>Ga0222426_100404_pt1 | contig 30246 bp, 26 predicted proteins | sample 2B50Ametagenome_FD_180087 | JGI IMG/M metagenome (GOLD analysis project Ga0222426, IMG submission 180087) | Enriched microbial communities from leaf-cutter ant dump, University of Wisconsin, Madison, United States - 2B50A (version 2) | ecosystem: Environmental > Terrestrial > Nest > Insects nest...
CGTGTCGGACGATGCCCGACCTGCGCGGATTCGGTGCGGGTGATGCGGATTCGGTGCGATGGAGTGCCGGGCCAACGCCTCTCACTCCTCACTCCTCAGCACTCACTTCTCGCTCTTGGCTTTGCCCGGTTCCCAGTCGGCCGGGGCGTCGACGGGGATGTTGTTGTCACGCAGGGCGGCCAGCATCAGGCTCATTTCGGTGCCGCCGTTGCGGGCCAGCGCCAGCAGCCGCTGGGCGATCGCCGGGTCGTCCTGCACCCGGGCCAGCAATTGCCCGAAGTTCTGTACCTGCCAGACCAGGGTGCGGCGGGCACGCACGGCGTCCTGCTGCTGATCGGGCTGGTCGGACAGCTTTTCACGCAGGTGCAGGCCGAGCGAGCGAGCCAGCGGGCTGGAGCCCCATTCCAGGACCTTGCCCAGTTTCAGGCAGTCGCTCTTGATCGACGCGTCCTCGGCGGCGCCCTCGCACAACTGGGCGACCAGTTGCAGCGTGGGCTGCGGCTGGCTGCTGGCCATCCCGAACGCCAGCACGGTCTGCATGCCGATCGCGCCGCCCTTGCGTGCCGCATCGAAGCTGCCGGCCGGCGGTGGCAGCGTGCCGACGGCGCCAGCCAGCGCTTTGAGGCTGACTCCGGTGTAGTCGTCATAACTTTTCGCGGCGGCGGCGCGGGCCAGATCCTGGCGTGCGTCATCCTGCTTGCCGTCATGCACGTCGGTGCCCAGCTTGATCAGCCAGGTGGCGGCATTGTCCGGCGCCTGCGCCAGCAGTTGTTCCAGCGACGCGGCATTGGGGCAGTTGCCCGCCTTGGCATCGCAGTCGGCCAGTCGCATCCAGGTGATTGCGGGACCGGTGCCATCGGCGTAGGTGGCGCGCTTGATCAGCGCCGCAAAGCTGTTGTTCTTCGGCTGGTCGGCCAACGGGCGCGCCAGCAGTGCCGCGCCGAGCAGCGGCATGGCGTCGACCTGTGTCGCCAGCACGCTGACCAGGTCACGCTGGAATGCGATCTGCGCCTTGTCCTGCGCCAGTGCGTCCTTGCTCGGGGCGGGGGTTTTCGCGGCGATGGCCGGGCCGGTCACCAGCGTCAGCGCGCAGGCAAGAACAAGGTGTCGCAGTCCGTGCTTCATGGCTCGAGTCCGCAGTCAAAGCAGCCAGCATACCCTGCGTCGATCAGGGCATCCTTAAGCGCGGCTGATCCGGCGAGTCGCCGACGCGTCCAGATCGGGCAGGGCTTGTTAGGATGGTCGTTCGGCGCAGGGCAGCGCATCACCATCAATCCGGAGACGCGTAGTGGAACACCTGTCGACCTTCGCCGAAGGCGCCCCCTGGTTCGCCGGCTGGGGCACGCTGGCTCTCATCAACGCCGCGCTGGCCCAGGGCAAGAACCGCAGCGGCCTGCTGTGGTTCCTGCTGTCATTGCCGCTTGGCCCCCTCGCCACCCTGCTGCTGGTGCTGCTGCCCAAGGTGCGGGCCAAGATGTTTTGACGGCCGGGATTGGGGATTCGGGATTGGGGATTCGCAAGAGCAAGAAGCGACGTACGCTTCGTCATGTGCTCTGCGGCAAGCTCATGACTTCAGCGTGCGGCGCTTTTTCGAATCCCGAATCCCGAATGCCCAATCCCGGCTTTACTCCCCCAACGCCTCGCGCATGAATTCCGGCTGGGCCAGGGCGGCCTTGTGGATGTCGGCGTTGTAGTAGCGGGTGGGGAAGTTCTTGCTGAGCGCGCCGCGTTCGCGGAAGCCGGACAGGTCGCCGCCCTTGCGGGCCATGGTGCAGCTCCACCAGCCGGTGGGGTAGCACGGCTGCGGGAACGGCAGGGTCTTGACCGCGTTGAAACCGGCGGTGCGCATGGCGGCGCGCATCGACTTGATCAGCTCGATGTGGGCCAGCGGCGATTCGCTCTGCTGCACCAGCAGGCCGCCGTGGCGCAGCGCCTTGAAGCAGCTGGCGTAGAAAGCGGCGTTGAACAGGCCTTCGGCGGGGCCGACCGGGTCGGTCGAGTCGACGATCACCAGGTCCAGCGATTCCGGCTCGCACTCGGCCATGTACTTGATGCCGTCGATGAACAGCAGCTCGGCGCGCGGGTCGTTGTTGGACTCGCACAGCTCGGGGAAATACTCCTCGGCCAGGCGGGTCACGCGCTCGTCGATTTCCACCTGGGTGGCCTTTTCCACTTCCTCGTGGCGCAGCACCTCACGCAGGGTGCCGCAGTCGCCGCCGCCGATGATCACCACGCGCTTGGCGCGCGCATGGGTGAACAGCGCCGGGTGGGTCATCATCTCGTGGTACAGGAAGTTGTCGCGGCTGGTCAGCATCACGCAGCCGTCGATCACCATCAGGTTGCCCCAGTCGGTGGTCTTGTGGATCTCGATGGTCTGGAACGGGGTCTTCTCCGCGTGCAGCAGTTGCTCGGTGCGAAAACCGATGGAGGAACCGGAAGCTTCGTGGGCTTCGGTGAACCAGCTGGGCTGCTCGGACATGGCGGATGTTCCTGACGAACGGGATGAAATGGGGAAAGGGCCGCCCATTGTAGCGGCAACCGGGGCGAACCGTATGCGGGGCGGGTTTTGCGCATATCGTCACATGCGCCGATTACAATGGTGATTCGGCCCGGCCGGCACGAATGCCGGCAGCCGGCCAACCCGATCGGCCCCGCGGCGTGCGAGGCTTCCGGTCGTTCGGGTGCCCGCTCCCCCTCGAGCATTACCGTCAAGGCTCGCCGCTGCGACGACATCATCCGTTGGCAAAAGGAGCTGTTTGATGTCGAACCCCTGGAACACCGAGGCTGCCCGCCACACCTATGCCGTGCCTTATTGGGGCGATGGCTACGTGGACGTGGGCGACGACGGCGCGATCGTGATGCGCCCGCGTGGCGCCGCTGGCCCCGCGCTGTCGCTGCCGCAGATCGTCGATCGTGCCCGCGCCGAAGGGCTGCGCCTGCCTTTGCTGGTGCGCTTCCCCGACATCCTGGCCGACCGGCTGGCGCGACTGCAGGGTGCGTTCGCCCGTGCCATCGCCGACTACGAGTACGCGGGCGGCTATACCGCGATCTATCCGATCAAGGTGAACCAGCAGCGCGGCGTGGCCGGCGAGCTGGTGGCCGCCGGCGAGCAGGGCTTCGGCCTGGAGGCCGGCTCCAAGCCCGAGCTGATGGCGGTGCTGGCGATGGCGCGGCCCGGTTCCATCGTGATCTGCAACGGCTACAAGGATCGCGAATACATCCGCCTGGCGCTGATCGGCAAGAAGCTGGGCCTGCGCGTGCACATCGTGGTGGAGAAGCTGGCCGAGCTGGACCACGTGTTCAGCGAATCGAAGGCGCTGGGCGTGGAGCCGCTGCTGGGCGTGCGCGTGCGGCTGGCCTCGATCGGCGCCGGCAAGTGGCAGAACACCGGTGGCGACAAGGGCAAGTTCGGCCTGTCGCCGAGCCAGGTGCTGAGCCTGGTCGAGCGGCTGAAGGCGGCCAATCTGCTGCACACGCTGAAGCTGCAGCACTTCCACATGGGCTCGCAGATCTCCAACGTGCGCGACATCGCCAACGGCATGCGCGAGGCCACCCGCTACTTCGTCGAGCTGAAGCAGATGGGGGTGCCGCTGGAGATCGTCGACGTCGGCGGCGGCCTGGGCGTGGACTACGAGGGCTCGCGCTCGCGCAGCCACAACTCGATCAACTATTCGATGGAGCAGTACGCGGCCACCATCGTGCAGTCGCTGGCCGAGGCGGTGGACGCCGAAGGCCTGCCCGCGCCGCACATCCTGACCGAGGCCGGCCGCGCGATGACCGCCCACCACGCGGTGATGGTGGTCAACGTGAGCGAGGTCGAGGAAGTGCCCGCCGGCGCGATTCCGCCGCCGGCCGCCGACGAACCGCCGGTGCTTCGCCGCCTGCGCGAGACCTACGGGGAACTGGACCATCGCCCCGCGCTGGAACTGTTCCACGAGGCCCAGCATCACGTCAGCGAAGGCCAGGCGCTGTACGCGCTGGGCCAGCTGGCATTGGCCGACCGCGCGCGGCTGGACGAGATGTACTACGCCATCGCCAACGCGGTGCGCACGCGCCTGCTGCCCGGCGAGCGCTCGCATCGCGCCGCGCTGGACGAGCTGGACGAGAAGCTGGTCGACAAGTACTTCGCCAATTTCTCGGTGTTCGAGTCGATTCCCGACGTGTGGGCGATCGGCCAGATCTTCCCGATCGCGCCGATCGCCCGGCTCGACGAGCAGCCGACCCGGCGTGGCGTGATCGTCGACCTGACCTGTGATTCGGACGGCCGCATCGATGACTACGTCGATGCCGAAGGCGTGGACGTCTCGCTGCCGTTGCATGCCTTGAAGGAGGGCGAGAGCTACCGCCTGGGCATCTTCATGGTCGGCGCCTACCAGGAGACCCTGGGCGACATCCACAACCTGTTCGGCGACACCGACGCGGTCAACGTGCGGGTGGAAGGCGACGGCTACGTGTTCGCGCACAAGCGCCGCGGCGACACCACCGACCTGATGCTCGACTACGTCGGCTACGACCTGGAGGCGCTGCGGCAGAGCTACCGCGAACGCATCGCTGCCGCGGGCGTGGCTGGCACCGAGACCGAACGGCTGTACGAGGTGCTCGACGCCGGGCTCACCGCCTACACCTACCTCGCCGAAGACACCCATTGATCGTAGGAGCCCGCTCGCGGGCGATGCTTTTGAGCTCTTGCGAATCCGGGCAAAAGCATCGCCCGCGAGCGGGCTCCTACATGGCCCGTTCCATCCAGTTCGTTCCATCCAGTTCCAGTCGCACAGGAGCAGCACATGACAAGTCTCAACGGCAAGGTTGCCTTGATCACCGGCGCGGCCAGCGGCCTCGGCAAGGCCATTGCCGAGCTGTACGCGAAGCACGGTGCCAGCGTGGCCATCGCCGACATCAACCAGCAGGCCGCCGATGCGGTGGCGGCGGAGATCAACGCGGCGGGCGGCAAGGCGATCGGCGTGGCGATGGACGTCACCGACGAGGCCGCGGTCGATGCCGGCACCGACAAGGTGGTGGCGACGTTCGGCCAGCTGGACATCCTGATCTCCAACGCCGGCGTGCAGATCATCAACCCGATCGACCAGTTCAGCTACGCCGACTGGAAGAAGATGCTGGCGATCCATCTCGACGGCGGCTTCCTGACCACCCGCGCGGCGCTGAAGCACATGTACAAGGTGGACGGCAGCGGCAAGAGCCACGGCGGCATCGTGATCTACATGGGCTCGGTGCATTCGCACGAGGCCTCCAAGCTGAAGGCGCCGTATGTCGCCGCCAAGCACGGCCTGCTCGGCCTGGCCCGCACCCTGGCCAAGGAAGGCGCGGAGCACGGCGTGCGCTCGCACGTGATCTGCCCGGGCTTCGTGCGCACGCCGCTGGTCGAGAAGCAGATTCCCGAGCAGGCCAGGGAGCTGGGCATCAGCGAGGACGAGGTGATCCGCAACGTGATGTTGAAGGACACCGTCGATGCCACCTTCACCACCGTCGACGACATCGCGCAGACCGCGCTGTACCTGGCCACCTTCCCCAGTGCCGCGTTGACCGGCCAGTCGATCGTGGTCAGCCACGGCTGGTACATGCAGTGATGGCGGCGGCGGGCGATACGACACCATCGCTCGCCGCGATGGTGGCCCGGGACTATCGCGAAGTCGCCCTGGTGTTGCAGGGCGGCGGCGCGCTGGGCGCCTACCAGGCCGGCGTGTTCGAGGCGCTGGATGCGGCCGGCCTGCAGCCGAGCTGGCTGGCCGGCATTTCGATCGGCGCGTTGAACGCGGCGATCATCGCCGGCAACGCGCCGGATCAGCGGGTGGCGAAGCTGCGAGAGTTCTGGGACACGATCTGCCGCTCGCCGCTGTGGCCGGAACTGCCCTCGCTGCCGTGGCTCGATGCGGTGGCCTGGCCCACGGTCTGGCGCAATGGTGCCAGCAGTCTCGCCGCATGGCGGGCGGTGGTCGAAGGCCAGGCCGGCTTCTTCCACCCGCGCCAGCCGCCACCGTTCCTCGGCGGCCACGCCACGCCGGGCAGCGTCAGCTGGTACGACACCACGCCACTGCGCAGCACGCTGGAGCGGCTGGCCGATTTCGACCGGATCAACGACGCGCGCTCGATGCGCGTGTCGGTGGGCGCGGTGAACGTGCGCACCGGCAACTTCGCCTATTTCGACAACCGTCGCCAGACGCTGCGCCCGGAGCATTTCATGGCCTCCGGCGCGTTGCCGCCGGGTTTTCCCGCGGTGGAGGTGGACGGCGAGTTCTACTGGGACGGCGGCATGGTCTCCAACACGCCGCTGTATGAAGTGCTCAGCGATTGCCCGGGCACCGACACGCTGGTGTTCCAGGTGGATCTGTGGAGCGCCCGCGGCAGCTTGCCGCGCGATCTGGCCGACGTGGCCGAGCGCACCAAGGAGATCCAGTACTCCAGCCGCACCCGGCTGGTCACCGAGTTCATGCGCCGCACGCTGGAGCAGCGCCGGCTGCTGCACGACGTGATGGCACTGGTGCCGGAGGAGCGCCGCAACGATCCGGCGTGGAAACGCGCCGTCGCCCGTTCCGCCGCCGCGCGCACCAACGTGATCCACCTGATCTACAGCGACCGCCCGCACGAAGGCCACTTCAAGGACTACGAGTTCAGCGCCGCCAGCATGCGCGGCCACTGGCAGGCCGGCCTGGACGACCTGCAGCACACCCTGGCCCGTCCGCACTGGTTCGCCCTGCCCGACGAGGAACACCCCTTCGTCGCCCACGACGTACACCGCACCGACTGACCTCCCCCTTGTAGGAGCCCGCTCGCGGGCGATGCTTTTGCGGCGAAGCCGGAGAATGGCCTGCCGGCTGTTGCGCTGGAGAGATGCGCTGGAGCAAGAGCATCGCCCGCGAGCGGGCTCCTGCAAGGGACGGGCAAAGGGGAGGGTTCGGTGCGGGGCGGTGATCCGCGATAATGGCGGCTTTCACGTCCACCACTTCCAGGAAACCGCATGAATCTCAAGGCTGCCTTCATCGGACTCGGCGCGATGGGTGCGCCGATGGCGGGTCATCTCAAGGCCAAAGGTCTGTTGCACGCGGTGGCCAACCGCACCCAGGCCAAGGCCGATGCGCTGGCGCAGGAGCTGGGCGTGGTGGCGCCGACGCTGGCCGAGCTGGCGGCGCAGTGCCAGGTGGTCGCCTTGTGCGTGACCGCCGATGCCGACGTGCTGGCCAATGTCGAGGCGCTGGCGCCGCACCTGCAGCCGGGGGCGATCGTGATCGACCATTCCACGGTGTCGCCGGACACGGCGAAGCGTGCGGCGGCACGGCTGGCCGAGGTGGGCGCGCACTTCCTCGACGCGCCGGTGTCCGGTGGCGTGGAAGGCGCGAAGAACGGCAAGTTGTCGGTGATGGTCGGTGGTGACGCCGCCGTGGTCGAACGCGCCCGCCCGGTGCTGGAAGCCTACGCGCTGCGCCTGACCCATCTGGGCGATGTCGGCGCCGGCCAGGCGACCAAGGCGATCAACCAGATACTGGTGGCCGGCATTGCCCAGGCGGTGTGCGAAGGGCTGGCCCTGGGCGAGGCGCTGGGCCTGGATCCGGAACGCCTGCTGCCGACCCTGGGCGCCGGCGCGGCGGGCAACTGGTTCCTGGAAAAGCGCGGCGCCACCATGCTGCGCGACGAGTTCAGCGTCGGCTTCAAGCTGGCATTGCTGCACAAGGATCTGGGCATCGTGCGTGGCATTGCCGAACAGGCCGGCACCTCGCGCGAGGTGATCGAGCGCTCGCTGGCCGACTACGCGAAGCTGATGGAACAGGGTCACGGTGACGACGACATCTCGGCGCTGATCCGGCTCAAGCGCGGCTGAGGTGCGCGGCATCCGATCCGTTTGCCGGCGTTGGTCGGGCTGGCTGTTGCCATGCCTGTTGCTGCTGCCGGGACGGGTTCAGGCCGATGTCGATTCGCCACGACCGGCGTCGGCCGCGTCGCCGCAACTGCTGCCGGTGTGCGCCATGGTGTATCGCCAGCGCCAGTGCGGCCTGCTCGACCGGCAGGGGCATTGGGTGGTGACGCCGCGCTACAGCCGGATCGATGCGCGGGAGGACGGCTGGCTGGTTGCCAACGGTGATGGCGAGGGCCTGCTTGATCCTGCAGGCAAGCTGCTGATCAGGCCGGGTTTCGACAGCATCGGCCGGTTCCAGAGCGGCCTGGCCACGGCCCGGCCGCGCAGCAGCCAGCGCGACGTGGGCTACATCAACCGCCAGGGCGACTGGGTCCTTTCGCCCGATTACTTCATCGCAGGGGATTTCTCCGAAGGCCTTGCCGTGGTGGAGCAGTGGATCGGCGGGCCGAATGACGGGCATGCCGAATGCCGCTACATCAAGCCGGACGGCAAGGATGCGTTCGCCGACCGATGGAGCGATTGCCATGCCTTCCGTTTCGGCATGGCGGTGGTCGAGCGCGGGCCGAACGTACGCACCCGGGACAACCTCGACCAGATCCGCATGGCGGTGCTCGACCATGCCGGCAAGCCGCTGTTGCCGTGGGGAAGCTACTGGCGACTGGACCTGCTGTCCGCCGATCGTGTGCTGGCGCAGGTGAGCGTCGATCACTGGCGACTGCTCGACCCGCGCGGCCGGGAGTTGTACCGCACGGTACCCGGTGGCTGGCTGGATGATGCCGGTGAGGGAAGGCTGTACTACGCCGTGGACGATGATCGCCGCGGTTTGCTGGACATGCGCAGCGGCAAGCCGCTGGTCACGCCGGCGCAGGGTTGGAGCCGGACCAGGCATTTCTCCGGTGGCGTGGCCTGGGTATCGCGCGATGCGTCGGGCTGGGAGCTGATCGATCGGCAGGGACGTACGGTGCTGCCGGCCACCTACACCCAGGTCGACGAGTTTTCCGCCGGCGCGGCGCCGGTCAGCAGCGATGGCAATCACTGGCTGTTGATCGACCGCCAGGGCAAGCCGCTGACCGAGGCGCTCTACAACCGGATGACGCCAGCCTGGAACTGGGGCCCCCAGACGCCCCGTCCCGGTGATGTGTGGCAGGCGTATCGCGATGACGAGCAGGGGCGGCGCGAGGATTGGATCGACGCCCATGGCACCCGGCTGGCCTCGGTGGAGACGCTGGCATGCGGCATCGAGGCTGTGCGCGATGGCCACGGCGAAGTGATCTGGCCGGAGGATCCGGAAGCCGAGTGCCTGGCGAAGCGGGTCTCCGGCGGCGATGCAAGCTGGTTGCCGCCGCCGGACTCCGGTGTCGACGAGGCCCGGCTGATGGCCGTGCGCACGGCGCAGGCGCGGCAGGACATCGAACTGCTCGGGCGGGTCATCGAGTTGCCGTTCGGCCGGACGGCATCCACCGATTCGCCGCAGCAGCAGTTGCTCCAGGCGCCCTGGCAACGCGGACCGGCCACGATCCGGCTGGACGACGTGGCCAGCCTGGATCTGCCCGCGGGCTACCGCTATCTCGCGCCCGAATATGTGCCGGCGCTGCGTCCGCTGTTTGGTGATCGCGCGGTGGCCGACGATGACGGGCTGCCGGTGGCGATGATTCTGGCCGACGACCAGGTGGTGCTGCTCAGGATGGTGGTGCTGCGGCCAGGCCACGTGAGCGTGGGGATGCCGCCGGACCAGGAGCCGGCGCTGCAGGAGCGCATGGAGGAGCGGTTGACCGGTTTCGGTGGCACGCGTGACCGCCATGCGCATCACAGCATCGACTGGCTGCGTCCGCCACGCTGGGATGCGGCGGCCCATCGGCTGGACCTGGCCTACAGCGACTTCACGCTGGACGGGGGCACCGACGTGGTCGACAGCTTGTTGCTGGGGCGTGACTCGGTGATCCAGTTGCGTGCGCAGCGTGGTGGTGCCTTCGCCGGGAGTTACGCGCTGCTGGCGCGCAACGCGATCGACCGCCTGGCTGCCGGCATCCGTTTCGATCCGGGCCAGGCCTGGGAAGACTGGTCGCCCGGAGAGAGGGGTTCGGGCCGCGAGCTGGTCAGCTACCTCACCACGGCCGATGCACCGGTGGCGCCACCGGCGGCAAGCGAAAGCCGGCGCGACGCCCGGTCGGGCAGCTGGTGGCCGATCGTGCTGGTGCTCGTGGCGGCCGTTGCCGGCGGACTTTGGCTGGTCGTGAGGCGTCGCTCCGCACGACCCTGATGTTCAGCGGCTGCCGTCGGCCTGGGCGGGCCGGCCGCCCAGCGCCGCAGCCAGCTCGCGGGCGCGGGTGGTCGCGTCCAACTGCTGCTGCGATATCTCGTCAGAGCGCAGCCGCATGGTCATCTGGAAGATGGAACGGATGGCGCTGGCTTCCCGCTCGTCGGCGAAGTGCAGGTCGGCCACCGCCATGGCTGCAGCGGCGAGATCGCGGTCCTGGCCGAGATAGCTGGTGCCCAGTCCGTACCACGCGCGCGCATTGGTCGGGTCGCTCCATATCGCCAGCGCAAACAGGTTCCGTGCATCCGCGGAGTCATTCAGCAGCAGCCGATGCACGCCCAGTTCGATGGCGGCGAACGACGCGTACGGGTCGTCGTCGATGATCTGGCGATAGGCCGCATCCCGGGCCGCAAGCTGGAGCTCGGGGCGGTTCGCCTTTCTGATCAGCTGCTCGTAGTACTTCCTGAGGCTGCCGGGCTGGGCGCGATGGCGCCCGCCGTCGAAGCCCTGCATCGCATGCGTGTAACCGGTCGCATCGCCGCGCTTGACCGCTTCCAGTACCTGCACGGTGGCAGCGGTGACCTGTGCCGGGTCAGGGCGCTGGCTGGCCGGCACCGGCTGCACCTCGGCCACCGGCGAGGGTTGGGGGCGGACCGTGGGTGCCGTTGTCCTGGCCGGCGTGCGGGATACCGTCGGCCGCCTCGGGCCGTGGCCGAGGACCAGCCAGCCGATCAGCGCCGCGATGATGATCACGATCAGGCAGCCGCCGGTTCTGCGGGCCGGTGCCGTGGTGTAGGTGATGGTTTGCGTGCCGGCGCCGGTGCGCGTGCCCGTGGCCGTCCGGAGCGGCTGCGCCAGGTGGGCGCGCCGTACCCGCGGACGCTGCGCGGGTTGCCGACGCGCGTGGTCGAGCAGTTGCGCGCGGGCGCAGGCGGCGCATTCCATGCCGGCGAAATGCTGGTGTTCGGCGTTGCGGTGGCAGTTGACCAGCAGGCCGCTGTCGCGGCGCGCGTAGCGGGCCAGCATGCGTGACCATTCCTCCGCGCCTGGCCGGTTGCGGCTGGTGAAGGCGCGGTCGAACATCGAGCGCAGTTCGTCCGGCATCAGGGCGTGGCCGCTGACCGGGCTGGGCGCCATCGCCGGGTTGGCGCGCCGGCCATAGGCATAGAAGCCGCCGCGGATGCGTCCGGGGATATCCGTCGGCACACGCTCGGAAGCGGGCTTGCCGGTGAACGGGTGGATGCCGAAGTTCAGCAGCTGGAAGATCACCACCGCCAGCGCGAACAGGTCCTGCGCCAGCTCGCCGTCGGCGGTGATGCCCCTGGCCTGCCATTCCGGCGCCAGGTAGTCGGGAGTGAACTGGCTGGCACGATGGCGCTGGCCTTGGCCGTCGTTGATGCTGAAGCCGTCGCAGTCGAGCAGGGCAATGTACAGCGACTGGCGATAGAAGCGCAGGTTCACCGGCTTCAGGTCCACCACGTAGTGCTGCTGGCGGTGCAGCGAGCCGATCACCGTGGACAGGTTGGCGGCCAGCGTCATCTTCGCGCCCAGGCCGGTCGGCAGGCCGTCGGTGCGGGCCTGGCGCTCCTGCAGCACCGGTTCCAGCTCGGCGGTGGCGGCGATGTCCAGCAGTGGCATGGTGAAGCCGAGGAAGCGTCCGCGGGCATCGTGCACGCTGGCGTTCGGCCAGGCGATTTGCACGTAGCGCTGGCCGTGTTCCTCGCGGGGCGGCAGATCCGGGGTCAGCGACAGCATCGCCTCGACCTTGCGGTCGTAGGCTTCCGGTGGCGTGCTGTCGTGGTACAGCTTGGCCACGTTCCGTGGTTGCTGCGGCAACAGGTAGACGCTGCCGGCGCCGCCGCTCTTGATCAGCCGGCCCAGCTGCAGCGGCGTGTCGCCGGCACGTACGGTTTCGCCGCTGCGGTCCCGCAGGGTGACCATCTCAGTCCCGCAGGGCGATCAGCAGGGTCTTGTCGTCGCTGGTGATCTGCCGCGTGCGCGGATCGTCCAGCGTGGCGGCCAGCGCCTGCGAGCCCGCGTCCTCATCAACCTGGGCCAGGAAGCGCTCGACCGGCTCCACGAACGGCGCGTACGGCGAGCGGTTGTCCTTGGCCATCACGAAGGGCATCGCGCCGTCGGACATCAGCAGCACGCTGCGCGCGGGGCGGCTGATCGGCGTGATGCGCAGGTGCTCGCGCCAGTTCGCGCCGGTCAGGAAGAAAGTCTCGTTGGCGTACTCGCCGTTCTCCGGCAGCGACACGCTGCAGTCCTCCTCGTGCTGCGCCACGCCGACGCCGTCACCGACGTGGAAGAACCAGCCGTGGCGCGGCCCCATCACCACGCCGACCACGGTGGCCGCGAAGGCCGACAGTTCGGCGCGGGCGGCCTCGGCATGCCGGGCCAGTTCGCTGCGGGTGCTTTCCAGCACCTCGCCGGCCAGTTGCGCGAAGCCGGCATCGTCGAGGCCGGCCAGCGCGTCGCCACGAGCGGCCAGGGCCTGCACCGTGGCGTGCGAGATGCGGGTGGAGCCGACGTGGCTGGAAGACGCCGAACCGGCGCCATCGCATACCACGCCGATCAGCCAGTCACCGTGGCGGGCGTGCGCCGACGCGTCCTGGCAGGGCAGGCCGCCGGCCTGGTGCGAACTGCCCTTGGCCGAGGCGGCGAAAATGCGCCATGCCATGGATCAGACGGCCACCGTCGACCAGCTGTCGGTCGCCGGCAGCTGCACCTGGCTGCCGGCCTGGGACTGCGAGACCACCTGCATGCTGGTGCTCAACCACAGGAACAGTTCCTTGAACTGCAGGCCGGCCAGACGCTTCACGCCGGCGTCGCCGCGACCGCAGAAGCTGCCCAGCGTCCCGGCGTGCGAGCCCTCGCCCACCGCGATCGGAAACACCGCCACCTTGTGCGACTGCTCGGCATCGCGGCAATGCTGCGCGGCGTCTTCCCACGGGCCGGTCGGCATGCCATCGCTCATCAGGAACAGCCACGGCCGCGTGTAGGCGATGCCGGACTGCTTGTAGCGGGCCTTCTCGGCCTCGATCTCGCCGAGCGCCAGTTCCACGGCGGCACCGGTCGGCGTGGTGCCATTGGCCTCCAGCACCGGCGCCTCGAAGTCCATCGCGTCACACCAGTCGCCGATCACCTCGGCGGTATCCATGCCGCCGAAGCGGACGACCAGGATGCGCACGCGCTTGGCGGCGATCACGTCGCCCTTGAGCTCCTTCTCGAGCAGGGACAGGCCTTCGTTGAGCTGGGCGATCGGGGCACCGTCCATGCTGCCGGAGCAGTCGAGCACGAGTACCAGCGGGGTGCGTTGTTCGGTGTTGTCCACCAGCGCGACATCGGGGATGGCCGGAAGGGTCATGGCTTGCCTTTGTCCAGGGGAGGAGCCATCGAGTGTAACGACAAGCGCGCGAGGCTGCCGTGCGGCGTCGAACGCCACAAAGCAAAAGGGCCGCGACATGGCGCGGCCCTTTTGCTCCGATCGGTCGGTCGGGCTAGTTGCCTTCCTTCAATGCGATCGCGCTGATGCCGGCGGCGGCCAGGCGCTGCTTGGTCGACTCCAGCTCGGTGGCCGAGCGGAACGGCCCCAGTCGCACGCGGTTGTAGGCCTGGCCGCTGATGGTGACCGACTGCACGTTGGCGACGAAGCCCTGCAGCGCCAGCTTCGCCTTCAGCGATTCGGCATCGGCCGCGTTGGGGAAGGCGCCGACCTGCAGCAGGTAGCCGACGCTGCCGCTCGGCTGGGCCGGTGCGGAAGGTGCGGCGACGACGTCCTGGCTGACCGCGGCCGGTGCGTTGGCGGCGGCTTGCTGCTGCTGCGCCGCTTGCTGGCGGGCCTGTGCGGCCTGCTGCTGTTGCTGCTGCTCGACGCGTGCCTGGGCGCTGATCTCGGCGTCGGGGATGCGCACCTCCTTCTCCGACAGCACCGAATAGAAGTCGTATTGCGGCTTCTTCGGCGCATTGTCGGCGGACGATTCCAGCACGCCGGGCGCACTGCCCTGCTGCGCGGTGGCCTGCGGATTGGCCTGCGGGCCGTCGGCCTTGCCCAGGCTGGTCAGCAGGCTGCCGCGCATCATCATCGCCATCAGGATCGCGCCGACGACCACGCCGATCACCGCATAGCCCCAGCCGGGGAAGCCGTTGCTGCCGTTGCGCACGGCCTGCCGGCCCTTGCCCTTGCGTGCTGCCATCACATCTTCTCCGGGGCACTCAGGCCCAGCAGATCCAGTCCATTCCTCAACACCTGCCGCGTCGCCACCACCAACGCCAGGCGTGCATCGCGCAGCGCGGCATCCTCGACCAGGAACTGGTGCGAGTTGTAGTAGGTGTGGAACGCATTGGCCAGTTCACGCAGCCAGCCGGCAACCAGGTGCGGTTCCAGGTTCGACGCGGCGGCATCGACCATCTCGGGATACTTCGACAGCTCGGTCAGCAGGATCTGCTCGTGCTCGTTGTCCAGCCGGGCCAGGTTGGCCAGGCCGTGGTCGAGATCGAAGCTGAAGCCCTTCTCCGGCGCCTGGCGCAGCACGCTGCACACGCGGGCGTGCGCGTACTGGATGTAGTACACCGGGTTGTCGTTGGACTGCGAGCGGGCCAGGTCGATGTCGAACACCAGCTGCGAATCGCTCTTGCGCGAGATCAGGAAGTAGCGCGTGGCATCGCGGCCGACCTCGTCGATCAGGTCGCGCAGGGTGACGTAGCTGCCGGCGCGCTTGGAGATCTTCACTTCCTCGCCGCCGCGCATCACCGTCACCATCTGGTGCAGCACGTATTCCGGCCAGCCTTTCGGGATGCCGGTGTCCAGCGCCTGCAGGCCGGCTTTCACGCGGGCCAGCGAGCCGTGGTGGTCCGAGCCCAGCTCGGTGATCGCGCGCTCGTAGCCGCGCTGCCACTTGCTGAGATGGTAGGCCACGTCGGGCAGGAAGTAGGTGTAGGTGCCGTCGGACTTGCGCATCACGCGGTCCTTGTCGTCACCGAAATCGGTGGTGCGCAGCCACAGCGCGCCGCCTTCCTCGTAGGTATGGCCGTGGCTGACCAGCTCGCGCACGGTCTCCTCGACCTTGCCGTCGGTGTACAGCGACGACTCCAGGAAGTAGGTGTCGAAGCCGACGCCGAACGCCTGCAGGTCCAGGTCCTGCTCGTGGCGCAGCGAGGCCACGGCGAAGCGGCGGATCGCCTCCAGGTCGTCCACGTCGCCGGCGCCGGTCACGGTTTCCCCGTCGGCAACCACCGAGCGGCGGTCCAGGTAGGCGCGTGCCACGTCGGCGATGTAATCGCCGCGGTAGCCGTTCTCCGGCCAGCCGGCGTCGTCCGGTGCGATGCCGCGCGCACGCGCCTGCACCGAAACGGCCAGGTTGGCGATCTGCACGCCGGCGTCGTTGTAGTAGAACTCGCGCTTCACGTTCCAGCCGCTGGCTTCGAGCAGGCGGCTGAGGCAGTCACCGATCGCGGCGGCACGGCCGTGGCCGACGTGCAGCGGGCCGGTCGGGTTGGCCGAGACGAATTCCACGCCGACCATCTTGCCGTTGCCGCTGGCGTTGTGGCCGTAGGCATCGCCCAGGTCCAGGATCCGGCGCAGCTCGGCGTGGTACGCGCTGGCGGCGAGGAAGAAGTTGATGAAGCCGGGGCCGGCGATCTCGACCTTGGCCACCAGATCATTGGCCGGCAGCGCGGCCACCAGCTTTTCGGCCAGTTCGCGTGGCTTGGCTCGGGCCGGCTTGGCCAGCAGCATCGCCACGTTGCAGGCGAAATCCCCGTGCTCGCGGCTGCGCGCACGCTCGATCACGAAACCCGGCAGGGCCAGGTCGGCGGGCAGGGTGGTGTCGTTTTGCAGGCTGCGGATCGCCTGCAGGACCAGTTCGCGCAACGGTTCTTTCACGGGCGGGGCCGATCTGTGATGGAACCGGCAATTCTAACAGACCGCCATGGCGTCGAAACGACCGGGCGGTGTGTCTGGTCCGGCATGTTGCGGAGCCGGCCGGAAAGCCGCGATGGCGCCTGGGGCTTGACGGTGCGGCTTGTGGATAAGTCTGTGGGGAAAGTGGCGTCGGCAAACCGCGGATGGGAAGGATTCGGCCCTCATGTTCTGTCTCATTGCTTGTATTTCAATTGAATCAATGAATTGCAATGTGAACTTCATCACTTCGGGAGAATTGTCCTCTAAAGTCCGGTGCGGTGGTTTTGTGCATAAGTTTCGACGGATTGATCCGTGCGGAGGGCGTCATGCGAGGCGTCATGGAGCCGTCATGTGGCACTGCCACAATCGCCGCCACCACGGGCCTGATCTCCCCTCCATGTGCCGGTGGTGGCCGTACTTCCCTCCCCAGACGGCTGCGGCGTGGTCCCCCCGGGCCACGCCGTTTTTATTGGGCGGATGGCGCCCTTCGGCACGTCGCCGTGTCTTTCATCATCAAGGCTCTGGGGCCGATGCCGCCAACCCCCGTCGGCGCGGCGCATTTCCTGGACGGGCCGGCGCCTGCCCTCGTCAGCGCACCACGCAACTGCGAACAGGCGGAAACGGTGGTGCCCGCGCTGAGGGGATCAGGGCATCCGTCAGATCAGTCCCATCGCCGCCATCGATACCGGCTCGCCCTGGCCGATCACCAGATGATCGAGCACGCGTACGCCGACCAGTTGCAGGGCCGCACGCAATTCATGGGTGAGCGTGCGGTCGGCGTCGCTGGGCTCGGCCACGCCGGAGGGATGGTTGTGGGCGAAGATCACCGCGCAGGCGTTGTGCCGCAGGCAGGCACGAACGACCTCGCGCGGTGGCACGGTGGCGCTGTCGACGGTGCCGCGGAACAACTCCTCGAAGGCCAGCACGCGGTGGCGGTTGTCCAGGTACAGGCAGCCGAACACTTCGTAGGGCAGGTGGCGCAATTGGGCGCGCAGGTAGTCGCCGCTGTCGCGCGGATTGCCCAGGCTGGGCCTTTCCTTCAGCTGTTCGGCCAGGCTGCGCCGGGCCAGTTCCAGCGAGGCGGCGATGCGCGCCTGCTTGGCCGGGCCGATGCCGCGGATCCGGAAGGCCTGGTCACTGCGTCCCAACAGGGCAGCCAGCCCGCCGGCCACGTTGAGCAGCTCGCGAGCCAGCGCCAGCGCGTCCTTGCCACGCTCGCCGCTGCCCAGCAGCACGGCCAGCAGTTCGGCGTCGGACAGCGCGGCGCTGCCGCGGCTGAGCAGCTTTTCGCGGGGACGTTCGCTTTCCGGCCAGTGACGAATGCTCATGCCGCCCAGTCTGTGGCGTCGGTCCGAAGCCGGACAGCGGCCGGGGCAGATGAATCCGGTAAGCTACGCCTCTGCCGATTGTCAGGCCCGTCTTACATGAGTCTTGCCCAACGCCGCATCCTGCTGGGAGTGTCGGGCGGCATCGCCGCCTACAAGTCCTGCGAACTGGTCCGCCGCCTGCGTGATCTCGATGCCGAGGTGCGCGTGGTGATGACCGAGGGCGCCACGCATTTCGTCAGCCCGACCACCTTCCAGGCGCTGTCCGGCCAACCGGTGCGGGTGAGCCTGTGGGATGCCCAGGCCGAGGCGGCGATGGGCCACATCGAGCTGGCCCGCTGGGCCGAGCGGATCGTGGTGGCGCCGGCCAGTGCCGATTTCCTGGCGAGGCTGTGCCACGGCATGGCCGATGACCTGCTGACCACCGTGTGCCTGGCCAGTGCCGCGCCGCTGTACCTGGCGCCGGCGATGAACCAGCAGATGTGGGCCAATGCGGCGGTGCAGGCGAACATCGCCACCCTGCGCCAGCGCGGCGTGCAGTTGCTGGGGCCGGCGGCGGGCGAGCAGGCCTGCGGTGACGTGGGCAGTGGCCGGATGCTGGAGCCGCATGAACTGCGCGATGCGCTGGTGGCCTCGTTCGGTCCGCGCGAGCTGGCCGGGTTGCGGGTGCTGGTCAGTGCCGGGCCGACCTACGAGGACATCGATCCGGTGCGTTTCATCGGCAATCGCAGTTCGGGCCGGATGGGTTTTGCGGTGGCCGCAGCGGCCGCGCAGGCCGGGGCGGAAGTCACCCTGGTCGCCGGCCCGGTCAGCCTGGCCACGCCGGCCGGTGTGCGCCGCATCGACGTGCGCAGCGCGGCGCAGATGCATGCGGCGGTGACGGCGGCGGCAGCGCAGTCGGACATCTACATCGGCGCAGCCGCGGTGGGTGACTACCGGCCGCAGGAAGTTTCCGAGCTGAAGCTGAAGAAGCGCGGCGGCGAGGACCTGAGTCTGTCGTTGGCCGAGAACCCGGACATCCTGGCCAGCCTTTCCGCGCAAACCGCGCACCCGTTCCTGGTGGGATTTGCCGCCGAAACGCATGATGTGGCGAGCTACGCGCAGGACAAGCTGCGCCGGAAAGGACTGGACATGATCGCGGCAAACCAGGTGGGCGGCGGCCTCGGCTTCGAGACCGCCGACAATGCGTTGACTCTCTATTGGGCCGATGGCGAGGCCGAGCTTCCACGGGCGGACAAGCCGGTGCTGGCGCGGCAATTGATCGCCCACGTCGCCGAGTGCTACCGGGCGACGCGCGCATGATCGACATCGAGCTGAAGATCCTCGACCCGCGCCTTGGCGACACCATTCCGCTGCCACGGGCCGCCACCGTCGGCAGTGCCGGCATGGATCTGCGCGCGGCGCTGGAGCAGCCGCTGACCCTGCAGCCGGGCGACAGCGTGCTGGTGCCCAGCGGCATCGCGATCCACATCGGTGATCCGGGCTGGTGCGCACTGATCGTGCCGCGCTCCGGGCTGGGCCACAAACACGGCCTGGTGATGGGCAACCTGGTCGGCGTGATCGATGCCGATTACCAGGGGCCACTGATGATTTCATGCTGGAACCGGGGATCGCAGCCGTACACCATCGAGGTGGGCGACCGCATCGCCCAGCTGCTGCTGGTGCCGGTGGGGCAGGCGAACCTGCATGTGGTCGACGACTTCACGCCCAGCGAGCGTGGCAGCGGCGGCTTCGGCTCCACCGGCATCCGATGAGCACGGTGGCCGGATGCCGGGGCGGCGTAGTGAAAAGACCAGCGGGGGGCTAGGGCATTGAAGATCCGGACGGACCATCTGCGCAGGCCGCAGATCGATTGGCGACAACTGCTGCCGCTGGCCGGCGGCACGGCCTGCCTGTTGCTGGGCCTGTTCTGCCTCTGGCAGGCCTGGTTGATCGCCGATGAAGGCAGCGCGGTGGATCGCGTGCATGCGGCGCAGGACCAGGCGGTGAAAGCGGTTTCCGAGGAGATCGCCAAACAGCGGGATGCCGTGGTGAAAGTGCTCGATCAGGTCGATCCGGCAACCCTGATGAGCGATCCGGCCGGTTCCGCCGCCGCCTTGCGCCAGCGCTTGCCGCAGGCCAACCGGCTGGAGCTGTACAGCGGTGACCTGGCAGAGGTGCTGCGCGCCAACTATCGTGAATTCGGCTACGCCAAGGCGGCGCAACTGATGGCCGCACAGAGCGCCGAAGGCGTGCCGCCGGCGCAGAGCGTGCCCAATGCCGGTGGCCGCCGGCTCAGCCTGGTGATTCCGCTGGGGCCGCCGCAACAGGCGCAGGCCTGGGCCTGGGTGGAACTGCCTTTCGAACCTCTGCGGCAGCGCTTCGACGCGATTTCCGCGGCCGGTGGATTGCTGGAACTTCGCCAGGGCGTCGAGTACGACAACATCCAGCTTTTCTCGCACGGCAGCGGCTCGTCCGAATCAGAGGCGGTCGGCAAGCCGGTGCCCGGCAGCGCGTTCAGCGTCGGTGCCGGCCTGCCCAGGGCGTTCATCGTGCTGCCCAGGTCGGTGCTGCTCAGTGGCCTGCTGGCGCTGCTGGGCCTGGCAGGCGGCGGCTTCCTGTTGTGGTTGCGTGGGCGTGCCGGACGCACGATTCCGGTGGAAACGGAGGATGAGGGTGTGGCTGAAACGGTGAAACTGGCAACGGACGATGCCCCGCTGCCGCAGGCAACGGCTGCGACGGCGACCGTGGCGGAGCCGCCGCCGTCGCCGTCGGTGCTGCCGGCGGTCAGCGTGGATCCGTCGATCTTCCGCGCCTATGACGTGCGTGGCGTGGTCGGCAAGACGCTGGACGCGCAGGTGGCGCGGGCGCTGGGCCAATCGATCGGCACGCTGATGAACGAGCGCGGCCTGCGCGAGATCGTGGTGGGCCGGGATGGCCGGTTGTCCGGTCCGATGCTGGCCGGTGCACTGGCCGAGGGGCTGCGCGAGGCCGGCATCGACGTGATCGATCTCGGCGCGGTGCCGACGCCGGTGGTGTACTACGCCGCCTATCGCTACAACACCGGTTGCGGCGTGGCCGTCACCGGCAGCCACAACCCGCCGGACTACAACGGCTTCAAGATCGTCGTCGGTGGCGAGACGCTGTCCGAGGGCGCCATCCAGGATCTGTACCAGCGCATCGCCAGCGGCGCGCTCGATGGCGACGGCAAGGGCGCGCTGCGCGAAGTGGACGTGGCGCCGGACTACATCGAGAGGATCGTTTCCGATGTGCTGGCCGAGCGCCGCCTGAAGGTGGTGGTCGATTGCGGCAACGGCATTCCCGGCGCGATCGCCCCGGCGGTGCTCGAAGGCGTCGGTTGCGAGGTGATCCCGCTGTACTGCGACGTGGACGGCGATTTCCCCAACCACCATCCCGATCCGTCCGACCCGGCCAACCTGGAAGACCTGATCCTGTCCGTGCGCCAGACCGGCGCCGACCTGGGCCTGGCCTTCGACGGCGACGGTGATCGCCTCGGCGTGGTCTCGCGTGGTGGCGAGATCATCTACCCGGACCGTCTGCTGATGCTGTTCGCCCGCGACGTGCTGTCGCGCCAGCCCGGCGCCACGGTGATCTACGACGTCAAGTGCACCAGCCATCTCAAGGGCCAGATCCTCGATGCCGGCGGCAGCCCGCTGATGTGGCGCACCGGCCACTCGCTGATCAAGTCGAAGATGCGCGAGACCAGCGCGGAACTGGCCGGCGAGATGAGCGGCCACTTCTTCTTCAAGGAGCGCTGGTACGGTTTCGATGACGGCATCTACGCCGCGGCGCGGCTGATGGAGATCCTCGCCGGCGATCTCGATGGCCGCAGCCCGGAGGAGATTTTCGCCACGTTGCCCAAGAGCGTGTCCACGCCCGAGCTGAAGATCGAACTGGCCGAGGGCGAGCATTACCGGTTCATGGACGCGCTGCGCGAGCGGGCGAATTTCGAGGATGCCTCGCTGATCACCATCGACGGCCTGCGTGCGGACTGGCCGGATGGCTGGGGCCTGGTGCGTGCCTCCAACACCACGCCGGTGCTGGTGCTGCGCTTCGAGGCGGACGACGATGCGGCGTTGAAACGCATCCAGCAGGTTTTCCGCAAGCAGCTGCTGGCGGTGGACTTCAAGCTGAAGATCCCGTTCTGACAAGTAGCCGCGGCTACTGTCTCAGTCGGTCGGTGGCTCGCCGTCAGCGGCTTTGCGCAGTTGGCGGTAACGCTCCAGCAACGGCTTCTGGTTTGCCACGGTCTGTGCGCGCAGGTCCTGCTGGCGCTTGAGCACGTTGCGTTGATTGGCGACCACGTTGCGCTGCTCGCTGATGTTGTCGGCGAGGAACTTGGGCACCGGCTTGTCGTCGGCCTCGATGTCGGCAGCACGGGCCAGCAGTTCGGTCAGTGATTTTTCCTGGCTGCGCAGGTTGATCCGGGTGGTGCTGATCTGCTGGTCGATGGTTTCCAGTTGCTGCTGCTGCAGGATCCGGTACGACTCCTCGTCGGGATAGGCCGCCAGCATCTGCGCATCGGCATTGGCCTGCTCCTGCAAGGCGCGTTGCTTCGCTGCCTTCTCGGCGGCGAGCTTGTTGGCGGCGGCACGCTCCTGCGCGTTCAACTGGCGCGGTACGCGTTGCACGACCATGCCCTGGTCGTTGACCAGGTCGTAGCCGTACTTCATCGCCTCGGGCGTCAGGCTGTCGCTGAAGTGCATCAGACCCTGGTCGTCCTGCCACTTGTAGCGGACGGAACCGGTGTTCTGGGCGTTGGCTGAAAGGCCCGCGACCAGCATGATGGTGGCGAGAGCGAGCAGTGATGTGCGCATGGAATCCCCCTTGCGGGCAGTATAGCCTTCGCCGCCGCGCTGCCTAGCCGACCGACGTCGCGTTTGTGACCGGGTTCGCCTGCACGCCGTAACGCTCGCGGTAGGCCGAAAGCCGGGCGTGCTCGGCAGCCAGTTCGGGGCGCTCGCTGGCATAGGCCATCACGTCGTCGAGGCCGGTGATGGCGATCACCGGGATGCCGTGGTCGGCGGCGACTTCCTGTGCCGCGGAGCGCTCGCCCTGGCCGCGTTCCTGCCGGTCCAGCGCGATCAGCACGCCGGCCGGGGTGGCGCCGTGTTCGCGGATCAGCGCCAGTGATTCGCGCACGGCGGTGCCGGCGGTCATCACGTCGTCGACGATCAGCACGCGGCCCTGCAGCGGGGCGCCGACCAGCACGCCGCCCTCGCCATGGTCCTTGGCTTCCTTGCGGTTGTAGGCCCAGGGCAGGTCGCGGTCGTGGCCATCGGCCAGTGCGATGGCGGTGGCGGCGGCCAGCGCGATGCCCTTGTAGGCCGGGCCGAACAGCATGTCCACCTCGATCCCCGCGCGCACCATGGCGGCGGCATAGGCGCGTCCGAGCCGGGCCAGCGCGGCGCCGGAGTCGATCCGGCCCATGTTGAAGAAGTACGGGCTTTGGCGGCCGGATTTCAGGGTGAACTCGCCGAAGCGCAGCACCTCGCGCTGCAGGGTGAGTTCGATGAAGTCGCGCTGGTAGTCGTGCACGGTGTCTCTCGCGGCGGGTTCATGGAAGCGGTCGCCACAGCAGGTGCTGCGGCCCCGAGGAACCGCCATGGTACAGCCGGCCGCCGTCGATGAAGCCGTGGCGCAGGTACAGCCGCATGGCCGCTTCGTTGCGGCAGCTCACCGCGAGTACCAGCCGGCATGCCTGCGGATGGCGACGCGTCAGGTCGGTGAACATCGCGCGCAGTGCCTGCGAGGCCAGTCCGCGGCCTTGCCAGCGGGCGTCGATGAAGAACGAGCGCAGGCCCAGCGCCGCGGCGTCGATGTCACGTCCGGTCACGCTGCGTGCGTTCGGCTCGATGCGGTAGAAGCCCACCGGCGCGTCGTCGCGGAGTATCGCCATGGCGTCGCAACCGGGGCATTGCGCGGCGTCGGCCAGCAGGTCGCCGATGCGGCCCACGTAGCCGGTCTGGTCCGGCCGCACGTGCAGCTGCAGCAGCGCCGGGCGCATTCCGGCCTCGACCGGCGCCACGCGCACGGGTGCCGCGGCAGGCGGGTTGTTATGATCGGCCGTCACAAGTCGGGAGATTCCATGCGCATCATCAGCCTCAACGCCAACGGTATCCGCTCGGCCGCCAGCAAGGGCGTGTTCGAATGGTTGCGGAAACAGGATGCCGACGTGGTCTGCCTGCAGGAAACCAAGGCGCAGGAACACCAGCTTTCCGATCCGATGTTCCGCCCGGATGGCCATCACTGCTTCTATCGCGATGCCACCAGCAAGAAAGGCTACAGCGGCGTGGCGATCTACGCGAAGCGCGAACCCGATGAGGTGCTGACCGAACTGGGCTGGGACGAGTTCGACAACGAGGGCCGCTACATCGAGGCGCGCTTCGGCAATCTGTCGGTGGTCTCGCTGTACTTCCCCTCCGGCTCCTCCGGCGACGAGCGCCAGCAGTTCAAGTTCCGCGCGATGGAGTGGATCACGCCGATCTTCGACCAGTGGCTGGCCAGCGGCCGTGACTACGTGATCTGCGGCGACTGGAACATCGTGCATACCAAGGACGACATCAAGAACTGGAGCTCCAACCAGAAGAACTCCGGCTGTCTCCCCGAGGAGCGCGCCTGGCTGGATCTGCTGTTCCACCAGCGTGGCTGGGTCGACAGTTTCCGCGCGATCAAGCCGGATGCGGTGGAGTACACGTGGTGGTCGAACCGCGGCCAGGCCCGCGCCAACAACGTGGGTTGGCGGATCGATTACCAGGTCTGCACGCCGGGCCTGCGCGAGCGCATGCAGGCCTGCTCGATCTATCGCGACGAGCGCTTCTCCGACCACGCGCCGTACACCGTCGACTATGCCGACTGAGATCGCCGCGGCCAGGCCGGCGAAACCGTCGGTGTGGCGCGCCTTCGCCCAGCCGGCGGCGTGGACGATGTTCCTGTTCGGCTTCTCGTCCGGGCTGCCGTTCCTGCTGGTGGCCGGCACGCTGGCCTACTGGCTGAAGGAAAACGGCATCAAGCTGGCCGACATCACGATGATCGCCAGCGCCGGCATGACCTATGCGTTCAAGTTCGTCTGGGCGCCGCTGCTCGACCACTGGCAACTGCCCGGCTTCGCGCGGCTGGGCCGGCGCCGCGGCTGGCTGCTGTTCGCGCAGTTGGGCGTGACCGCCGGCCTGCTGGCGATGGCCGTGCTGACTCCGGCGCAACTGCCGCCCTTCATCGCCGCGACCTTGCTGGTGGCCTTCTTCGGCGCCACCCAGGACATCGCGGTGGACGCGTACCGCATCGAGATCGCGCCGGTCGAGGCGCAGGGTGCGCTGGTCGCCACCTATGCGCTGGGCTACCGGATCGGCTTGCTGCTGGCCGGCGCGGTGGCGCTGATCCTGGCCGATCACCTGCCGTGGCGGGCGGTCTACCTGCTGATGGCGCTGGCGATGCTGGTGCCGTTGGCGACCACCGTGTTCGCGCGCGAGCCGGAGGTGCTGCGCGAGCGCGCCACGCGCTGGCGCGATGCCATGCGTGAAAGCGTGATCGATCCGTTCGCCGATTTCTTCCGCCGCTATGGCTGGGTGCTGGCCGGCCTGACCTTGCTGTTCCTGCTGCTGTTCAAGATCCCGGAGCAGGCCACCATCGGCGGCATCATGAGCCCGTTCTACCGCGACATGGGCTTTACCAAGACCGAGATCGGCGCGGTCACCAAGATCTACGGCATCTGGATCGGCATCGTCGGCGTATTCATCGGCGGTGCGGCGGTGGCGCGCTGGGGCGCCTGGCGCCCGCTCGGTGCCACCATCGTGCTGTGCGGCTGCAGCAACCTGCTCTACCTGTTGCTGATCGCCCATCCCGGCAATCTGCTGGTGCTGACCCTGGTGATTTCCGGCGAGAACCTCACCCTGGGCATGCTCGGGCCACCGACGGTGGCCTTCCTGTCGTCACTGGTCAATCGGCGTCATACCGCAACCCAGTACGCCCTGCTCAGCTCGCTGGTGAACCTGCCGGGCAAGCTGCTGGGCTTCTTCGCCGGCGGCATCGCCACCGCCGCCGGTTACGGCGGCTACTTCGTGATCACCGTGCTGGCGGTGTTGCCGGCGGTGCTGTTGTTCGCCGTGTTGTGGCGCTGGTTCCGTGCCGAGGAACGGGCGCGTGCCGACGAGCCGGCCGCGACGGGCTGAGGTCGGGGCGGCGGCTTCCATCGGGCGCCTGGCCGGATGATTGGTGACCCGGTTGCGCGGCGGCGTCGAAGCCATGCAAACTTCGGCGAACAGGGGGCAGCTCGGAGAGATGCCCATGCCGGACATGATCCTGCAGCACGTCGACAGCCTGATGGTTGAGCGCATCAAGTCGCTGGCGCGTGACCGCGAGTGCACGGTGAACGACATACTTCTCAACGCCCTGCGCCATGGCCTGGGCATGTTGACCGAATCACAGCACAGCGAAAACCTGCTGGAGCCGCGGGTGGCCGGTGAACTGGATGGTCACTGGGAGGCCGCCGAGCGCGGCGCATTCCAGGAGGCGCTGCAAGCACTGGCGCAGACTTTGCCGACTCAGTTGGCGCCGGAGCGGATGCGGCTGGATGCGTCGTCGTCGGGTGCGGAGTAGATCGCTCCCAGAACCCGCGGGCCACGTGCACCGGTCACCGCCGGCAGGTTGCCGGGCAAGCCGAGCACGCGCTGCCTGGCCAGCCAGGCGAAGGCCGTGGCCTCCAGGAAATCCGGATCGACACCGTAACGCGCGGTGCTGCCCAGCGCGCATGGTGACAGCAGCTCGCCCAGGCGCCGCATCAGTGCGCCGTTGTGCACGCCGCCGCCACAGGCCAGCACTTCTTCCGCTTCGGGGGCGTGGCGTGCGATGGCTTCGGCCACGCTGCGTGCGGTGAGCTCCAGCAGGGTTGCCTGCACGTCGGCCGGATCGAGGCCGGACAGTTCGCCGCGTGAGGCCAGCCAGTCCAGATGGAAATGCTCGCGCCCGGTGCTCTTCGGCGGCGGCAGCGCGAAGTAGTCGTCGGCGAGCAGCGCCGCCAGCAGCGCGTCGTCCACGCGGCCACTGGTGGCGAAAGCACCATCGCGATCAAAAGCCTCGCCGCGCTGGCGCAGGCACCACGCATCCATCAGGCCGCTGGCCGGCCCGGTATCGAAGCCGAACACCTCGCCGTCGGCGCCGAGCACCGTGATGTTGGCGATGCCTCCGAGGTTCAGCACCACTCGCACGTGTCCCGGGCGCGCCAGCAGCATCGCGTGCAGCGCCGGCAGCAGCGGTGCGCCCTGGCCACCGGCGGCCAGGTCGGCGCGGCGGAAATCCGCCACCACCTCGATCCGGCAACGTTCCGCGATCACGCTGGGGTCGCCCAGTTGCATGGTGAAGGGCCACGGGCCGCCGGGGCGGTGGCGCAGGGTTTGTCCGTGCGAGCCGATGGCGCGGACCGCGTGGGCGGGCGTGCCGCTTTGTTCGAGCAGCGCCAGCGCGGCGTCGGCAAAGCCGTGTCCGAGCTCCACGTCCAGTCGCCCCATCGTGTCCAGATCCGCCAACTGGCTACCTTGCGCCAGTGCCAGCATGCGTTCGCGCAGATCCGTCGACCAGGGGTGCGCCAGGCTGGCATGCAGCCGTGGCACGCCGCGGTGGAAACTCACCAGAACAGCATCGATCGCGTCCGCGCTGGTGCCGGAAATCAGCCCGAGATAAAGGGCTGCTGCTTCGTCATTCACGCGGACGGGATACTCAGCTGTTGTCGTGGTTGGTGCCGGGGTTGCTGGTCCGGGCCAGCTTGATGCGTGAATCCAGCTCGGTCAGGCGGGCCAGCTGCGGTTTGACCACCTCGGACTTGAACCGCGCCAGCTGCGCGGCCGGCAGGGCTTCCGGCTTGGGCAGGGTGACCGTCTGCGGGTTGCGCTGCACGCCGTTGACGCGGAATTCGTAGTGCAGATGGGGGCCGGTGGCCAGGCCGGTCATGCCGACGTAGCCGATCACCTGGCCCTGGCGCACGCGCTGACCGACCTTCTCCTTGGCGAAGCGCGACATGTGGCCGTAGGCGGTACTGATGGAGTTGCTGTGCTGGATCAGCACGAAGTTGCCGAAGCCGCGCATCCAGCCGCGGAACTTGATCACACCGTCACCGGCAGCATGGATCGGGGTGCCGCTGGGAGCGGCATAGTCGACGCCCTTGTGGGCACGCATGCGGCCCAGCACCGGGTGCATGCGGGCGCTGGTGAACTGCGACGAGATGCGGGTGAAGTCGACCGGGATGCGCAGGAACGATTTCTCGATCGGCCGGCCATCCTCGCTGAACCAACCGTAGTTGCCGTCGGCCTTCTTGAACCGGTACGCGGTATAGCGCTTGCCCTGGTTGATGAACTCGGCGGCGACGATGTCGCCCTGGCCGTAGCGCATGCCGTCGCGGTAGACGTCGTCGTAGATCACCGTGAAGCTGTCGCCGACGCGGATGTCCTGCACGAAGTCGATGTCGTACTTGAACAGGTCGGCCAGCTTGCCGATCATCGCCGCGTTCATGCCGGCCTGGTCGCCGGCGGCATACAGGCTGCTGTGGATTTCGCCGTGGGCCACCTGTTCGCGCCGATCGATCTCGCGCTGCTGCAGGGTCAGCTTGGCGGAGTTGCCGTCAAGGCGGACGATCGCGCGGTTGGCTTCGTCCTTGTCGAAACGGAAGCCGCGCAGGCTGCCGTCGTTGTCGAGCAGGAAATCGAATTCCTCGCCGGGATGGATGCTGTGCAGCGCGGATCTGGCGTCGCCCGCCGCATCCATCACACGTTGCAGATCGGCCATGCCCAGGCCGCGCGCATTGAAGATGTCTGACAGGGTCTGGCCGGGCTGCACCCGGACCACTTGCCAGTCATCCACCGTGCGTGCCGGCATGCTGCCCGGCGCAATCTTGGGCAGGGCCAGCGGCAACAGGGTGTGGGCCTCCGCAGCCGGTGCCGGTCGCATCGCACTGGCCCAGGCCGGCATGATGAAACCCGACAGCAAGGTGATCAGCAAGGCAGTGCCGGCGAGCACCAGGCGTTCGCGGTGCCAGTGGATCGGCTCCACTTCACCCGAGCGGTTGAACGACCAATGGGCACAGCGCTCATAGAAACCGGAGTGTCGTCGCTGCGCCTTGCGGCAGATTGCCTGCTTGCGCGCGCGCCGCGCCCCCTGCTTTTCTTCAGCCATGCCGTCGTCCCGCAGTACAAAATACCCAAACAGCGCGTACCATAGCGGCCCCGTGCAAATGACGTCAATGCCTTTGTCATCAAGGGTTTGCACGACATTTCTGATTAACACACAATTAACGATGACGGCACGGTCGGGCTTGGCCGCCGCGCGTTGTCCCTTATTCCAACGGTGAGAATTGCATGAGTGAGCTTGAGCAGGCGCTGGCTACCCTGGCGCGCGGCGCCGACGAAATCATCAAGCGCGAGGATCTGGCCGGGCGCCTGGAGCGCGGCCGGCCCCTGCGCGTCAAGGCCGGCTTCGATCCCACCGCGCCGGACCTGCACCTGGGTCATACCGTTCTGCTCAACAAGATGCGCCAGTTCCAGGACCTCGGGCATCAGGTGATCTTCCTGATCGGTGATTTCACCGGCATGATCGGCGACCCCACCGGCAAGAACGCCACGCGCAAGCCGCTGACCCGGGAAGACGTGCTGGCCAATGCGGAGACCTACGCCGAGCAGGTGTACAAGGTGCTGGACCGCGAACGCACCGAGCTGCGTTTCAATTCCGAGTGGTTCGGCAAGATGAGCGCGGCCGACATGATCCGGCTTGCCGCCCAGCACACCGTGGCGCGCATGCTCGAGCGCGATGACTTCACCAAGCGCTATGCAGCGCAGCAGCCGATCGCGATCCACGAGTTCCTCTATCCGCTGGTGCAGGGTTACGACTCGGTGGCGCTGAAGGCGGACGTCGAGCTCGGCGGTACCGACCAGAAGTTCAACCTGCTGATGGGGCGTGCGCTGCAGGAGCATCACGGCCAGTCACCGCAGGTCGTCTTGACCATGCCGTTGCTGGAGGGGTTGGATGGCGTCAACAAGATGTCCAAGTCGCTGGGCAACTACATAGGTATCAATGAGCCGGCGATCGACATCGTCACCAAGACACTGAAGATCGGCGACGAATTGATGTGGCGCTGGTTCGAGCTGCTCAGCTTCGATGTCAGCCTGGACGAGCTGGCCCGCATGAAGCAGGAGGTGGCCAGCGGCGTGCTCAATCCGCGTGACGCCAAGCTGCGCCTGGCTCGCGAACTGGCCACCCGCTTCCATGACGCCGCTGCCGCCGAGCAGGCGATTGCCGGCTGGCATGCCGTGGTGCGCGGCGAGGGCGACACCTCGCTGCTGCCGCTGACCGACATTGCAGTGTCTGGCGACGGCCTGCGCATGCCTGCACTGCTGACCGCTGCGGGGCTGACGGCAAGCAACTCCGAGGCGAATCGCAAGCTGAAAGAGCGCGCCGTGCGCATCGATGCCGCAGTGGTCGAGGATGCGCAGCGCGTGTTCCAGGCCGGTTTCGAGGGCGTGCTGCAGGTCGGCAAGCGCAATTTCGCCCGCGTGAGACTGGTCGAGGCTTGACCGGGTAGTCGCTGTTCGCGGCGGCCGCAAAACAAAATTTCACGTTGAAACAGTGACTTGTCTTCAATCCGTGAAATTTTTCTCTAGAACCGCTTGCCAAATCCGGAACACCACGTATTATTCGCCCCCCGCAGTCGCCCAACGTCGCAAGACGGACTGCCGGGATCCAGAAATTCCTCGAAAAAAGGTGTTGACGGATACGGAAAACGAGGTAATATGGGCGGCTCACCCGGGACGAAACGTCAACGGGGCAAACGCTGGAAACGGCGGGTTGCAGAAGAAGATCTTTGACAGTGTGCGCAGGTGAATTGTGTGGACGTCTTGTGCTGATGGGTTGC
>Ga0222426_100406_pt1 | contig 30195 bp, 17 predicted proteins | sample 2B50Ametagenome_FD_180087 | JGI IMG/M metagenome (GOLD analysis project Ga0222426, IMG submission 180087) | Enriched microbial communities from leaf-cutter ant dump, University of Wisconsin, Madison, United States - 2B50A (version 2) | ecosystem: Environmental > Terrestrial > Nest > Insects nest...
GCGTCAAAACTCAACGATGCGAACGAGCGTTGCTTCATCGGGGATGTGCTTCCTTGGGGCCGTCGCTATGATGCCTCAGACGGGGAATAGATCAGAGCATCCTTAGTAGGACAGCCAAGTGCTCAGGCCATCGAATAAAAACTACGAATATCGTAGTATCGGTCGTGCAGTAAAGCAACGAATCTCGTAGGAGCCTTCATCCACGAGAATTCCATGCCTCGCCTGCACGAACCGTCATCCATCTTCAGCAAACGCCTGAGGCAAGCACGCATGGATGCCGGCCTGTCCCAGAAGGAGCTGGGCATCCTTGCCGGTCTGGATCCCTTTGTGGCTAGCACACGCATCAACCGATACGAGCTGGGCGTCCACGCTCCGGATCAAGCGACGGCCAAGCGTCTCGCGAAAACGCTCGGCGTACCATTGGCATTTCTCTATGCAGACACCGAACGACTTGCTCGGATGATCCGTGCATTCAGTGCATTGGATGCTGCCGAACAAGAGCGGTTTCTGAAGGACATCGAGCCCGTTGTCAGCAAGTCGCCGTCTTAGAACACGCGGCAAGTACACGCGCACTCTCATCCCGCTTCTTCTGGGAAAACACGTTTGCTCGGAAAACCGAGCCCCCTTGGCGATCGCGCCGCCTTTCGCTGGCCGCCAACAGCTGATCGATGGACCCAAGGTTGTAAGGGCTCGATGCCTTCCAGTATAGGAACCGGACGCGTGGGGATCTGCATGTATTCAGCAGCGCAACCAGTACGTACCCACGCGGGAGCACCACACCAAGGCGTGGGCGTCAGTATCTGTGCTCTGAATGCTCCCCAGTCAACACGGATCTGGGCCAAAAGCCATCGAATCCCGTGTCCGTACATCATTTCCTCGATGCACTGAAGTAAGAGGTCGACGTCCGGCCTTACCCATTGTTCCCTGCACACGTACGGGAGCGCAGTGAATAGGTCCTCCGCGAACTGCCTGCTCCTTAGAAATTCGCGACCGGCAACCGCCTCCCTCAGGAGGACCATGATCGCCAGCAAGCCCGGGAAGTCTCCGCGGAGTGCCAGTGCAGTGGAGTCATCCCATGCGTACCTCGCAACTTCTCCGTGCGGCGCCAGAGGCCCACCTGGCGGTGGGAGCGCCCAACACCTCGTTCCATCAGGCTGCTCAACATAGAAACTACGAACCGCCTTGCGAGCATCAGGTGCCGTCAAGTGCCCGGGTGAGAGCAGCTTGGAGACGGCGAGTACGTATTCGGTATTAGCGATCTGGCTTTCTATGCGATGCGCAACGCCTATCGACACCGAACGCCTTCCGCTCTTCCAGGATGGCGGTCCACGCATGTCTATTCCGTACGCAGAGTTATGACTGGAACAGGAAGCGTCGAGCCTATCGATGAGTTCGGAGGCTCCAGCGGTTGCTGAGCGCCACAACAAGTGGCGATACCAGAGCCTCGTCCCAAGGATTCTCGCAGCGGTCAACATCACTCGCAACTACCACATATAAGACAGAATGTCTAGATCATGGATTCAATGGTCATACTGTCCATCAATCCATGCCGTTGCGAGAAGGGTCGGCGTAGTCCAACGTGGGCCACAAGAAGACAGCCGACGACATGATGACCAAGGCCGGCCGAGAGACCGCCCTCCGCGAACGATTTGGGATCTGCTGACGCTGTCCGATCTTGCGATCGTGCTGAGCTATCCCTCAATCGGAGCCATTCGCAAGGCGCGGGCACGGGCGCGCGGCAAGTTGTCGATACAGCTCAATCAAATACCCCTAGACAGGGATGGTTCGCCACAGTCGGCGTCGTGGCAGAACTGTTGTGCGACCTTGAGAGCCGGGGACGGGAGACTACTCATGACATCGCAGTCACTTCCATTCGCACCACGGAGACTCACTGAGGCGGAGCTCAGTCGAGAGGATATCTATATTGCGCGATCACCCAAGCTAGCCCGGATAGTGACGCTCATCGGCGTCCTGCGGTTGAGCTTCTGGCTTAGTCACGAATTTAACCCACTGACGCAGGTGATCATAGAGCGCCCACGGCATCTCGAATTGTATGCCGGACGCGTGGTCGAAATTGACTTCTGGACGCGATCGACAAGTGGCACCGAACAATTCTGGGCGGTGATCGGAGCTGATGAATTCATTAATTCGAAAGATGGCGCACATCCGAAGGATGCGGAGATTTGGGATCAGGCGGCCCACCGCGCAGGCTTGTCCCTGAAGTTCATTTACGAGCATGAGCTGATCCGCCACGCCCAGCGGACCGCAAACTACATGCGGCTCCTGCCTCACGTCCAAGCAGCTCGCCGTCTGGAAGAAATCTCCTCTATCGCTGGCCGCATAAAGGCACTTTTTTCCGCTGCAGTCCAGTCGCTCTCGTTTACTCAGATTGAGGGGAGCCTCACAGATTTCTCGGCCCCAGCCGTGCGCATGGCTACGTGTACCTTGCTTCACTCTGGGTGGTTGGGCTTCGCGCAAGACCTGCCACTCAATGGCAATACACGCCTGTTGCGGGAGACGCAATGATGGCCAAGGGTCTATCTACCGCTCAGATCGCGCAGACGCAAACCTGGAAGCGTCCGGATATTCGACTCGTAGCTCAACCTCACCGAGAAGCATTCATCGCACGGTGTGATGCCCTGACGGCCTTCGTGCAAGGCAAGTCTATACGCATGGCTGCCCGTGAACATGGGGTCAATCGGACTACTCTCACAGCAACCGTGTCGAAAGCATTCACCCTTGCCCCCAACGGTGAACCTTACGGATACCGAGCATGCCTTCCTTGGGGCATCCGTCGAAGCAGTTCGATTCCCTCGTATATGCCTACTTGCGGGCGCCCAAACGCATTACAGGCCCTCTTGAATCTTCACCCTGACATCAAAGACCTGCTCGGCAACTACAGGGACCCGCTACCACCAGGACGCCTGCCGCCATCTTTCATGCGCCTGCTTCGGAAGATCCGCGGGATCTTGGCTGAGCGCGTCGGTCAGGCTTGCTGGCCGCTTAACCAACCAGACAAGGGGCGACGAGCGTTTACGCGTTACGTACGCAAAGAACGCAAGGCAGCACTGATTGCCGGAATCCCGGACGAGGTGACCCTGCCCCACCCTCAGATCAAGTCGCTGAAAGATCTCTTCGGCCTGCAACCCTACGATCGGCTTGAGTTCGATGCGCACAGCAAGGACATCGAATTTACTCTTCTCCTCCCCAACGCCCAGGGCGAACTCGTCAAATACAAGGTATCTAAAGTCTGGATACTCGTGCTTATCGACGTGAACTCAACTGCAGTGCTGGGGTGGAAGATTGTTTTCGGCCAGGGCTACAGCTCATTAGATGTTGCGCAATGCGTTGCGAGGTCCATACGTCCTTGGAGTCCGCGGACGCTGATTGTTCCAGGCATGTCTTATGTTGCCGGCGCGACCATGCCACAAAATCTCGATTTGGGTTGTGTGACCGGCTGTGTAACCGCCATGGATAACGCCTGGGCCCACAAGGCCAAGCTTCCCCTTGAGGCATGGGTCAACAACTACGACGGCATCCTTCACCTAGGGCGAGCTCACGTGCCAGAGGTACGCCCCACAATTGAAGGTTTCTTCAACCGCTTGGAGCAAGCAGCTCTCAGATTGCTTCCTGGTGGTTATGTCCCCACTCGGCAGCTAGGGGAAAAGGCTACGCCTTCCTCCGAATGGCGCAGCATTGATCACCCAGTGTCATTTCAGGCGTTGGAGGATTTGCTTGATGTCATCATGACCGGGTACAACGTCACCCCGCTACCTTCACGGCAGGGGCGGACTCCCATCGATATCCTCTTGTCGTACCCTCGCAGCGCGCATTTTTGGCCCTCACCTCCGCATGGCGAAAAAGACGCCAAGGCTTTGACCACCGAATGTCGGCCCGTACGGCTACGCGGCTCGCGCCGCCAGAACAAACCCGTACACGTTCGCTTTCTGGGAGTGGACTACCGACATCCCACGCTAGATAAGAATTGGGACTTGCTGAATAACGAATACCTGGCCCTCATCGATCTGGAGGACCTGCGCACGCTAACTCTTGTCGATGATTCCCTCACTGAAATAGCCACGCTAGAGGCTGCTCCCCCCTGGAATGTGCATCTTCATGATGTCACCATCCGGCGCCGTATTCTAAAGCTGAGTCGCAGCGGCGAACTAAATATTCGAGGCGCTTACAGCGCGATAAGCGCCTACGCTGCCTACACGCTCAAGTGCGCGCAGGGAGGAAACGCAAGCGCCATAGACCAAGTTTCACGACTAATGCAGCTTGTGAATAGCGATGCGATCAACATGAGGGTCACGGACAATAAATTACCGACGCGCAAGCCTCCACCCCAGGAAATACCACTCTCTGGGCGAGTTTCTTTCGACGACGTGCAGGATTGATCTATGGCCCTGCATCCGATGCTCAAAGACGAAGGGCGCCCGGAGGTGGCTACCCAGCCGACCATTAATCTAGCGGAGGCGATCCTGATTGCGTTGGAATATGGATATCGAGGAATACAGGTGGCTGGTCGCTCAGGGGACGGTAAAACCACCGCTACAAAATATCTATGCTCACACCCCAACTGGCTGAACTCGCCAACTCCAACCTGCTGGGTGAGCATTCCAAGGCGAACTAATGGTTCGGATAATGTTTTTTACAAGGTTATTCAAGGAGCTCTCAATCTTGCAAATCACCCCCGCGCCGGAGCAATCGATCGGCTTTCCCATATCATCGATCGTATATCCAGTGACTGCGAAAAGATGGGAGGGCGACGCTTCGTGCTCTTCATTGACGAGGCCCAGCGACTGAGTGCTGACGACTATGATTACCTTGCCAATATTGACGATGGCGTCAATCGAGATGGCTTCAGGCTGTTCTGTGTATTTGTTAATCAGTCCGACGACACGAACGCTGGACCCAGCAAGGGACGTTGTCGCGCCGAAAACATGCCGCCACACGTGGTTCGCCGTTTTTTCTTGGCCGACCACATCTTTCGCGGCTTAGCCGGACTGAGCGAGATCGCTGACGCGTTAGGCCGCTACGACGCACTGAAGCACGAAGACGTGCCATATGCCGCATATTTCGCTCCCCACGCATACGAAAGTGGATGGCGCTTGGCAAGCGAGGCACCCAAGTTTGTGGCCGCGATCGACGAACTTCGCAGCGACGCGCGACTCAATGGCAGCAGCGATCTTCCGATGATGATTTTCGAACTCGCAGTCAAGCGCCTGCTGGTTCATGTAGCAGGACGCGCAGAAGCCTTCCGGCAATTTACAATGGAGGAAATTAAAGAAGCAATCGAGCGCGCGGGCTATCTGAAGCTCGAGATTTCACGGGCTAGGCAGATGCGGGAATGATCGTAGACGCTCCCTCACGTCACCCGGGTAAGCTGATTGGTGAGGACTTTTCCCAAATGCCTTACCTTTCTTCACTTGGGCGCCTGTACCGCCTGGCTCGCCTCAATAGCCTCCAAACGGGGCAGCTACGTCAGGTCCTAAAAGCCCCCCCACCCGTCCTGGCGGAACTCCGCACGGGATGCGTTCCGTGGCGAGCGCTCCATGCATGGCAGAGTTCTGTATGGGGAGGTCAGGATGACCTCCTGCCTCACGCGTGGGAACACTGGCATTCATACCGCCATCCATCTTATAGCCGGTCCCCAAGGCTTCGCGGTTGCCGCAGCTGCCTAGCATATGGATTCCACACTTTGATGCATCAGTTGCCGTGGATCGCGCGCTGCCAATGGCACGATGAAGATCTCGTCGAGAGTTGCACTTGTGGACGCCCCTTGCTGGATGCGTCGCATAGCCTTGATTCCAAGTTGCTCACATGCACCTGCGGCGCGGATAACTATGACCGAAGCAAAGGTCTGCTTGGAATGCATCAGTGGCCAAGTACAGAGATACGCCGTTTAATCGAGAAATACCTGCGCTCTGCTAACAAGGCTAGAAAATCGAATATCCTTATAGCACGAAAAGAAGTCGAAAAGCATGCTTATATGTTGTTTTCTAAAGACGCCACTTTTGATAGGAGGCCATATTCTGATTCGTTCGCACCTTGTGTAATTTATGAGAAGCCTGTTGATCGCGAGATTGGTAATGAGGAGGCCGTCCAAATTTTATGTGCATGGTGGCAATCCAACTCACTTAGTCAAGACGCCTCCTTCCCCATCTTAGGTAGGTGCTACAAACGTATTTACGCCCGCGTGAAGCGTAAGATGAGGTCAATCAAGGGCAAAGCTTTCCCCATCAACCTAAATAGTGGGGATATCTTCGTAAATGGCCAACTGCTCGTGACGAGCCACATTGCAGTGGGGCAAGTTGATGAATTGATGGCGAGAGTTCACGGGCGCGCCATACGATGGCCCGAGTTGGGAACGAAGTTACTTCTTTCAATCTTCGAACCACCACGGGATATGGATTATGCCGATCACCTGGCTACCACGAGTGAACTGATACGGTGGTCCACACGGACGCCCTGCTCAAGGATGCTTGCTCGTGCGCTTTCGACATTCACCACATACTGCGTACTCGACTACATCGATGCGGTTATAGAGCAAGCAAATTGTACAACCCGTAAATCACGATTCGTCCTCAATCTTGGCGAGCCGCTAGCTTTAGTCAAGCTGAGTCCGAAACCGAGAATTTCCATTGGGTATCGATCACCTCGACCTGACCGTGGCAGGGTTTTTCGTGATGACTAAATTATTGAACAACCTCAGCGAACGCTCTCAAATCGCCATAGCCAAGGACTGTACCCGCTATGAGGCGTGGTGCAATGCACGGAATCTAACACCGATACCTGCATCCGCTGACCAGGTGGAGGCTTGGCTTACAGATTGCGTAAATGAGGGATTAAAGCTTGCAACGATCAAACGCTTCATTTACAGCATCGGTCTGGCACATGCCATGGAAGGATTTATTTCTCCCACAAAATTGCCGACTTGGAGGAGCCATTGGTCACGGATTTTCTTAAAACTGCAAGCACTTGGCACGACTCACGCCGTCGAGCGCAATGAGTTGAATGCCGACAACATTCGTATCATCTTGGCCTCTCTGGGGGATTCTCCTCGGGAGCTGCGCGACGCAGCTCTGCTCACCGTCGCGTCTGACACTCTCTATAAGGCTGGAGAGCTCGTTACGGTTTGCGCAGAATACATCACCGCCTTTCGCGATGGCTCAGGCCAGCTGAGGCTACCGCAACCGCCAGACCTTCAAGGCTCATTTCATGGCGTTAGGTACCTGTCGACGGGCACCATGTACCACGTGCGACGCTGGTGTGACGCGATGAACATTCGGAGCGGCCCTCTGTTTCTCGCGATTGGTGGCCGCCCCAAAGAGGGTCAAGCAGGCTTCGCCACGGTGTTAGAACCACGAGAGATCGGCAGAATCTTTCGACGCCGGGCCAAGGCAGCAGGGCTAGAGGGAGCTTTTAGCAGCTACTCAACGCGCCTCGGTGCCGCACTTGACCTTGTCCGCGCCGGAGCCACCGTGAGGGAAGTCCAGTCTGCAGGCGGATGGCGTACTCCTCACGTCATCGCTGAGCGAACTCGGGACATCGAAGGTACAACCGAAGCTCTCCAGAAACTTCATGGCAAGCAGTAGGCGCCAGTAGAAGGGTGGCATTGGCCCAAGTCATTTGGCCAATGCCACCCTTGGCTCAACTCTCTTGGCACGCTCATATCGCCGGCCCAGTGTTCTCGGCAAGACGAGCCAGCGGCCTAGAAATGTTCGCGCCAAATCCTGTCAAAGCAGCCTAACCCTCAACGTCCAGTTCTATTTTTTTCAGATAGTTACTGTGGCTTAATTTGCTTGGCCGCATTCACCTGATCACCGGCAACGCCGATCTCACCGGCCACTGGTCGGGCTGGCGCGTGCGCCGGCAGTGGTTGATCGCGCCCGGCGGCAGTTTGCGTCACCACCGGATGGCCGAGCATGTCCTGCGGCATCACATCAGCCAGAGCGACCGGGAGCACAAGGAAATCAGTCGTCGTCAGCTGGAGTTGTTTTCGCGACCCGGCAAAAACCGATGATCGCTCATCCGGATGCGTCGTCCGCCAACCTCCGCGCTACAGTCCACGCTCCATCCCCGCCAGCGACCGCCGTGAACCCGTCTCCCGCCAACCATCACGACGTCGCCATCGTCCTGTTCCGGCGTGACCTGCGCCTGGCCGACCAGCCCGCGCTTGCCGCTGCCTGCGCCGCCCACGAGCACGTGCTTCCGGTGTATGTGCATGCGCCGCATGAGGAGTCGCCGTGGCAGCCCGGAGCGGCCAGTCGCTGGTGGCTGCATCATTCGCTGCAGGCGCTGCGGCAGCGCCTCGGCGGACAAGGCGCCCAGCTGCACCTGGCCTGCGGCGACAGCCTGTCCACGCTGCGGGCGTTGATCGCCGCCAGCGGCGCTGGCGCGGTCTACTGGAGCCGCCGCTACGAGCCGGCGGCGATCGCGCAGGACACGGCGCTCAAGGCCGCGTTGCGTGCCGATGGCGTCGACGTGCACAGCGTCACCGGCAATCTGTGGTGCGAGCCGTGGCAGATCGCCACCGGCGAAGGCCAGCCCTACCGCGTGTTCACGCCGTACTGGCGCAAGCTGCGCACGCAACTGAGCGACGAAACGCCGTTGCCCGAAGCGCATGCCCGCAACTGGCTTCACCTGCCCGGCGGCGTGCCGTTGGAAGCGCTGGAACTGTTGCCGCGGCTGGCCTGGGATGGCGGACTGACCACGAACTGGCAGCCGGGCGAAGCCGGCGCGATGGAGCTGCTGGAGGTGTTCGCCGACGACGCGCTGTCCGACTACGCCAACGGCCGCGACCTGCCCGCGCGGCACGGCACCTCGCGCTTGTCACCGCACCTGCATTTCGGCGAGATCACCCCGCGCCAGATCATGCACGCGCTGCTGCAACGCGCCGCACGCATCGACGCCCGCCGTCGCCCCGACCCCGAACCGTATCTGCGCGAACTGGGCTGGCGCGAATTCGCCCATCACCTGCTGTACCACTTCCCCGCCACCCCCACCGACAACTTCAACCCGCGCTTCGACGCCTTCCACTGGGCCGACGACGACCCCGCCACCCTGCTCCGCTGGCAGCGCGGCCGCACCGGCATTCCGCTGGTGGACGCCGGCATGCGCGAGCTGTGGCACACCGGCTGGATGCACAACCGCGTGCGCATGATCGCCGCCAGCTTCCTCACCAAGAACCTGCGCCAGCACTGGCACCACGGCGCCCGCTGGTTCTGGGACACCCTGGTCGACGCCGACCTGGCCAACAACACCCTCGGCTGGCAGTGGGTCGCCGGCTGCGGCGCCGACGCCGCCCCGTATTTCCGCGTATTCAACCCGCACACCCAGGCCGCGAAATTCGACCCCGAAGCCCGATACCTGAAACACTGGCTCCCCGAACTGGCCACCCTGCCGGCAAAGCTGCTGCACGAGCCGTGGCGCGATCCAGCGGCGCTGGCCCGCTGCGGTTATCCCGCACCGATGGTGGACGTGGGTGAATCGCGCAAAGCCGCCCTCGAAGCCTGGCAAACCCTGCCTGGACGATAAAAAAACACCGCACACCATGACCCGCGCAGGGCGGGCACTGCCCCGCGGCTCTTTCGCCATCCGTCGTTCCGCGACGCGGGCGATGCCCGCCCTGCGAGAACACCGGCATCTCGCCAAACACCGCATTCCACGCAGGGCGGACACTGCCCGCGATGGCGTGCGGCCCCAGGAACCGCGGGCGGTGCCCACCCGACGCGTGAAAGGCCGCATCCGGCGCCAGCCAATGCCGTATCATCGCCGGGCAATTTCAGGCGCGAGGGGAACGCCTTGGGCAGTACGTCGGCTGAGAGCAACTTCTGGTTTCTGCGCGGGCATGACCCGGTCTTTCTGACGCTGGCCACGATGGCCGAGCAGGTCTTTGCCGCTGATCCCAATACCACGCTGATCAAGTTGCGCCAGCTCGGCGAGGCGTTCGCGCAGGACATGGCGGGGCGGGCCGGGATCGCGGTGGATGAGCGGACCGCGCAGGCGGATCTGATCCATCAGCTGTCGCGCGAGTTGCGGCTGGATCCGCGCATTCGCGAGCTGTTCCATGTGCTGCGGGTGGAGGGAAACAAGGCCACGCACGGCTTTTCCACGCAGCATCGCGAGGCGATGGACGGGCTGAAGGTGGCCCGTGAACTGGCGATCTGGTACCACCGCGCGTTCGGCAAGGACGCGGCGGATTTCAAGCCCGGGCCGTTCGTGCCGCCGAAAGACCCCACCACCCCGCTGCGCGAAGTCCAGGCGGAGCTGCAGCGGCTCAAAGCCGAGCTGGATGCGGAGCGCAAGGCCCACGACGAGAGCCAGCGGCTGGCGGAATTGCAGCAGGAACAGGCCGATCTCAACGCCGCGCTGGCCGAGGCGATGGATGTCGAGGCGCGCGAGCAGGCGGCGCTGGTGGCCGAGCGTGAGCGCGAGCTGCAAAAGCTGCGCAGCGAATTCGACCAGCGCGTCGCCCAACTGTCGCAAGCCACGCAAACGCAGAACGACAACGCTGGCAAGGTGCAGGCCGCCACCCAGCGCGCCAGCCAGGGCTTCGACCTCACCGAAGACCTCACCCGCATCCTGATCGACCAGCAGCTGCGCGACGCCGGCTGGGAGGCCGATTCCGGCGAACTCACCCACGCCAAGGGCGTGCGCCCCGAGAAAGGCATCAACCGCGCCATCGCCGAATGGCCCACCCGCGTGCCCAACGAGAAGGCCGACTACGTGCTGTTCAGCGGCCTGGTGCCGGTGGCCATCGTCGAGGCCAAGCGCAAGCGCATCAACGTGGCCGACCGCATCCCGCAGGCCGAGCGTTATGCCCGCAACCTCGTGCCCTCCCCTGACCTGCAACCGGCCTGGCAAAGCGTCGGGCTGATCGCGCCCTGGGCCGATGGCGAGGGCGGCAGTTTCCAGGTGCCGCTGGCGTTTGCCTGCAATGGCCGGCCGTACATCAAGCAGCTGGCCGAGCAATCCGGCATCTGGTTCCGCGACCTGCGCCGCCCGTCCAACCTGCGCCGGCCGCTGCAGGGCTTCCACACGCCCGATGGCATTGCCGACCTGCTCCGCCGCGATGTCGATGCCGCGCAGACGCGACTGGCCGGCGAGGACATGGCCTATCTGCACCTGCGTGATTACCAACAGCTCGCGATCAGCGCCGTCGAGGACGCCATCGCCGCCGGCCATCGCCAATGCCTGCTGGCCATGGCCACCGGCACCGGCAAGACCCGCACCATCATCGGGCTGATCTACCGCCTGCTGAAAACCGAGCGTTTCCGCCGCATCCTGTTCCTGGTCGACCGCTCGGCGCTGGGTGCTCAGGCGTACGAAACCATGGGCGACATGCGGCTGGAGCAGAACCAGACGCTGGCGCAGATCTACAACCTGGACGGCCTGAAAGACACCACCACGGCGGACGAATCGCGCGTGCAGGTGGCTACCGTGCAGGCGATGGTGCGGCGCATTTTCCAGTCGGACACCCCGCCGGCGATCGACACCTTCGACTGCATCATCGTCGACGAGGCCCACCGCGGTTACACGCTGGACCAGGAGATGACCGAAGGCGAGCTGGCCGTGCGCGAGCACGCGCAATACCTGTCGCAATACCGCCGCGTGCTGGACTACTTCGACGCCCACCGCATCGGCCTCACCGCCACGCCGGCCAAGCACACCACCGACATCTTCGGCAAACCCGTCTACACCTACAGCTACCGCGAGGCGGTGGCCGACGACTGGCTGATCGACCACGAGCCGCCGATCCGCTACGAAACCGTGCTCAACACCGGCGGCATCCATTTCGAGCGCGGCGAGCAGGTCCACGTGGTCAACACGCAAACCGGCGAGGTGGACACCACCGAGCTGGAGGACGACCTGGACTTCAACGTCGACTCGTTCAACCGCCGCGTGATCACCCCGGCCTTCGACCAGGTCATCTGCGAACAACTGGCCCAGGAGCTGGACCCGGACGGCGACGAGAAAACGCTGATCTTCTGCGTCAGCCAGCAGCACGCCGAGCGCGTGAAAAACCTGCTCGACGACGCCTTCAAGGCCGTCCACGGCGAGCAGTACAACCAGGCCAGCGTGGCCGTGATCACCGGCCGCAGCGACAAGCTGGACGAGCTGGTGCGCCGCTACAAGAACGAGCGCCACCCCAACATCGCCATCACCGTCGACCTGCTGACCACCGGCATCGACGTGCCGCCGATCAGCAACCTGGTGTTCATGCGCCGGGTGCGCTCGCGCATCCTCTACGAGCAGATGAAAGGCCGCGCCACGCGCCGCTGCGACGACATCGGCAAAACCGTGTTCCGCATCTACGACCCGGTGGACCTGTACGCCGCGCTGGAAGACGTGGACACCATGAAGCCGCTGGTGAAAGACCCCAACGTCAGCACACGGCAACTGCTGGACGAGCTGGGCGACCCGCGCAGCCTGTCCGCCCCCGGCAGCCGCCCCGACACCAGCCACGCCCACGACGTGCTCGACCAGCTGTGCCAGAAGCTGATGCGCGTGCTGCGCAAGGCCGCGCACCGTGCCGAGTCCAAACCCGAACTGCGCAACAAGCTGGATCTGCTGGACGAAAGCTGGGGCGTGCCGCCCGCCCGGCTGCACACCCACCTGCACGCGCTGGGCCCGCAAGCCGCCGCCGATTTCATCCGCCAGCACCCGCTGCTGCCGCAGCAACTGGACGAAGTCGGCGCCCTGCTCGGCACCTATCACTACCCGGTGATCTCCGACCACGAAGACCGGTTGGTCGACCGCCAGCAGAACTACGGCCAGCACGAGAAACCGGCCGATTACCTGTCCAGCTTCGACGACTTCATCCGCGACAACCTCAACAAGTCGGCGGCACTGAGCGTGGTGGTGTCCCGCCCGCGCGACCTCACCCGCGCCCAGCTGAAGGAAGTGCGCCTGCTGCTGGACCAGCACGGCTTCAGCGAAGCCAACCTGCGCGGCGCCCTGCGCGAAAGCACCCAGCAGGAAATCGCCGCCAGCATCATCGGCCACATCCGACGCGCCGCCCTGGGCGAAGCACTGGTGCCGTTCGAACAGCGCGTGGCCCAGGCCATGCAAGCCATCCACGCCCGCCACACCTGGACACCCCTGCAACGCCGCTGGCTCGATCGCCTGGCCAAACAACTGGTGCACGAAGTGGTGATGGACCGCGACACCGTGCAACGCAACTTCGACGCCGACGGCGGCGCCCCGCGCCTGGACAAAATGCTCGACGGCCAACTCGACCAGGTACTGGCCGAGATCAGCGAACACCTGTGGGATCAGGCTGGTTGATGGCTTGCCACTCCTCCCTTGCTCGTCATCCCAGCGAGGTGCTTTTCAACAGACGAATGTCTGGTCAAGCTGGAGGCGCCTTTCAACAGACGAATGTCTGGTCATCCAGTGCCTCACAGGCCATGGAAAGAAGAGTCACTGGATTCCTGCCTTCGCAGGAATGACGAGCAAAAAAGCCGACGACCGTACCCCTGCTCTTGCTCGTCATCCCAGCGAGGTGCTTTTCAACAGACGAATGTCTGGTCATCCAGTGCCTCACAGGCCATGGAAAGAAAAGTCACTGGATTCCTGCCTTCGCAGGAATGACGAGCAAAAAGCCGACGACCGTACCCCCGCTCTTGCTCGTCATCCCAGCGAAAGCTGGGATCCAGCGCCTCCGGGCTTTGAAGCCCCCACCACTGCAAATGAGCCAAATACCCGCTATATTCGGCTCACTCAATGAGCCGAATGGCTCCCGCAATCGGCTCACCAAACACCCCTGATGACCTCGCCCCGCTGGATCTGGCAGCACCCCGACTGGCCCCGTTTCACCTGGGACGCCGCCGCGCTGGGCGGTCTGCTGCGTGATTGCCAGCAATTGCAGGGCCAGTTGCTGGGCATGGCCGGCGCGGCCGCCAACGATCTGCAGGCGGAAGACGCGCTCGACACTCTGCTCTCCAACATCGTCAATTCCTCGGCGATCGAGGGCGAGCGGTTGGACGTGGGTTCGGTGCGCTCCTCGCTGGCGCGCAGGCTGGGTGTGGCCGAGCAGGATCATCGCCGCACCACAGCCCACGCCGAAGCACTGGCCGAACTGATGTTCGACGCCACCCGCCATGCCGACGCGCCGCTGGATCTGCCGCGCCTGCTGCAATGGCATCGTTGGCTGTTCACCGCCAGCGATGCCCTGCTCCCTGCCCGCTTGCGCGTGGGTGAACTGCGCGGGCCCGAGCCCATGCAGGTGGTTTCGGGGCGCATCGACCGTCCCACCGTGCATTTCGAGGCGCCGCCCCGTGACGGGCTGAAAGCGCAACTGGCCGGCTTTCTGGACTGGTTCGCCAGCTCGCGCCAGGACGCCACGCTCGATCCCCTGCTGCGCGCCGGCATCGCCCACTTCTGGTTTGTCACCCTGCACCCGTTCGACGACGGCAACGGCCGCCTCACCCGCGCCCTGACCGACCTCGCGCTGGCCCAGGCGCAGCCGCAGGCGATCCGCTTCCACGCCATGTCGGCCAGCATCCTCGCCGACCGTGCCGGCTATTACCGCGTGCTGGAAACCACCCAACAAGGCGGCCCGGACATCAGCGCGTGGCTGCACTGGTTCCTCACCACCCTGCACCACAGCCTGGCCGACGCCCTGCACCGCATCGACCGCGTGCTGGCCAAGGCGCGTTTCTGGCAGGCCCACCGCGAACTGGCGCTGTCGGCCGAACAGGTGAAAGTGCTCAACCGCCTGCTCGACGGCGGCGAGCGCGGCTTCGAGCAAGGCCTTACCGCCCGCCACTACCAGGCCGTGGCCAAGGTTTCCAAGGCCACTGCCACCCGCCATCTGGCCGACCTGCTGGACAAAGGCTGCCTGCGCCGCCTGCCCGGCGGTGGCCGCAGCATCCGCTACGAGATCAACCTGCCGGCCTCGGACATTCCGCTGCCGGCCAAGCCCCGTTTCACGGAAAGCCCTGCCCCATGAACCACAACGACATCGTCCAGAAACTCTGGAACCTCTGCGACGTCCTGCGCGACGACGGCATCAACTACAGCGACTACGTCACCGAGCTGGTGCTGCTGCTGTTCGTGAAGATGGAATACGAGCAGGTGCAGAACAACGACGCCTTCGAGCACAAGCTGCCCGAAGGCCAGCGCTGGCCGGATCTCAACAGCCGCTCCGGCCTCGACCTGCTGCACCACTACCAGCTGATGCTGATGCAACTGAGCCAGAGCCGCGACCCGATGATCGCCGCGATCTACGCCGACGCGCAGACCCGCATCAAGGAGTCGCGCCATCTGGAAACCCTGGTGCGCGCGCTGGACGGGCTGGACTGGTTCAGCGCCCGCGAGGACGGCCTGGGCGACCTGTACGAAGGCCTGCTGCAGAAGAACGCCAACGAAACCAAGTCCGGCGCCGGCCAGTACTTCACCCCGCGCCCGCTGATCGACGCCATCATCCGCTGCATCAAGCCGGAGCCCGGCCAGACCATCCAGGACCCCGCCGCCGGCACCGCCGGCTTCCTGATCGCCGCCGACGCCTACATCAAGGCCCGCACCGACGACCTCTACACGCTGGACGACAAGGCCCGCCGCTTCCAGCGCCGCAAGGCCTACGTGGGCATGGAACTGGTCCCCGGCACCCGCCGCCTGGCGCTGATGAACTGCCTGCTGCACGGCATGGACGGCGAAGGCGAAGGCGTGGTGCACCAGGGCAACAGCCTGGGCAACGACGGCAAGAACCTGCCCAAGGTGGACATCATCCTGTCCAACCCACCGTTCGGCACCGCCAAAGGCGGCGGCGGCCCCACCCGCGACGACCTGACCTTCCACACCAGCAACAAGCAACTGGCCTTCCTGCAGCACATCTACCGCGGCCTGAAACCCGGCGGCCGAGCCGCCGTGGTGCTGCCGGACAACGTGCTGTTCGAAGCCGGCGTGGGCACCGAGATCCGCCGCGACCTGATGGACAAGTGCAACCTGCATACCCTGCTGCGCCTGCCCACCGGCATCTTCTACGCGCAGGGCGTGAAAACCAACGTGCTGTTCTTCCAGAAAGGCACCCCCGACAACCCGCGCCAGGACACCGGCTGCACCCAGGCCACCTGGGTCTACGACCTGCGCAGCAACATGCCCAGCTTCGGCAAACGCACCCCCTTCAACGAAACCCACCTCAAGCCATTCGAAGACGCCTACGGCACCGACCCCAACGGCAACAGCCCGCGCACCGACGAAGGCGAACAAGGCCGCTTCCGCCGCTTCACCCGCGAACAGATCGCCGAACGCGGCGACTCACTCGACATCAGCTGGCTCAAAGACGCCGACAGCGTGGACGCCGACAACCTGCCGGCGCCCGAAGTGCTGGCCGCCGAAGCCATGGCCGAGCTATCCGAGGCACTGCGCGAGCTGGATGCGCTGATGCAGGCACTGGGGGCTGGGGATGAGGCGATGGAGCAGAAGCGGTTGTTGGCGGAGGTGATGGGGTTGGAAGTGGGGAATGTGGAGGTGGGTGGTGAGTGAGTTGCCCAAAGGCTGGCTCGCCCTGAAGCTCGGCGATGTCGTGGATTACGCATCGAATACGACGGTGCAACCGGACGCCATGCAGCCCGAAGCCTGGCTGCTTGAGCTTGAAGACATCGAACGTGACTCATCACGACTGATCAATCGCACGACCGTTGCCGAACGGAAGCCCCTGAGCGCGAAGAACGCTTTTCAAGCGGGAGACGTTCTTTATGGAAAGCTGCGTCCGTACCTCAACAAGGTGCTTCTGGCGGACAAAAGCGGGTACTGCTCAAGCGAGATCATCCCGATCGCGCCGGGCCAGCTTGATCGCGGTTACTTGTTCCATTACCTCAGATCGCCGTATTTCCTTGAGTACGTCCGCGCAGTAACTCATGGCGTGCGGATGCCCCGCCTGGGAACAAATCAAGCGAAGGAAGCCCCATTCCCTCTTGCCCCACTTGGGGAGCAAAAGCGCATCGCGCAAAAGCTGGATGAACTGCTGGCGCAGGTGGATGCGCTCAAGGCACGTATCGATGTCATCCCTGCCACCGTAGAAAAAATACGCATGTCCATGCTTGATGCTGCAGTGCGTGGACGTACGGCCACCGGCCACCAGGCCCTTGCAAACGCCCCAACCCAACGGGCGATGATCAACTTGGGGGATGGAAGCTTTGAACTTCCAGAAGGATGGACATCGGCTCCGCTCGGCTCACTGATCGCACCGGATCGGAAGCTTTGCTATGGAGTGGTACAGCCCGGCCCCGAAGTCGATTCTGGCGTCGACCTCATCCGCGTCTGCGACATTGATCGTGGGCAGATCGCGTGGAACCACCTCAGAAAGATATCGAGCGACGTGGATCACGAGTATCGCCGTTCCAGAATCCTCCCTGGAGACATACTCCTGTCAATCGTTGGCTCGATCGGTCGAGCTGCCATCGTGCGAAAAGACTCACCCGCGAACATCGCACGGGCAGTAGCCCGCCTGTCGCCCGACCGCTCCCGCCTGTCACCGGAGTGGCTCTACCTTTGGCTGACCTGTCCGCAAGTTCAATGGTGGCTGGTCAGTTCCTCGAAAGAAGTGGCAAGAAAAACACTGAACCTGAAGGAGCTGGCCGAACTTCCTGTCCCCCTGCCACCCGCCTCAACTCAAGCGGGAATCGTCCGCCACGTCGAAAGCATCTTCGCGCTCGCTGACCAACTGGAAGCCAAAGCCAAAGCAGCCCAGAAGCGGATCAACACCCTGACCCAAAGCCTTCTCGCCAAAGCCTTCCGCGGCGAACTCGTCCCCCAAGACCCCAACGACGAACCCGCCAGCACCTTGCTGGAGCGCATCCGCGCCCAACACGCTGCCGCCTCCAAGCCAAAGCGTGGTCGTGCGTCAGCTATGAACTGACTAACTTTATTCACTTGGTAGCCCTTCTACCGACTGTTGCTGCGACGAGCTCCTGTGGTCAGCGAACCACGCCACCCAGGGTTCTTGTTTTTCAACCTCATATGAGGGAGAATTTTCGGAAGTCATCTACTCGGAGTGCCAGCCCGTGAGTGCCATCGTCCTTCATGCCAATGCCGCTGAAATTGCCAGCCGACTCGAACAACTTGGGGTCAACGAGCAAGCACTCCACGAAGCAATTTGGCAGGGACATCTCCACCGGGCAACGCTCACTGACAATCATCCGGTGATTTACCGTGGCCTCGTCATGTGGGGAGACTCCGTGGCTGCCCTTCGTGATCAGCTCCGTCCGCTAGGCTGGACGCGCAAGGACAGGGGCAGTTATGCCCTGACGGAGCACGAGGAACTGGGCTTGGCCATCACGGTGGCCTCTGGAGACGAAGCCACGGGTGTCCCTTACCTACAGCCGACCAACCGTTCGAAAAAAGGGCGGAATACGATGGAAGCTGTGGAAGCCAATCAGCAGTTGGACTTGTTTGATGGTTTGACCGTTGAGCAACAAGGAGGAGTGGACGAAAGCCAGACATGGGTCCTGCTGCATTACACCGACAAACGTATCGGCGAAATTCGCATTGAATTGTCGCGTCCTACGGCTATTGACAGCGATGGCAGGATTTCGGACTGGTCCGAACGGATCATTCTGGGCAGTATCCCGCTGGAGGATGATCTGCTGGAAATCGAACCGCCGAGTGATCCCGACATCGAAATTACCGTGCGGCGCAAGGTATAACGAGGTCAGTTATGTTCAACCCGGAGCGACTGCTCTTGGCGCGCAAGCGCCGGGGCATGAAAATGCGTGACTTGGCAACCCGTGTAGGGCTTTCTGCGAAATCGGTGAGCAACTACGAGAAAGGCGATCAAGAACCAGAAATGACAACTCTCCAAAAGATCGCAGAAGCGCTTCGGTTTCCCGAAGCGTTCTTCTTTGGGGATGACCCCGAGTTTCCCTCCGAAGGCACAGCCAGCTTTCGCTCACTTTCCAAGATGACCTCAGGTCAGCGAGATAGTGCCCTAGGTGCTGGTGCGATCGGCTTCTTGCTCAACGACTGGATTGAAAGTCGCTTCGATTTGCCCAAACCCGATGTACCCGATTTGGGCCGAGATGGTGGCGCTGCCACAGCAGGAAATGAGGATGGAAACTCCAACGAGCCCGAAGTTTATCCAGCAACGGCTTCGATACAGACTCCTGAAACGGCAGCCGAAATGCTACGTGCGCATTGGGGGCTTGGGGAAATGCCCATCAAGAACATGATTACTTTGATGGAGTCAAAGGGTATCCGTGTTTTTTCCTTGGCGATCGATGCGAAGGAAGTCGACGCTTTTTCGTTGTGGAAAGGAGGGCGCCCCTATGTTTTTCTCAACACCTTTAAGTCGGCAGAGCATTGCCGCTTCGACGCGGCCCATGAATTGGGCCACTTGGTGCTTCACCAACACGGAGAGCCCCAAGGTCCGGACCTGGAACGCGAAGCCAATGCTTTTGCTTCGGCGTTCCTCATGCCCAGAGCCAGCGTGCTCGCCAAAGCCCCTAAAGCTCCTACCCTTCAAAGACTGATTGCGCACAAAAAATATTGGGCGGTGTCGGTCGCTGCATTGAACTATCGTCTTCACGCCTTGGGCCTAACGACGGACTGGACCTACCGAACTTTGTGCATCCAGCTTGCTGAGGCCGGGTACAGGAAAAATGAGCCTGAGGGCATTCAGCACGAAAAATCTGTTGTCCTGGAAAAGGTTTTTTCTGCCCTACGCGATGAAGGCGTCAGCAAAGCTGATGTAGCTCGACAGTTGGCCATCCCTCCAGAAGAAATCAACGAGTTGACCTTTGGTCTAATGCTTAATGTCCTGAAAGGTGGACGTCATGCAATCGAGACAACCAAAAATGGGATGCGCAAGCCATCGCTGCGCCTTGTGAAAGGTTAGAAAAAAAGTGTCAGGGACAGTTTCCATGTAAAAATCAGAAAATTATCTCTGACACCTTTTTCACAACGCTATATCCTTACATAAGCGTGAACATGGATGGGGTGAAAAGTGGGGAGCGAGAGGATGAAGACCTTCCACCCCGATTGAGTCACCGTACGGGCTACCAAACATAGCTGAGACGAAAAAGCGCATGAAGATTCAGAACGAAAACACCCTCAAAGCCTGCATGCAATCTGGTATCAACCTCTTCCTCGGCTCCGGTTTTTCCGTAGAAGCCAAGGGAACGTATCGCGGCGCACCAAAGCCACTACCGGCAGGAGATGGGCTTCGCAAAGAGCTACTTGAGCGCTTCAACAGGGATAAAAACGCGAAGTTTAACTTGGCGCAACTTTGCCAGATGATATCCCGTACCGACAAAGATGCCCTTGACGCATTCTTGAGAGAACGCTTCATGGTGATCGATTTCGACAAAGCATACCTCAACATTGAACGAGCCAATATCAAGTCAATTTTTACCACAAATATCGATGATCTGATATTTAAGATATTTGAAAATAGCCAGAAGTTTTACATTAACGACATATCTATCCGCGGCCCCGCCATCTCGGGGAGCAGTGCGATTGACTACATCGCACTTCATGGGTCGGTGACTCACCCCTCACGATATGGCCTCGACTTTTCACCGGTAGAAATATCATCTAGTTTCGAGAGGGATAAGGACAAGTGGTATGGCTACGTTGGGCGCATCCAGAAAACTCCGACTCTCTATTGGGGCTATACAATTTCAGATGCCGGCGTACTGCAAGCCCTCTCCAAAGAGACCCACGGAGGAAAGGAAATTGCGCCCGCATGGATAACCTTGAGGAAGGAAGATGACGAGGCGATCGAATATTACACCTCTCTTGGCTTCCAGATTATTATTGCTGACACTGCTGAGCTTCTTGAATATTTCGGAAACATAAAAGGAGCTACACGCCCTAAGGAACAGAAAAAACTTATTGATCGTCGATTTACTGAGTACAAGATACCGGACGTATCACGAGTTCCAGTCAGGCAGCTGGCAGAGTTCTATCTTGGCGCAGACCCGAGTTGGTACGACATTTTTTTGGGACAACTGCACAAAACGGAACACTTCGCGTCGGCGAGCGACGTCATCGCTGGCGGGAAAAGCTGTATCTTGGTTGGCGCAGCTGTTACGGGAAAGACCACACTCCTCAAGCAGCTTGCAAATTCGGAGAGCCAGACAAAGCAAGTTCTCTATATTGACGAGATAAGTCCCGAGAAAGCAAAGATGCTTCGAAGAGATATCGAAGCTGAGGGCGTCGAGCCTATAATATTCGTAGACAATGCCGCCGATGCATGGCAGGCACTAGAAATTCTTGCCAAGAGCAAGAACATCATCATAGTTGCCGCCGAAAGAGACTACATTTACGATAGTGTTGCGCACCGCTTTTCGAAAACCCACTACAAATTGATTGACGTATCCAGCCTATCCCCGGCAGATGTTCAATCAGTAAAAAACAAGATACCAGACGGTCTGCAACGACAACAAAACCACAAACAGCTGGACAATTTGTTGCGGGTCGAAGTCGACCCAACGTTCTTCGAAGTTCTCGATACGAGCGTGTTTGGACACTCACTCGCGGAGAGATTTGTCGAAGCCTTGAAGAGCCTCAAAGCTGAATCACCGGAGAAACATGACCTACTTCTCCTATCCTGTTATTTGTACGCCTGCAGGGTTCCAACTTCTGTTGACGTTGCCACCTCATTCCTAGGTAAAAGAATCGATGGTGCAGAAGCTGCGTACCTGCTCCTCAGCGATATGAATACCCTTCTGTCACCCTACGAAGGAGCGCTCGCTGAGGAGCAGCAATCGTACTTTGTGCCTAGATCACGATCCGTGTCAGAGACCGTAATGCGGAAGGTTAGCGCTCAAGACTTGAGGGCGTTGCTAGAGAATTTTCACGCCGACGTGTCGACCACGAAGATTCCAAGGTATGACGTCTTCCGCAGAGCGGCCTACGACGCAAACCTGACTACGAGAGCGTTCCCTCACTGGGAAGATGGCCTAGCATTCTACGAGCGCTGCTTTAGCCGCGATAGTTCGCACTCGTTTAAGCAGCAGGGGGCGCTCTACCTTTTACGGAAGAAAAGGTATCCTCTTGCATTTAAATGGATTGATGAGGCCAAATCACTTGCTGGCGGGCATGGCGCATCTGTTAGGAACACCTATGCCGTCATCCTTTTCAATGCAAATTTTGATAAACCCTCCCACCTTTCTGACGTCATATCCACTCTCGACGAGAGCATGCGCATCCTTGCGCAATGCTACAAAGACGACTTAAGAAAGGTCTATCACGCCAAAGTGTTTGCACACCAAGCTGTGCGGTATGCCGAAAAGTACAATAGATCGAGACAGTCAATCGATTACATCGATACAGCGTCTAAGTGGCTCAACAATGAGCTGAATACACGCCCGGGTGATCGCTCCATAAATCAGCTACTGAGATCTCTCCGCTCTGCAAAGAAGATGGTAAGAGCCTAGCGAAAAGGTGTCGGGGACAATTTTCCGTCGGAAGTGGACGCTCGCCCTCCCTTGGTCACCCCTCGGGCAACATCACCGCGAGCTGAGAAAAGTACCCCGACACCTCTCCCACCATCACTCAATACGGAACCCCACCCTCCTCAAACATCCGCTTGCCCGCCTCATCCACCTCATCGTGGATCGGGCGATACCACTCACGCACTTCCTCGGGCGTTTTCAATTTCCTGACGATACTCAGCGAGTTGCGCAGGAACGCTTCGAAGAACGGCATGCCGTGGCCGAACAGGAACTGCGAGTCGGTGATCTTCAGGCTGCGGTAGAAGCCGGCCAGTTGTTCCAGCAGCGGCAGTGCCAGGTCCGGGCGCCCTGCCCGGTCCAGCGCCGCCAGGTACACCACGGTTTCCTGCGGCATGAAGATGCTTTTGCCCGGCTCGGCGCCGGCTTCTTCATTGCGCATCTGCTGCATGCGCTGGAAGGCTTCTTCGGCACCGGCAAAGTCCTGCGCCATCGCCCTGGTGGCCGCCACGTTCAGCCAGTCATGGGTGCCACCGCCGATGGCCACCAGCTTGTCCCAGTACGACACGGCCTTGGGGTAGTCCTCCTGGCGCGACCAGCCCAACGCACACAGCCGCAGGGCGTCGATGCGCAACGGCAGCCGATCGTCTTCGCAGTACGGTTCGGCTTGCCGGATGCACTCGGCGTAGGCATCGGCCTGCAAGGCGGCAATCGCGGCTTTCAGCTCGGGGAAGTCTTGTGGTGAATCGGTTTCCGCCGGTTCCGCGTCTGCGGCGGGCGGTGGAACCGGGGCGGCGGTTGCTGCGTCCGTGCCAGGGTTTTCCGACGGGGCGTGCGGTTTTTCGCGCTTGCCGAGCCAGTGGCCGAGGATGGTCAGGGCCACCAGCAACAGTGCCGGCACCAGCAACCCGACGAGCCAGCCCAGCCAATGCGCGGCGATCAGGTAGGCCAGGAGAAGAACCACCAGCAGGGCTGCCATGGGGGAAATCCTTTTGATTCGAAAGAGGGGCCGGAGGCGCATGGTACTTGCGCACACACACCCTCACGGAACCGTCATTCCCGCGGGGCGCTTTCCAGCAGCCCAAGGCTGGTCAAGCGGGAATGACGGTTTCGTGGAGGTTGGCGCTTGCGCGAGTGTCATTCGCCCCCGCCACCTTCTCCGCCTCTACCCAGCACTCGCAAAATCCGCTCCCTGCCTGAGGCAGACAAACGGCGAACGCCGAAGACCCTGGCGATATCCAGGGCGGGGTCATCACCAGTGACCTCATTTGCTGCCGCACGGATTTCCTCCGGGGGAAGCTCTTCGATGCTGCGGGCCTCCTCGTCACGCTCAGGAAGCCGGTAGCTGTTCCATTGCGCTGGATCCGCTCCGATCGGCCAGATGAACTGGCCCAGCTCAGAATCATCGTCGGACACGAATCGACCGCAGCGTTCCGCGAGATCGAGAATCCGCTCGCGAATCAGACGACCGGACCGCTTGAAACCATGGGCACGGGCAATGCGTTCCACCAGCAGCTTGTCGATAACCGGCGCTTCCTGTTCGAGGACCCGGTTGATGCAAGCCATGAGCGTGTCGTCGTAGGCGGCGTCATGAAAATGCTCAGGTTGAAGAGAGGCCTGCAGATCGGCGAAATCGGTAACGCGATAGTTATTGCAGTTGGTGGAGCCCGGGGTGCGGCCGGCATCACTTGCCAGTTGATCGGTCGAGGCTTGCGGAGGCTTCGCCGCCGACTCTGCGGCGGGCAGGCCGTCAGAGACATCGGCCATCGACTCGCTGGAAGAAGCTGTCACCGCTTTGCTCTCTTCCGCCCGCTTCGTCGCGGCATCGATGGCGGCTTTGGCGCGTTGTTCGGCCAACTCGGCCGAAATCGCCTCGTGCAGGCGCTCCAGTGCACCTTCCCGATCAACCCACCATTCGGTGGACCAGACACGAACCAGTTTCCACCCCAGGCCGCGCAGGATCTCGCTGCGGACCTTGTCGCGATCCCTGGCCGTCGCCGCACTGTGGTAGGTCGCACCATCACACTCCACGCCGATCAGGTAATCGCCTGGTCGATCCGGATGCACCACCCCCAGATCGATCCGGAAGCGAGACACGCCGATCTGCGGATGTGTCTGCCAGCCCTTGGCACGCAATCCGTCGGCGACGAATTGCTCGAATGGCGAGTCGTAACCACCGACCGAACCATGGCTGGCCGCGGCGAGGGCTTTCGGCCCCTGCTGCGCGAATTCGATGAAATGACGAAGATCGTGCACTGCCCGCGCCGAGGTGCGGTTGAAGTCAATCAGTGATGGATCGAACGAGGTGAACACCATCATTTCGCGACGTGCGCGCGTCACCGCCACATTCAGGCGACGCCAGCCACCTTCGCGGTTGAGTGGCCCGAAGTTCATCGACATCACCCCTGCACCCGGCTCGGTGGGGCCGTAGCCGATGCCCAGGATGATCAGGTCGCGCTCGTCGCCTTGCATGGTCTCCAGATTCTTCACCACCACCGGCTCAGCCAGCTCGCTCTTGAAGAATGGCTCGATCTGCGGGTGGTCACGTCGTGCCTGATCCAGCAGGTCCTCGACCAGCTGCTGCTGTTCCGCATTGAGTGTGATGATGCCCAGCGACTGCCTGGAGGCGATGAACTCCGGGTCGGTCAGTTGCCTGACCACCATCGCCACGATGGCCTTGGCCTCCGCCGGGTTGCGGCGACCACCCTTGCCGCGTACATAAGTGCCGTCCACGCGATGCCATGACACTGCGCTTGGCCTCGTATCAGCAGCGGGGAAGGTAATCAGGCTGCCGTCGTAATAGCGGTAATTGGAGAAGGTGATCAGGCTTTCGTGCCGGCTGCGGTAGTGCCAGGTCAGGCTGTGCTGCGGAACACCGGCACCGATGCATTCGTCGAGGATGCTTTCAAGATCGTCGTCGGTATCGTCGTCACCGGCATCAGTACCGCGATTGAAGAAGCTGGTCGGCGGCATCTGGCGTGGATCGCCGGCAATGACCACCTGCTTGCCTCGGGCAATGGAGCCCACCGCATCCCAGGGGGCGATCTGCGAGGCTTCGTCGAAAATGACCAGGTCGAACAACCCGTGGTCAGCCGGCAGGTACTGCGCGATCGACAACGGGCTCATCAACATGCACGGTGCCAGCACGGTGAAGTCCGCACCCATTTCCTGCGCCAGCTGGCGTACCGGCTTGTGGCGACGCTGTTTCTGCAGCTCGAGCTTGAGCACACCGAAGCCGCTTCGCTTGGCCACGCCGTTCTTGTCCGGGATGTTGCCCGACAACTTTGCGCGGATGAAAGCCGAGGTGAGCTCGCCCATCTCGTCCACCGCCTGCTGATAGGCGGCGATGTCGCTTTGATGCTCGGCAGGCACGAAATGGCGCAGCAAGGGCTCCGCGTCGATGGCACCTGCCGCGAACCAGCGTGCATACCCCACCTCGAAAGCCTGGCTGACCGAGCCCTCCGGCAAGCTCCCCTGCTCCACCGCATCGATCAACGGCTGCAGGCCGGCAGCAACAGCTTCCTGCCGCACGCGCATCCAACTGCACCAGGCATTGAGGATTTTCTCGTTGTTGACGATCGCGCTGGCACCGACAAAAAGTTCCGGTGCCTGGCTGAAAGGATCCAGCTCACAGCCGGCTGCCGCACCGAATTGCGCAGTGGCATCCACCAGCGCCTTGCAGCTTGCCGTCAATTCGCCGACAGCCACGGCGATTCCCCCACCCGGCGCCAGCAGCTCATTGCCATCGACCACCAAGGTCTTCGCCTCCCTGCGCAGCCTGACCAACTGCTCGGGTGAAGTCGCCAGAGGAATGAGGCTGTCGCGAAGACCTTCGGCCTGCCGCAACGTCAGGTTCATGCGCAGCACATTGCTGCCGAGGCCGGCCCAACCCGGAACATTCTTGAGATGGGCATCGAGTGCGTCGATCTTCGCCACCAGTGCCTTCATCCCGGCAAGCAGTGGCAGATCGGTTTCCAGGTCAGGCAATTCGGCGAGGCCGGTGGCATTTGCGACCGACTGGGCCACCTTCTTGCGCGCCATCGTGGCAAGGAACCAGAACTTGCCGGAGGCCTCGATCCACTGGCTACGCAAGACATCGATATCCAGGCGCCGCACAGCCTCTGCGGGATAGGCGCGCGACAACCGGTGCTCCTGCTCCTCGTACTCCTTCAGCAAAGTGGCTGCCTGCTGCGCGGCTGCCCGGACATCTTTCAATCCCGGCAGGAACGCCACACTCAGATCGACACCGTGCACCTCAGGCAAGCAGCGTACGAACGCCTGCAGCTTTGCCGCTATCGGTGCCGAACCGCCGACCGACAGATGGGTGCGGTTGACCACCTCCACGCAAGCTTGATCACAACGTTTGAGCGCCGCCAGCACCTGACGCGAAGCCGCAACCATCGACTCCTGCCAGACATTGGACCATTCAGTGCGCTGCAAAAACGCCATCTTTCCCGCCGTTCCCTCGGCGGCGGCACGGTTCAGGTCCAGTCGCCGGGCGATATCGCGCAAAGTCTCCATCTGCGCGCTGTCATGCCGGGTGCCCTCCGGCCACGCCAATCGAGGCGTCACCGGTGTCGCGTCCTTGACCACCCGGCCGATCGCTTCGTGGATTGACCAGCCATTGGCGTGACGATCATGCAGAACGCGCACCACGGCATTGAGGCGGTCACGCAGCCCCTGCACCTTCGTCGCCTGCCTGTCCCAATCGGACTCGGTCAGCCTGTCGCGACTGGTCCATGCACGATCCAGCTGCTGCAGCACGTGCATCTTGGACGACTTGCTTGAGTGCAGCTCCAGACAGAACTGCCCGATGCCCTTGTCTTCAAGGCGACGCTTGACCACATCCAGCGCCGCCATCTTCTCGGCAACGAACAGCACGCGACGCCCCAACGCAAGGTTGTGGGCAATCATGTTGGCGATGGTCTGCGACTTGCCCGTTCCCGGGGGGCCATCCAGCACGAAACTGTGTCCCTGCGCCGAGGCAATCACCGCCGCCAACTGCGACGAATCGGCCGGCAGCGGAGTGAACAGCCCGCTGGGCTGAACAAGAGCATCGAGGCGCTCGGGTGCCGGAAATTCACCCGACGAAGCCAGCGAAGAACCACCCAGCCGGTGTTCCAGCAAATGCCGGACCACGTCGTTTTCCATCAACTTGGCCGAACGATCGACCAGGTCGCGCCACATCAGATACTTGGCGAAGGAGAACGTACCCAGCGCGACATCGGTGACGACCTCGAAGCCCGGCATGTCGCGCACTGCGCGCCGCACGATGCCCCAGATGCCCTCGACGTCGATGCCACTGCCATCCGTCGGCAAGTCGCCAGCCAGGCCTGCGATGTTGAGTTGGAAATCGTGGCGCAGCAGCTCCAGAAGGGTCAGGTTGAAGCGCGGCTCGTCATCCAGCATCGACATCTTCACGCCGGACAATGCGCTGCGCCGTTCCAGCTTCACTGGCAGCAGGATCAGCGGCGCAAGGTAGGTTTTCAGGTCGTGTTCCGTCTTGCGCCAACGCAGGAAACCGATGGCGAGAAACAGCGTATTGGAGCCGCCCTCCTCCAGGTCAGAGCGGGCTTTGCGATAAAGATCCACCAGCGCGGCTTCAAGCTTGTTCTTGTCCAGCCGGGCCAATACCTCATTGCGTGCCATCGCCTGACGCGCCGCTTCGTCCTCCAGGCTCTCGCGGTGGCGCCTGGCATAGATTTCGCTGTCACGCCCACCAATCGACAGGTCGGGCATCGGCACGATATGCACGCTTTTGCTGGCTGACAGGATGTCCTCCAGCCCTGCCGGATCCGGACAGGTCAGACGGATGGTCTTCGCGCCATCAGGCAGATGCAGCAGGCGGTTGCGCGTGGTCAGGTCGAGCAGTTTGCGCTGCCATAATTCCAGCTTACCGGTGGCCGTTGCCGGGACTTCCTCCACTTCGACATCGAAAGCCGGCAGCTCGGGGGCGGCCTCCAGCGCATCGCTGACGGGCGGAGCCCGGTCGGCGAAAGGAACTTCAGAATTGCTGGTCAGGACTGCCAGTGGACGGAGTTTCTGCATCCGGGCGCGACGCACGTCGACGGCCATGATGAAGTCTTCATCGTTCAGCTGGGCCTTTCCCTCCTCGACAGCCGTGCTGAATCCCGGTGCTGCCGACTGCGTAGCCAATGTGGTCTCGAAGGCCAGGAATTCCTGCAGGTCGATGCGTTTGCGAACCGCCGAGGCATCCTCATTGAGTACCTGTGAAAACTCCTGCGGCTGCAACCAGACACCGGTGAACGCGTGCCCCCGGGTAAGCAGCAACACGGGATTGAGGCCTGCCTGTTCCAGCGCTGCAGCGAACAGCAACGCCGTGTCCAGGCATGTACCTACGCAACCATCAAGCACCTGCGAAGGGGAACGGATCTTCTGCCCTTCCTGCTCGAAGCTGGCCGGGGGCAGCACGTAACTGATCCGATGCCCGCATACGGCGGACCAGATCGCCGATGCCAGCTCCCATACCCGTTGTCGCGAACCCTTCCCGTAGCCATCAACGCCATCCGGCCGCCCCGCCCTGCGCAGCACATCCGAAGCGCTCTTCAACACCTTGTCCACCGCCGGGTCATTCGGCATGCAGAAAGCCGCCAGCAATTCCGGCATGGAACCGGCGCCGCCCCACTGGTTGCGTGCAAGCAGCTCGATCGAACAACGCCGTTCGGCGACAACGACACCTTTGGCGCGCAAGCGAAGCAGAACCGAGGCTTGCATGCTCTCGCTCAGAGCCGCCAGATAACCTTCCTTCAGCTCGATCTCACGATCAGACACGGTTATCGACGTGTCTGGATCAAGCCGGTCGATGCGCCAGGTCTTGGTGGTGGCGAATGGAAGACTTGGCTCCAGTTCCAGCGTCAGGTCATCGAAACCCTCGCCATCACTGCTCGTCACCACCAATTGCCGCAGCAATGGCACGGCATTCTGGTGCGAGGCCAGCCCCAGCTTGGTGCTGACCATCGCTTCGATGGATATTCCCATTTTCCCCTGCCCCTGTTCCGTTCAATACTGCTCCAGCCGCCGATCATAGGCCTGATGCCACTTACGGGCCAATCCAGCCAGGGGCGACTCCGGCAACTGCTCCCCTTGGTCTGCCGCTGGTCGCCTCAGGCATGTTTCACCACGGGCGTTCGACCAATGGCCAACACCGGGCCGACATGTGCGCCCGCTATCCTGTCCGGCCTCATACCCCAAGGAATTCCCCCATGAATCGCCAAGCCCTGATCGTCGGTGCCAGCGGCATCATCGGCCGCGCCTTGTCCGAACACCTGTTGGCGCAGGGCTGGACGGTGCATGGTCTTTCGCGCGGTCGCTCCGCCAGCGTGCCCGGCATCCAGCCGGTGGTGGCGGATCTGACCGACGAGGCGTCGGTGGCCGCTGCGGTGCAGGGTTTGCCGGTGAGCCACGTGTTTTTCACGGCCTGGTCGCGGCAGGCGAACGAGCAGGAGAACATCCGGGTCAATGGCGCGATGGTGCGCCACGTGCTGGAACCGCTGGGGCGTCAGGGCGGGCTGCAGCATGCCGCGCTGGTGACCGGGTTGAAGCATTACCTGGGGCCGTTCGAGGCATATGCCGCCGGGGCGGTGCCGGATACGCCGTTCCGCGAATCGCAGGGGCGGCAGCCGGTGGACAACTTCTATTACGCGCCGGAAGACCGGCTGTTCGAGGCCGCCGCGCAGCACGGTTTTGGCTGGAGCGTGCATCGGCCGCACACGATCATCGGTTTTGCCGTGGGCAATGCGATGAACATGGGGCAGACGCTGGCGGTGTATGC
>Ga0222426_100419_pt1 | contig 29108 bp, 24 predicted proteins | sample 2B50Ametagenome_FD_180087 | JGI IMG/M metagenome (GOLD analysis project Ga0222426, IMG submission 180087) | Enriched microbial communities from leaf-cutter ant dump, University of Wisconsin, Madison, United States - 2B50A (version 2) | ecosystem: Environmental > Terrestrial > Nest > Insects nest...
CGCGCACCAGTTCACTGTGCACCACCATGTTCGGCGGCGTGGCCACCAGGGTGAGCATGCCGCTGATCAGCCCGGCGAAGCTCAGCGGCATCATCAGCCGCGCCGGCGAGACGTTCAGGCGCCCGGCGACGCTGAGCACCACCGGAATGAAGATCGCCACCACGCCGGTGGAACTCATCACCGAGCCCAGTCCGGCCACCGCCAGCATCAGCAGCACCAGCAGGCGCGTCTCGTCGCTGCCGGCCTTGTGCGTCAGCCACTCGCCGATGCGGTAGGCCACGCCGGTGCGCACCAGGCCCTCGCCGATGATGAAGAGCGCGGCGATCAGCACCACGCTGGGGTCGGCGAAGCCGGCCAGGGCTTCCTGCACGCTGAGCACGCCGGTCAGCGGCAGGGCCACCATGGCCAGCAGGGCGACCACGTCCATGCGCGGCCGGTTGACGACGAACAGCGCCACCGCGGTGGCGAGCAGGAACAGGACCCAGAGCAGTTGCGGATTCATGCGCTTCCTTAGCCGGCGAATCGGCGGGCATTGTGCCCTGGCGACGGGCGCAATGCCTTGATCCGATGCAGCTTAGCGAAGCCTCCCGCAGTTTTCAGGAAAGCCGCGCCACCGGGGTGATCTGCCGTGGATCGGTGCGCAGCTCGATCAGCGCCGGCTTGCCGCAGGCCTGGGCGCGCTGGAAGGCGGCGGCGAAGTCCTCGGTGCGCTCGACCAGTTCGCCTTGGGCGCCGAAGGCCCGGGCCAGGGCGACGAAGTCCGGGTTGTGCAGTTCGGTGGCCGAGACGCGCCCCGGATACTCGCGTTCCTGGTGCATGCGGATGGTGCCGAGCATGCCGTTGTTGACCACGATGACGATCAGCGCGGCGCCGAACTGCATGGCGGTGGCCAGCTCCTGCGGGTACATCATGAAGCAGCCGTCGCCGGCGAAGCACACCACCTCGCGCTGCGGCTCGCGCAGCTTGGCGGCGATGGCGGCGGGGAAGCCGTAGCCCATGGCGCCGTTGGTGGGCGCCAGCTGGCTGCGGGCGGCGCGGTAGCGGTAGAAGCGGTGCACCCAGACGGCGTAGTTGCCGGCGCCGTTGCTGATCACCGCGTCCTCGGGAAGGGTTTCGGCGAGGTGGCCGACCACCGCGGCCAGGTCGATGCCCTGCAGTTCGGCGGGGCTGGCCGGCGGGGTGGAGTAGGCCAGGTAGTCGGCGCGGGCCTCGGCGGTCCACTCGGCCCAGGGGCGGTTTTCCAGTGGCGCCAGGGCGTCGAGGGCGGCGGCCATGGCCGGCAGGCTGGCCTGGATCGGCAGGTCGGCCTGGTAGACGCGGCCCAGCTCGCTGGCGTCGGGGTGGACGTGGATCAGCGTCTGCCCGGGTTTCGGGGTGCGCACCAGGGTGTAGCCGGCGCTGGGCGTCTCGCTCAGGCGCGAGCCGAGCACCAGCAGCAGGTCGGCCTCCTGCACCCGCGCGGCGAGCTTGGGCGAGGCGCCGAAGCCGAGCTGGCCGGCGTACTGCTCGTCGCGGTTGTCGTACAGGTCCTGGCGACGGAACGAGGCCACCACCGGCAGTTCATTGGCCCGGGCGAAGCGTTGCAGGGCGCGGCGCCCGGCGTCGTCCCAGCCGGTGCCGCCGACCACCAGCAGTGGCTTGCGCGCGCGCGCCAGCAGGCTGCGCAGCTCCTCCAGCGCGGCCAGCGGCGGGGCGACCTGCGCAATGCGCGGGGCGGGCGCGTCCGCCACCTGCGCGGTGCCGAACAGCACTTCCTCCGGCAGGGCGACCACCACCGGGCCGGGGCGGCCGGACTGGGCCACGGCGAAGGCCTGGGCGACCACCTCGGGGATGCGCTGGATGTCGTCGATCTCCGTGGCCCACTTGGCCAGGCCGCCGAACATCTGCCGGTAGTCCACCTCCTGGAACGCCTCGCGGCCCTTGAAGGCGCTTTCCACCTGGCCGACGAAGAGGATCATCGGCGTGGAGTCCTGTTTCGCCGTGTGCACGCCGTTGGCCGCGTGGGTGGCGCCCGGCCCGCGGGTGACGAAGCAGATGCCCGGGCGCCCGGTGAGCTTGCCGTAGGCGTCGGCCATGTTCGAGGCGGCGCCTTCGTGGCGGGTGACGATGGTGCGGATCGAACGCGCGTCGTGCAGGGCGTCGAGCACCGGCAGGTAGCTTTCGCCGGGGATGCAGTAGACGGTGTCCACCGCGTTGCGCAGCAGGGCTTCGACGAGGATCTGGCCGCCATTGCGGGCGGGGAGGTCGGACATGGTGCGGGCTCCTGTGGAAGTCGGGACGGCGGCTTTCCGGGCCGCGCTGGCGCGTCGATCTTCGGCCCAAAGCCTGCGCCGCGCCAAGCGAGCTTTCTTCGGGTAGTCATTCCACCCCGGAATGACACCTGCGACAACCGGCCCCTTCGGCCGCGCGGATCATGGTCTAAGGTTTCCGGGCCATGGCTCACCGCGAAAGGAGGCCCACCATGCGCCATCGAGGATTCCGCCCGCTGTACGCCGCGCTGCTGCTGAGCGGCAGCCTGCCGGCCCTGGCCGCGTTGCCCCAGGCGCCCGGCTACGTCGACGACAGCGGCTACCCGGCGGCCGCCAAGCAGCGCATCCTGCCGCCGATGTTCGAGCAGAAGCTGAGCAGCACCCGCTACCTGGCCAAGCCCGACGACCCGCTGATCACCCTGGCCGAGTCCAGCGGCTTCCGGCAGACCAGCGACTACCAGCAGACCCGCGAGTACCTGAAGAAGCTGGCCGATGCTTCCGGCGGCAAGCTGCAGCTGAGCGAGCTGCCGGAAAAGAGCGCCAGCGGCGAGCCGATGCTGCTGGTGACCGCGTCCAGCGAGGCCGACAAGTCGCCGAGCGGGCTGAACGGCTCGGGCAAGCCGACGCTCTTCGTCGAGGCCGAGATCCACCCCGGCGAGGCCAACGGCAAGGACGCGATGTTCATGCTGCTGCGCGACATGACCGCCGGGGTCAAGCCGCTGGCGGGGCTGCTGGAGAAGGTCAACATCCTCTTCATTCCCACCGTGAACGTCGACGGCGACCTGCGCCGCAGCCCCTACGGGCGCATCAACCAGAACGGCCCGGAGGTCACCGGCTGGCGCGTCAACGGCCTGAACCTGAACCTCAACCGCGACTTCACCAAGCTCGACAGCGCGGAAATCCGCAACGTCGCCTGGGTGTTCAACCAGTACGACCTGAGCTTCTTCGCCGACACCCACTCCACCGACGGCGCCATGTACCCCTACGACAGCTCCTACTGCCACAACGGCAACGGCTGGTCGCCGGCGTCCAGCCAGTGGATGGACAAGGTCATGCGCGGCCCGGTGTACAAGGAGTTGGAGGACGACGGCCACGTGGTGCACGAGTGCATCAGCCTCAACGACAACCAGGACCCGGCCAAGGGCTACTACCCCTACCGCACCGACCTGGCGCGCTTCTCCAACCAGTACGGGGACATCCGCAACGTGCCCTCGATCCTCATCGAGCAGCACGCGCTGCACCCGTATGAAACCCAGGTGCTGGGCAACTACGTGATGCTCAAGGCGATGTTCCAGGTGATCGGTGACAACGCCGAGTCGCTCAAGGCCGCCATCGCCAAGGACCGCGAGCGCCTGGAGGCGCAGAAGGAGGTGATCCTCACCTGGAAGCCGGGCAAGGAGCAGCACACGCCCTTCGTCGTCGGCGACTACCACTACGAGCAATCGCCCATCACCGGCGCCAGGACCATCGTCTGGAGCAACAAGCCGAAGACCTTGCAGGTGCCGATCAGCGACAACTCGGTGCCTGACCTTGTGGTCAAGCGGCCGAAGCAGTACGTGGTGCCGGTGCAGTGGCGCGAGGTCATCGCCCGGCTCAAGGCCCACGGCATCCGCATGAAGACCCTGGAGCAGCCGGCTGCCATCGAAGTCACCCTGTACCGCATGGACGACATCAAGCTGGCCGGCGGCTTCGAACCGGACCGCGCGGCGGCCAACGAAATCCCCGGCTACGAGGGGCACCTGCTGGTCAGCGGAACCGGCAAGCCGTTCCAGCGCCTGCAGACCTTCCCGGCAGGCTCGGTGGTGATCGACACCGACCAGCCGCTGGGTGTGCTGGCGATCAACCTGCTGACCGCCGAGAGCCCGGATTCGTTCTGGTCCTGGGGCTTCTTCAACTCGACGCTGGTGTCTGCCGAAGAGCCGGAGGAATACGTGATGGAGCCGATGGCGCGCAAGATGCTCGCCGAGGACCCGCAGCTGAAGGCGGAGTTCGAGAAGAAGCTGAAGGAGGACAAGGCCTTTGCCAAGGACCCGCATGCGCGGCTGGAATGGTTCTACCAGCGCACGCCCTTCTATGACGTGAATGCCTACGTCTACCCGGTTGGCACGGTGTTCTGAGGGACAGGGCTCTTCTCTTCGTAGGAGCGAGCTTGCTCGCGAATGAGCCCCGCAGCGGAGTCTGTTCGCGAGCAAGCTCGCTCCTACGAGAAGCCGTGCTCGCCGGTATGGTAGGACTCCGCACGCGATGGACCGAACGCCGGCCCTGCCGGCGCAATCGCGGATGAGATCCGCTCCTACGACGGTGTTTCTCCTGTGCCTGTAGGAGCGGGCCCTGCCCGCGATTCGCGCGCAGGGCGCGCTCCTACAGGGGAATGGCGCAGGTGGGGCAGCGTAGGAGCGGATCTCATCCGCGAATCGCGCCGGGACGTCCGGCTATCGCGGACAAGGTCCGCTCCTACGACCGTGCTTCCCTGGAAACATAGGGCGGATAACCGTTCGCGGTTATCCGCCGCCGGCCGTAACGTCGGTGCCAGAAAGCACAAGGCCCGTATTCGCGGGCCTTGTGGATGACGCCTGTTACAGGCTGGCGATCTTCTCGCGCTGCTGGATCAGGTTGGTCACCGCCTGCTCGGCTTCGGCGAGCTTGGCGCGTTCCTTCTCGATCACTTCGGCCGGGGCCTTGGCGACGAAGCCTTCGTTGGACAGCTTGCCGCCCACGCGCTTGACCTCGCCTTCCAGGCGCTGGATTTCCTTGTCCAGGCGCGCCAGTTCGGCGGCCTTGTCGATCAGCCCGGCCATGGGCACCAGCACCTGCAGTTCGCCCACCAGCGCGGTGGCCGACATCGGCGGCTCCTCGCCTTCGTCGAGCACGCGTACCGACTCCAGCTTGGCCAGCTTCATCAGCAGCGGCTCGTTGTCGGCCAGGCGGCGGTGGTCTTCGGGGGAGGCGTTGTTCAGCACCAGGTCGATGCGCTTGGCCATGGAGATGTTCATCTCGCCGCGGATCTGGCGGATGCCCAGCATCAGCTGCTTGACCCACTCGATGTCGCCTTCGGCGGCGGCGTCGATCTTCGCCTCGTCGGCCACCGGCCAGGGTTGCAGCATCAGGGTCTCGCCCTGCTTGCCCGCGGAGGCCTTGATGCGCTGCCAGATTTCCTCGGTAATGAAGGGCATGAACGGGTGCGCCAGGCGCAGCGCGGTCTCCAGCACGCGCACCAGGGTGCGGCGGGTGCCGCGCTGGCGCTCGATGGGCGCGTTCTCGTCCCACAGCACCGGCTTGACCAGTTCCAGGTACCAGGCGCAGTACTCGTCCCAGATGAACTCGTAGAGGGCCTGGGTGGCCAGGTCGAAGCGGAAGGCGTCGAGCTGGCGGGCGACTTCCTGCTCGGTGCGCTGCAGGGCGGAGATGATCCAGCGGTCCACCGCGGACAGATCGACCGGCTCGCCGTTCACGCCGGTGTCCTGGCCATCGGTGTTCTCGATGACGAAGTTGGCGGCGTTCCACAGCTTGTTGCAGAAGTTGCGGTAGCCCTCGACGCGGCCCATGTCGAACTTGATGTCGCGGCCGGTGGAGGCCAGCGAGCAGAAGGTGAAGCGCAGGGCGTCGGTGCCGTAGCTGGCGATGCCTTCGGGGAACTCGGCGCGGGTCTGCTTGGCGATCTTCTCGGCGAGCTTGGGCTGCATCATGCCGCTGGTGCGTTTCTCCAGCAGCGCGTCGAGGCTGATGCCGTCGACGATGTCCAGCGGGTCGAGCACGTTGCCCTTGGACTTGGACATCTTCTGGCCCTGGCCGTCGCGCACCAGGCCGTGGACGTACACGGTCTTGAACGGGATCTGCGGGGTGCCGTCCTCGTTCTTGATGAGGTGCATGGTCAGCATGATCATGCGCGCCACCCAGAAGAAGATGATGTCGAAGCCGGTCACCAGCACGTCGGTGGGGTGGAAGGTCTTCAGGTATTGCGTCTGTTCCGGCCAGCCGAGGGTGGAGAAGGTCCACAGGCCCGAGCTGAACCAGGTGTCCAGCACGTCTTCGTCCTGGCGCAGCTTGGCGTCGCCGAGGTTGTGCTTGGTGCGCACTTCGGCCTCGTCGCGGCCGACGTAGACGTTGCCGGCCTCGTCGTACCAGGCCGGGATGCGGTGGCCCCACCACAGCTGGCGGCTGATGCACCAGTCCTGGATGTCGCGCATCCAGCTGAAGTACATGTTCTCGTACTGCTTGGGCACGAACTGGATGCGGCCGTCTTCCACGGCGGCGATGGCGGGTTCGGCCAGCGGCTTGGTGGAGACGTACCACTGGTCGGTCAACCAGGGCTCGATGATGGTGCCGGAGCGGTCGCCCTTGGGCACTTTCAGCGCGTGGTCGTCGATCTTCTCCAGCAGGCCCTTGGCTTCGAAGTCGGCGACGATCTGTTTGCGCGCGACGAAGCGGTCCAGGCCGGCGTAGGCGGCCGGCAGGCTGGCGTCGACATCCGGGTTGACGCTGCCGTCGAGCTTGAACACCTGGGCGGTGCCGAGAACCGCGGCGTCCTTGTCGAAGATGTTGATCAGCGGCAGGTCGTGGCGCTTGCCGACTTCGTAGTCGTTGAAGTCGTGGGCCGGGGTGATCTTCACGCAGCCGGTGCCGAACTCGCGGTCGACGTAGTCGTCGGCGATGATCGGGATGCGCCGGCCCACCAGCGGCAGCTCGACGAAGGTGCCGATCAGGGCCTGGTAGCGCTCGTCCTCCGGGTGCACGGCGACCGCGCTGTCACCGAGCAGGGTTTCCGGGCGGGTGGTGGCGACCACCAGGTGGTCCTTGCCGTCGGCGGTCTTGTGGCCGTCGGCCAGCGGGTAGCGCAGGTGCCAGAGGTGGCCCTTCTCGTCGTGGTTCTCCACTTCCAGGTCGGAAATGGCGGTGTGGAACTTGGTGTCCCAGTTGACCAGGCGCTTGCCGCGGTAGATCAGGCCGTCGTCGAACAGGCGGACGAAGGCTTCCTTCACCGCGTTGGACAGGCCGTCGTCCATGGTGAAGCGCTCGCGCGACCAGTCCACCGAGGAGCCCAGGCGGCGGATCTGCCGGGTGATGGTGCCGCCGGACTGTTCCTTCCACTCCCAGACCTTCTCCAGGAACTTCTCGCGGCCGAGGTCGTGGCGCGCGACGCCCTGGGCGGCCAGCTGGCGCTCCACCACCATCTGGGTGGCGATGCCGGCGTGGTCGGTGCCCGGCTGCCACAGGGTGTTGCGGCCCTGCATGCGGCGGTAGCGGATCAGCGCGTCCATGATGGCGTTGTTGAAGCCGTGGCCCATGTGCAGGCTGCCGGTGACGTTCGGCGGCGGGATCATGATGGTGTACGGCTCGCCGGAACCCTGCGGGGCGAAGTAGTTGTTCTGCTCCCAGGTGGGGTACCAGTGGGATTCGATGGCGTGGGGCTGGTAGGTCTTGTCCATGAGCGCGGCGGGACCCTGTTAGCGGCTAGACGGAAAACCGGAGAGTATAACGGCTGCCGAGGGGCGGCGGCCACCGGCGATCTGGGGGCTGGAGGGGGCCGTTCGGCGTGGGCGGGAGGTCCGGCGTCAACCTGTAGGAGCGGGCCCTGCCCGCGATTCGCGCGCAGGGCGCGCTCCTACAATGGGCAGGGGGCGTTACGGCGGGGTTTTCAGGTTGGTCCCGTTGCCCTCACCTCAGCCCTCTCCCGGAGGGAGAGGGGGCCGTTCGGCGTGGTCGGGAGGTCCGGCGTCAACCTGTAGGAGCGGGCCCTGCCCGCGATTCGCGCGCAGGGCGCGCTCCTACAATGGGCGTGGTGTGAGGTGACCCGTAGGAGCGGATCTCATCCGCGATCGCGCCGGCAGGGCCGGCGTCAGGGCTTGCGCTGTGCCAGCAGCCTTTGCAGACGCGCTTCCAGGCGGCGCTGCAGTTCGGCTTCGATCTGCGGCACGAAGTCGTCGATCACGTCCTGCAGGATCAGTTGCGCGGCGGCGCGCAGTTCGCTGTCCAGGCGGGCCTGTTCGCGGTTGTGGGTGTCCGCCGGCGGCAGGTCGTCATCGGCTTCTTCCTCGGTTGGGGCCGGCCGTGGCGAGGCCTGCACCACGTCGGAGAGCAGCGGGATGTTGTCCGGCTCGAAGGATTCGGTGAGCAGGGGCGGTTCGCCATCCGACTCGCCGAGCAGGTCGTGGATCGACTCCAGGTCGTCGAGCAGGTGGTCGGGGTCTTGCGGAGGCTTGCGGCTGTCCATTTTTCCGGTAGAGCGTCAGAGGCGCGGCAGGCGATGGTCCTGCAAAGGATAGCCCTGCTCGCGGTAGTAGCGGAAATTCTCCCGTGCCGCCTGGCGGATGGCAGGTTCCTCCACCACCAGTTCGGCGATGCGCGAGAACTCGCCGGCGAAGGCCGGCACGGCCAGCGTCAGGTTGATCAGCAGGTCGCGGCGGCCCGCCGGCGGCTCGCCCAGGCCCAGGGTGACCGGGGCCTGGGCGTCTTCCTCGGCGGCGTTGTGCGGCACGAAGGCTTCCTTGCGGAAGCTCCACAGGCGCGCGTCCAGGGCCTCGCGCTGGGCTTCGTCGGCGCACAGCAGGTACACCCGCATGCCCTGCCGCCAGGCCTTGTCGGCCAGGCGGCAGGCGATGGTCAGGCGCGCGTCGGGATCGGCGCTGGGGATGACGTAGAAGTCGACCCGCGTCATGCCGGCGATCCCATCGAACGATTGCGCTTTGCCATTACTTCACGCGGTCCAGCAGGTACTGGGTGAGCAGCGGCACCGGGCGGCCGGTGGCGCCCTTGTCCTTGCCGCCGCTGATCCAGGCGGTGCCGGCGATGTCCAGGTGCGCCCAGTGGTACTTCTTGGCGAAGCGCGAGAGGAAGCAGCCGGCGGTGATGGTGCCGGCCTTCGGCCCGCCGATGTTGGCGATGTCGGCGAAGGGGCTGTCCAGCTGCTCCTGGTACTCGTCGAACAGCGGCAGTTGCCAGGCGCGGTCGTCGGCGTGCTCGCCGGCCTTGAGCAGCTGGCGCACCAGGGCGTCGTTGTTGCCCATCAGGCCCGAGGTGTTGGCGCCCAGGGCGACGATGCAGGCGCCGGTGAGGGTGGCGATGTCCACCACCGCCTGGGGCTTGAAGCGCTCGGCGTAGGTCAGGGTGTCGCACAGCACCAGGCGGCCTTCGGCGTCGGTGTTGAGGATTTCCACGGTCTGCCCGCTCATGGTGGTGACGATGTCGCCGGGGCGGGTGGCGCGGCCGCTGGGCATGTTCTCGGCGCAGGCCAGCAGGCCCACCAGGTTGATCGGCAGCTGCAGTTCCAGCACCGCGCGGAAGGTGCCGAAGACGCTGGCGGCGCCGCACATGTCGAACTTCATCTCGTCCATGCCCAGGCCGGGCTTGAGGCTGATGCCGCCGGTGTCGAAGGTGATGCCCTTGCCCACCAGCGCGTAGGGCGCCTCGTCCTTCTTGCCGCCGTTGTACTGCAGCACGATCAGCCGCGGCGGCTGCTCGCTGCCCTGGGCCACGGCGAGGAAGGCGCCCATGCCCAGCTCGCGGAGTTTCTTTTCGTCCAGCACCTCGACCTTGAGGTTCTTGTGCGCCTTGGCCAGGGCCTTGGCCTCGTCGGCCAGGAAGCTGGGGTGGCAGAGGTTCGGCGGCAGGTTGCCGAGGTCGCGGGTCAGGGCCATGCCGTTGGCGATGGCCTGGGCCTCCTTGGCGCCCTGCTCGACGGCGGGGGCGTCGGCCTTGTCGGCCAGCAGGGTGATCTTCTTCAGCTTGGGCGCGTCGGTCTTCTGGCTCTTGAAGCGGTCGAACACGTACAGGCCATCGGCCAGCGTCTCCACCAGCAGGCGCGCCTTGCCGTGGGCGTTGCGGCCCTTGACCGCCAGGTCGCCCAGGGCCAGCACGGCGTCGCCGCCGCCCAGGCTCTTCAGGCTGCCGAGCACCGAGGAAACCAGTTTGCGGTATTGGCGGTCGGAGAGTTCGCGCTCCTTGCCCGCGCCCACCAGCAGCACGCGTTCGGCCTTAAGGTTGGGCAAAGCTTGCAGGAGTAGGGTCTGGCCGACCTTGCCGGCCAGGTCGCCGCGCTTGAGCAGGGCGGCGATGGCGCCGCCGCTGGCGGTGTCCACGGCCTGGGCCACGGCGCCGAGTTTGCGGCCTTCGCCGACGGCGAGCACCAGGGTGGCGGTCTTCAGGGTTTGCGGACTGACGCTTTTTACAAGGAATTCCATGACAAGGTGTCCCCGGAGCGAAGGGTCGAAGTGGCGGGTGGTCGGCGAGCCTGCCCGGCGTCTGCGCAGTGACAGGCCCGGCGAATCGCAGGATAATGCCGCGTATTTTTCACCGGCCCGCTGCAATGCGGGCCGGCAGTGCCTCACGGCGGCTAGTTTGAGCGTAGCCGCCCGAGCGTGACAACCCTGGAGTGCCCGGTTTGATTGTCTTCCGTTACCTGTCCCGTGAAGTGTTGGTCACCATGAGCGCGGTGAGCGCCGTGCTGCTGGTGATCATCATGAGCGGCCGCTTCATCAAGTACCTGGCGCAGGCCGCCCAGGGCATGCTGGACCCCGGCTCGCTGTTCATGATCATGGGCGTGCGCCTGCCCGGCTTCCTCCAGTTGATCCTGCCCCTGGGGCTGTTCCTCGGCATCCTGCTGGCCTATGGCCGGCTGTACCTGGAAAGCGAGATGACGGTGCTCACCGCCACCGGCATGAGCCAGCAGCGCCTGCTGGCCTACAGCATGGCGCCGGCGGCGCTGATCGCCCTGCTGGTAGCCTGGCTGAGCCTGTCGCTGGCGCCCCAGGGCATCGCCCAGATGCAGCTGATCCTGAACAAGCAGGACGCCATGACCGAGTTCGACACCCTGGCACCGGGCCGCTTCCAGTCGATGCGCGACGGCTCGCGGGTGACCTACACCGAGCAGCTGAGCAACGACCGCACCCAGCTCGGCGGGGTGTTCATCTCCGACAAGAACCCGCCGCGCAACGGCCAGGACCGCGGCCTCGCGGTGCTGGTGGCGACCAGCGGACAGCAGCAGATCCACCCCGACGGCAGCCGCTACCTGATCCTCAAGGACGGCTTCCGCTACGACGGCGTGCCCGGCCAGGCCGACTATCGCGCCATCAAGTACGACACCTACGGCGTGCTGCTGCCCAAGCCGGAGGTGAGCAGCGAGATCGACGACCGCGACGCCATCCCCACCAGCGACCTGTTCGCCAGCAAGGAGCCGCGCATGCGCTCGGAGCTGCAGTGGCGCTTCTCCATTCCGCTGCTGGTGTTCATCGTCACCCTGCTGGCAGTGCCGCTGTCCAAGGTCAACCCGCGCCAGGGCCGCTTCCTCAAGCTGCTGCCGGCGGTGCTGCTGTACATGGCCTACCTGGCGTTGCTGATCGCCGCCCGCGGCATGCTCGACAAGGGCAAGATCCCCATGGCCCTGGGGCTGTGGTGGGTGCATGCGATCTTCCTGGCCATCGGCCTGCTGCTGGCCTTCTGGGAACCGCTGAGTCTGAAATGGGCGGCCTCGCGCGCACGCTCCGTGAAGGAGCGCAAGCATGCGTAAGCTCGACCGCTACATCGGCATTACCATTTTCGTCGCCATCCTCGCCGTGCTGGGGGTGATCCTCGGCCTGGCCCTGCTGTTCGCCTTCATCGACCAGCTCGGCGCCCTGGACGAGAACTACACCCTGGGCGTAGCCCTGAAATACGTGCTGCTCACCGCGCCCAGCCGCGCCTACGACATGCTCCCGATGGCCGCGCTGATCGGCTGCCTGGTGGGCCTGGGCACCCTGGCCAGCAACAGCGAGCTGACCATCATGCGCGCCGCCGGGGTGTCGCTGCAGCGCATCGTCTGGGCGGTGATGAAGCCGATGCTGGTGCTGATGTTCGCCGGCATCCTGATCGGCGAATACGTGGTGCCCTACACCGAGACCCAGGCCCAGAGCGACCGTGCCCTGGCGCAGAGCAGCGGCGGGGCGGTCAGCTCGCGCAACGGCCTGTGGCACCGCCAGGGGCAGGAATTCATCCACATCAACGTGGTGCAGGCCGACGGCACCCTGCTGGGCGTGACGCGCTACGACTTCGCCGAAGGCCACGTGCTCAAGAGCGCCAGCTTCGCCAAGCGCGCGGTGTTCCACGACGGCCAGTGGGCGCTGGAAGAGGTGACCACCACGCTGCTGCACCCGCAGGAGAAGCGCAGCGAAGTGGTCAGCACGCCGTCGGAAGCCTGGAGCATCCAGCTCAGCCCGCAGCTGCTCAGCACCGTGGTGATGGAGCCCGAGGCGCTGTCCATCAGCGGCCTGTGGGAATACATCCACTACCTCAAGGACCAGGGCCTGAGCACCAACCGCTACTGGCTGGCGTTCTGGACCAAGGTGCTGCAGCCGGCGGTGACCGCGGCGCTGGTGCTGATGGCCATTTCCTTCATCTTCGGCCCGCTGCGCAGCGTGACCCTCGGCCAGCGGGTGTTCACCGGGGTGCTGGTGGGCTTCACTTTCCGCATCGCCCAGGATCTGCTGGGGCCGTCGAGCCAGGTGTTCAACTTCCCGCCGCTGTTGGCGGTGTTGTTGCCGGCGGCGATCTGTGCGTTGTTGGGGGCGTGGTTGCTCAAGCGGGCGGGGTGATATCCCGGACGGTTCGGTGCGGGTGGCGGGTCCAATCGCGGACGGAGTCCGCTCCTACGGTTCCAGGAAACACGGCTTTTCGTAGGATGGCGTTGAGCGAAGCGATACCCATCACCACGGCAGCATGGGTATCGCAAGCTCAACCCATCCTACGAAGAGCACCTCGGCGCAAGACAGGTTCAGGGAAGCACGGGCGTAGGAGCGGACTCTGTCCGCGATTGGATTCCCAGGCCACGCCGGACGCCCCGGCGGCACGAACGGCCCCCTCTCCCTTCACGCCCCAGCCTCAACCCCGCCCCTGCGTCGCCTTGCGCACCGCCTTGGGAATCTGGATCACCACGCTCTCCGAATAGCGGTCTTGCCAGGTGCGCTTGTCCTTGTCCCAGAGCATCCACAGGAAGCCCAGCCCGCCGCAGGCCCAGGAGCCGATGGCGATCATGAAGCGCAGCAGCGCCTGCATCAGGCTGATCGGCGTGCCGTCGGCGTTCTGCACGCGCACGCCCCAGACCTGCATGCCGAGGGTCTGGCCCTTGTGCGTCCAGAACTTGGCGAAGAAGGCGAACAGGCTGATGAACAGCAGGCTGGACAACAGCGGGTCGCCGACCAGCCCGCCCTGGTCGGCGAGCTGCCGGAGCTTTTCGCCGCCAAGGATCAGGCGCAGCAGCACCTGCTGGTAGAGCAGGGTGACCACCATCAGCAGGGCCACGCAGAGCAGGAAGTCGTAGAACATGGCCGCGAAGCGGCGCAGCAGGGGCGCGGGGGGGAAGTTCCCCTCCGGCTGGAGTCGGGCTTTGGGCATGGCGTCGTTCGGCGCTCGGAGCAGGGACGAGGGCGGGGATTATACGACCTTTGGCCGATCGCCACCGAGGCCAGGGTGCCGCAGGCGGAATGATCTACGCTGGTTTCAGGCGCCCGCTCAGGCTGCTCGCCGAGCCCGATGACAGCGGCGGCGCCCGGGATGACACGGATGCCTGGATCGAGCAAAGTCCGGCGCCTGCTCTGGCGCCTGTGCGTTTCCCTGCTGGTCGCCCTGCTGCCGCTGCTGCTGGGCGGGGGCATCATCTATTGGCAGACACTGGTCAGCCTCCAGCGTGAAGCGGGGCTCGCCTCGAGCGAGGCGCTGCACCTGATCGACATCATGCTCGGCAACGCCGCCGGCTCGGCGCGGGCCACCATCGCCTATGCCGAAGGGCCATGCGCCGCGGCCGAGCTGGTGCTGCGCGAACAGGTCGCCACCGTGCCCTTCGTGCGCACCGTCAACCTGGTGCGTGATGGCCGGGTGTTCTGCAGCTCGCTGTTCGGCAACGTCGACGAAGCGGTGAACACGGCCGATTTCGTCGACGGGCGCCTCAACCTGTTGCCCGGCAATGCGGTGACGCCGGACTTCGCGCTGATCGTGTACCGCCTGGCCGAAGGTCCCGCCGCCGTGCTGGCGGCGGTGGACGGGCGCTACCTGAGCAACGTCCTGCAACTGGTGGACCAGCGCAGCGAACTGCTGGTCCAGATCGGCCCGCGCTGGATGGACGAGGCGGGCGAGGTGCACGAGGGCGCGCCCGACGCCTTCCCCCTGGCCGAGACGCAGCAGACCTCGACGCGCTTTCCCTACCAGGTGGTCGGTGGCTTCCCGGCCGGCGCCCAGTGGGGTGTGATGCGCGACGACTACTGGCCGCTGTTCGCCATGCTGGCGGTGCTCGGCGGGTTGTTCGGCCTCGGTTGCCACTGGATGCTGGGGCGCGCGGCGACGCCTGCCCGCGAGATCGAGCGGGCCATGTACGCCGGCGAATTCGTGCCCTTCCTCCAGCCGCTGGTGGACGCCGCCAGCGGCCGCTGGATCGGCGCCGAGGTGCTGATGCGCTGGCGCCACCCGCGCGCGGGGCTGGTCAGCCCGGATATCTTCATCCCCCTGGCCGAGCAGAGCGGCCTGATCGTGCCCATGACCCGCGCGCTCTTGCAGCAATTGGCGGCCCAGTTGCCTAAGCACGCGCACCTGCTGGGCGACGGCTTCCACCTGGGCGTCAACGTCAGCGCCGTGAATTGCCGCAGCAGCAGCCTGTTGACCGATTGCCTGGACTTCCTCGGCGCTTTCCCGGTGGGCTCGGTGCAACTGATGCTGGAGCTGACCGAGCGCGAACTGATCGACACCCCCACCGACGACCTGCTCGGCTGCCTGCGCGACCTGGGTGTGACCCTGGCGATAGACGACTTCGGCACCGGCCATTCCAGCCTGGCCTACCTGCGCCGCTTCCGCGTGGACGCCCTGAAGATCGACAAGAGCTTCGTCGCCACCGTCGACGACGACAGCCGTTCCCGGCACATCCTCGACAGCATCCTCGACCTTTGCGACCGCCTGGACCTGCAGGTCATCGCCGAAGGCATCGAGACGCCGGCGCAGCGCGACTACCTGGCGGCCCGCGGCGTGCCCTGCCTGCAGGGCTACCTGTTCGGCAAGCCGATGCCGCTGGCGGAGTTCGTCGCCGAACTGGAGCGCCGCGTCCGTACAGGCGTCTAGGGCGGCGGCGCGCCGAACTGCGTGGCCCGTAAAGATGCCGAGCCTATGCATACCGACGGCGCCCAGCGGGCACCGCCGGCAGCGCAGCGGCGATCAGACGTACGCTTGGGCGCGGCGGCTGCCGCGGGGCAGGCGGGTCTTGCCGGACAGGGCGCTCAGGCGCGCCTGCCAGGCTTGCCGGGCGGCGTCGCGGCCGGATTGCGCCGGTGCCGGTGCCGGTGCCGGTGCGCGGGCGGGCTGCTTGCTCTTCGGCGCCGCAGCCGGCGCAGGCTTCGGGATGGCGGGCGCGGTGCCCGCGGTTTCCTGCGCCTGGGTGAAGGCGTTGGTGCGGCGGCAGGCCTTGCAGCTGACCTGCGTGACGTCCTGCGAGCCCGCCACGTTCGGGTCGCTGCGGCCGCAGGCGGCCTGGCTGGTGCCAATCAGGAAGTGAGTGACCATGTGGACCTCCTAGTCAAAAAAGGGGCGGCATTATTCCACAGGGTTCCCGGCGCGCCAGCGCTGCCGGTCATTTTCGGAAGAACGTCCGAATCAGCCGTGCTGCACCCCGGCGCGCTTGAACAACTGCTTGCAACGCTCGGACAGGTGCACCACGCGCAGGTGCTTGCCGGCCCTGGCATAGCGCTCGCGCAGAGTCTTCAGCGCGGCGATGGCCGAGTAGTCGACGAAGCTCAGGTGGCGGCAGTCCAGGGTGACCTGCTGCGGGTCGCCGGCGGGGTCGAACTGCTCCAGGAAGGGCGTGGTGGAGGCGAAGAACAGCGTGCCGTGGAGGCGGTAGAGCTTGCTGCCGTCGGCCTCCAGGTGGCTGTCGGCGTACAGCTCGCGGGCATGCTTCCAGGCGAAGTCCAGGGCGGCGACGACGATGCCGCAGAGCACCGCGGTGGCCAGGTCGGTGAACACGGTGATGACGGTCACCACGATGATCACCAGCACGTCGCTCGCCGGCACCTTGTTCAGCACCCGCAGCGAGGCCCAGGCGAAGGTCTGCTGGGCCACCACGAACATCACCCCGACCAGCGCCGCCAGCGGGATGCGCTCGATCAGCGGGGAGAGGAACAGCACGAAGAGCAGGATCATCACCCCGGCGACCACCCCGGAAACCCGCCCGCGGCCGCCGGAGCCGAGGTTGATCATGGTCTGGCCGATCATGGCGCAGCCGCCCATGCCGCCGAACGCGCCGGAGACCATGTTGGCCGCGCCCAGGGCCACGCACTCGCGGTCCGGGTAGCCGCGGCTCTGGGTGATCTCGTCGGTGAGGTTGAAGGTCAGCAGGGTTTCCAGCAGGCCGACCAGCGCCATGAGGATGGCGTAGGGCGCGATGATCCGCAGCGTCTCCAGGTTCCACGGCACCTGCGGTAGGGCGAAGGCGGGCAGGCCGCCGGCGATGTGCGCCATGTCGCCGAGGGTGCGCGTGGGCAGGCCGAGCAGGTACACCAGCAGGCCGACGCCGAGGATCGCCACCAGCGCCGGCGGCACCGCGCGGGTCAGCTTCGGCAGCAGGTAGACGATGGCCATGGTCAGCGCCACCAGGCCCAGCATCAGGTACAGCGGCGCGCCGTCGAGCCAGGCCCCGCCGGTCTTGAAGTGCTCCAGCTGGGCCAGGGCGATGACGATCGCCAGGCCGTTGACGAAGCCCAGCATCACCGGGTGCGGCACCATGCGCACCAGCTTGCCCAGGCGCAGCAGGCCGAAGGCGATCATCACCAGGCCGCCCAGCAGCACGGTGGCCAGCAGGTACTGCACGCCGTGCTGCACCACCAGCGCCACTATCACCACGGCCATGGAGCCGGCGGCCCCGGAAACCATGCCCGGCCGGCCGCCGAACAGGGCGGTGAGGGTGCAGATGAAAAAGGCGCCATACAGGCCCATCAGCGGGTTGAGGTGGGCCACCAGGGCGAAGGCGATGCACTCGGGCACCAGGGCGAAGGACGTGGTGAGGCCGGCCAGGATGTCGGCGCGCAGACGGGCGGGTTTCATGGCGTTCCTGAAGTTGGACCGCAATGGGCGGTCGCGGGCGGTGCGCAAAGCGTTGCGCTGGCGCGCAGGCAACAAAAAACCGGCTCAAGGGCCGGTTCTTCTGGTGTTCCGAGATTCACTGGGAATCTGGATGGTGCCCCGGGAGAGACTCGAACTCTCACTCTGTCGCCAGAAACGGATTTTGAATCCGCCGCGTCTACCATTCCGCCACCGAGGCAATGGCGCGGCAGTATAGGGAGGCCCTCGGTACCGGTCAATCCACCCGCGTGGCGATGCCATCGCAATTCCAGTAATATATCCGGCCCTTCGAGATATACCCCATGCGCGTCGCCGACTTCCATTTCGATCTGCCCGAGGCCCTGATCGCCCGCCATCCGCTCGCCGAACGTCGCGCCAGCCGCCTGCTGGTGCTGGACGGGCCGAGCGGCGCCCTCAGTCACCGTCACTTCGCCGACCTGCTGGAATACCTGCGGCCGGGCGACCTGATGGTGTTCAACAACACCCGGGTGATCCCGGCGCGGCTGTTCGGCCAGAAGGAATCCGGCGGCAAGCTGGAGATCCTCGTCGAGCGCGTGCTGGACAGCCGCCGCGTGCTGGCCCACGTGCGTTCCAGCAAGTCGCCCAAGCCGGGTTCGAAGATCCTCATCGACGGTGGCGCCGAGGCGCAGATGCTGCAGCGCCACGACGCGTTGTTCGAACTGGGCTTCGCCGAGGACGTGCTGCCGCTGCTGGAGCGCGTCGGGCACATGCCGTTGCCTCCCTATATAGACAGGCCCGACGAAGCCGCCGACCGCGAGCGCTACCAGACCGTCTACGCCGAGCGCGCCGGCGCCGTGGCCGCGCCCACCGCCGGGCTGCATTTCGATGAAGGGCTGCTGGCGGCCATCCGCGAGAAGGGCGTGGACACCGCCTTCGTCACCCTGCACGTCGGCGCCGGCACCTTCCAGCCGGTGCGCGTGGAGAAGATCGAAGACCACCACATGCACAGCGAATGGCTGGAGGTCGGCCAGGACGTGGTCGATGCCGTGGCCGCCTGCCGCGCCCGTGGCGGCCGGGTGATCGCCGTCGGCACCACCAGCGTGCGTTCGCTGGAGAGCGCGGCCCGCGACGGCCAGCTCAAGCCGTTCAGCGGCGACACCGACATCTTTCTCTACCCGGGCCGGCCGTTCCATGTGGTCGACGCCCTGGTGACCAACTTCCACCTGCCCGAATCGACCCTGCTGATGCTGGTCTCGGCCTTCGCCGGCTACCCGGAGACCATGGCCGCCTATGCCGCGGCGGTGGAGCACGAATACCGTTTCTTCAGCTACGGCGATGCCATGTTCATCACCCGCAACCCCGCGCCGCGCGGGTCCGAGGACTGATCCATGAGTTTCATGAAGTTCGAACTGCTGGCCACCGACGGCAAGGCCCGGCGCGGCCGCCTGAGTTTCCCCCGCGGGGTGGTCGAGACCCCGGCGTTCATGCCGGTGGGCACCTATGGCACGGTCAAGGGCATGTTGCCGCGCGACATCGAGGGCATCGGTGCGCAGATCATCCTCGGCAACACCTTCCACCTGTGGCTGCGTCCGGGCACCGAGGTGATCCGCAAGCACGGCGACCTGCACGACTTCATGCAGTGGCAGGGGCCGATCCTCACCGACTCCGGCGGTTTCCAGGTGTTCAGCCTGGGCGCGCTGCGCAAGATCAAGGAAGAGGGCGTGTACTTCGCCTCGCCGGTGGACGGCGCCAAGGTCTTCATGGGCCCCGAGGAGTCCATGGCGGTGCAGCGCGCGCTGGGCTCGGACATCGTGATGATCTTCGACGAGTGCACTCCGTACCCGGCCGAGTTCGACGTGGCCAAGCGCTCCATGGAGCTGTCGCTGCGCTGGGCCAAGCGCTCGAAGGTCGCCCATGGCGACAGCCCCTCGGCGCTGTTCGGCATCGTCCAGGGCGGCATGCATGAAGAGTTGCGCATGCGCTCGCTGGAAGGCCTGCAGGAGATCGGCTTCGACGGCCTGGCCATCGGCGGCCTGTCGGTGGGCGAGCCCAAGGAAGAGATGATCCGTGTGCTGGACTTCCTGCCGCCACGCATGCCGGCCGACAAACCCCGTTACCTGATGGGGGTGGGCAAACCCGAGGACCTCGTGGAAGGTGTGCGCCGCGGCGTCGACATGTTCGACTGCGTGATGCCCACGCGCAACGCGCGCAACGGCCATCTGTTCGTCGACACCGGGGTGATCAAGATCCGCAACGCCGTGCACAAGCACGACGAGTCGCCGCTGGACCCAACCTGCGATTGCTACACCTGCAAGCACTTCTCCCGCGCCTACCTCTACCACCTGGACAAGTGCGGGGAAATGCTCGGCAGCATGCTCAATACCATCCATAACTTGCGGCATTATCAGCGGCTTATGGCTGGTTTGCGCGAGGCAATCCAACAGGGTACATTGGCCGCCTTTGTCGACGCCTTCTATGCCAAACGCGGCCTTCCGACGCCGCCGTTGGGCGATTGATCCCGATTTTCCAAAAGAATATAGAGACAGGAGTATCCGATGAGCTTTCTGATTCCCGCCGCCTACGCCGACGCCGCTGCTCCCGCGGCCGCCGCAGGCCCGATGGGCACTGGTTTTGAGTGGGTCTTCCTGGTCGGCTTCCTGGTCATCTTCTACCTGATGATCTGGCGTCCGCAGGCCAAGCGTAACAAGGAGCACAAGAGCCTCCTGTCCAACCTGCAGAAGGGTGACGAAGTCGTCACTTCCGCCGGTATCGCCGGCAAGGTGCTGAAAGTCGCCGAGGACTTCGTGGTCGTCGAGGTCGCCGACAACGTCGAGCTGAAGTTCCAGAAGGGCGCCATCGCCGCGACCCTGCCGAAAGGCACGCTCAAGGCCATCTGAGTTCCAGGCAAAGAAAACCAATAGACGGGGCGCATGAAGCGCCCCGCGTCATAACGGGCGGTACCAATGCTCAACAAATATCCACTGTGGAAATACCTGCTGATCCTGGCGGTGCTTGCCGTCGGTTTCATCTATTCCGCACCCAACCTCTACCCGGACGATCCGGCCGTGCAGGTCAGCGGCGCCAGCAGCGCGCTGCAGATCACCCAGGCCGACATCGACAAGGCCAGCAAGGCGCTGACCGACGCCGGCATCGCCGTCAAGGCGGGCAGCCTCGGCAAGAACAGCGGCCTGATCCGCCTGGTCAAGCAGGAAGACCAGCTTCCCGCCAAGGACATCGTGCGTCGCGCCCTGGGCGACGACTACGTGGTCGCCCTGAACCTGGCGCAGACCACCCCGAACTGGCTGCGCAACATCGCCGCCCACCCGATGAAGCTGGGCCTCGACCTTTCCGGCGGCGTGCACTTCCTCCTCGAAGTGGACATGGACAAGGCTGTCGACGCCCGTCTGAACGTCTACGAGAGCGAGATCAAGAGCGCCCTGCGCAAGGAGCGCCTGCGCTACCGCAGCCTGCCGGTACAGGACCGCGCCATCCAGCTGGGCTTCACCGACGACGAATCGCTGGACAAGGCCAAGGCGCTGATCGCCAAGGACTACCGCGACTTCGAGGTGACCCAGGATTCGCGCAACGGCATGCAGGTGCTGCGCCTGGCCATGACCGCGGCCAAGCTCGCCGAGATCCGCGAATACTCGATCAAGCAGAACCTCACCACCGTGCGCAACCGCGTCAACGAGCTGGGCGTGTCCGAGCCGCTGGTGCAGCGCCAGGGCGCCAACCGCATCGTGGTCGAGCTGCCGGGCGTGCAGGACACCGCCGAAGCCAAGCGCATCCTCGGCAAGACCGCCAACCTGGAGTTCCGCCTGGCCGCCGAGCCCGACGCCATCAAGTCGGCCACCGAGACCTTCGAATTCCGCGAGCCGCGCCGCCCGCCGGTGGCCCTGGAGCGCAGCGTGATCATCACCGGTGACCAGGTCACCGACGCCAGCGCCAGCTTCGACGAGAACGGCCGCCCGCAGGTGAACATCCGCCTCGACGGCCACGGCGGCGAGCTGATGAACCGCGCCACCCGCAACAACGTCGGCCGCAGCATGGCCGTGGTGTTCATCGAGCAGAAGCCGATCACCCGCTACGCCAAGCAGGTGGTCGACGGCGTCGAGCAGGAAGTCGCCGTCCCGGCCTTCAAGGAAGAGAAGAAGATCATCAGCCTGGCGACCATCCAGTCGGCCCTGGGCAACCAGTTCCGCATCACCGGCCTCGACGGCCCGGGCGAATCCTCGGAACTGGCCCTGCTGCTGCGCGCCGGCGGCCTGGCCGCGCCGATGTACTTCGCCGAGGAACGCACCATCGGCCCGAGCCTGGGTGCGGACAACATCGCCAAGGGCATCGACGCCTCCCTGTGGGGCATGGTGTTCGTGTCGCTGTTCATCATCGTCATCTACCGCTTCTTCGGCGTGATCGCCACCGTCGCCCTGGCCTTCAACATGGTCCTGCTGGTGGCGCTGATGTCGATCCTCGGCGCGACCCTGACGCTACCGGGCATCGCCGGTATCGTGCTGACCATGGGCATGGCGGTGGACGCCAACGTGCTGATCTTCTCGCGGATACGCGAGGAACTGGCCGGCGGCATGTCGGTGCAGCGCGCCATCCACGAAGGCTTCAACCGCGCCTTCACCGCCATCGTCGACGCCAACCTGACCTCGCTGCTGGTCGGCGGCATCCTCTACGCCATGGGCACCGGCCCGGTGAAGGGCTTCGCCGTGACCATGTCGCTGGGTATTCTCACCTCGATGTTCACGGCCATTCTGGTCACCCGCGCAATGGTCAACCTGATCTTTGGCGGGCGTGACTTCAAGAAGCTGTGGATCTAAGGGGGATCATGAGATGAATATCAAGATCGGTACCATCAACTTCATGGGCGTGCGCAACATTGCGTTCGCCGCCACCCTGGTCCTCACCCTGATCGCCCTCGGCAGCTGGTTCACCAAGGGCCTCAACTTCGGCCTGGACTTCACCGGTGGCACCCTCATCGAGCTGAACTACCAGCAGCCGGCCGACCTGGGCAAGGTCCGCGAGGAGCTGGTCAAGGCCGGCTACACCGAGGCCGTGGTGCAGAGCTTCGGCGACACCAAGGACGTGCTGGTGCGCATGCCCAGCGAAGACCCGGAACTGGGCAAGAAGGTCGCCGCGGCGCTGCAGCAGGCCGACACCCAGAACCCGGCCAGCCTCAAGCGCGTGGAATACGTCGGCCCGCAGGTCGGCGAGGAACTGCGCGACCAGGGCGGCCTGGGCATGCTCCTGGCCCTGGGCGGCATCCTCCTCTACGTCGGCTTCCGCTTCCAGTGGAAGTTCGCCCTGGGCGCCATCCTCTCGCTGATCCACGACGTCATCATCGTGATGGGCGTGCTGTCGTTCTTCCAGGTCACTTTCGACCTCACCGTGCTCGCCGCGGTGCTGGCGGTGGTGGGCTACTCGCTGAACGACACCATCGTGATCTTCGACCGGGTGCGCGAGAACTTCCGCGTGCTGCGCAAGGCCAGCCTGATCGAGAACATCAACATCTCGACCAGCCAGACCCTGCTGCGGACCATGGCGACCTCGATCTCCACCCTGCTGGCCATCGCCGCGCTGCTGTTCTTCGCCGGCGACAACCTGTTCGGTTTCTCCATCGCCCTGTTCGTCGGCGTGATGGCCGGTACCTACTCGTCGATCTACATCGCCGACGTGGTGCTGATCTGGCTGAAGCTCTCGGCCGAGGACCTGATCCCGCCGCAGGCCAAGGAAGTCGACGAGCGCCCCTGAGGCCGTCCCGTCGCTTCTCGAAACTCCCGCTTCGGCGGGAGTTTTTCGTTGTGCGCGACCTGGCCGTGTGTCGGCATGAGGTGGCGCATCGCGAAGGAATATCGGAACTTTCCTAAGGATTCCTGCTCCAAGGCAGGGACAAGGGCAGGTGCCCGGATGAAAGGAAAGCCAGGAGGTCTATGTGAACAAGTCGTTGCTCATCGGTACCGTGTTGGGCGCAGTCGGCGTTACGGCAGGTGGAGCGGTGGCCACGTACAGCCTGGTTGACCGCGGCCCCGAGTATGCCGAGGTGGTCGCCGTCCAGCCGGTCAAGGAGACCATCAAGACGCCGCGCCAGGTCTGCAAGGACGTGGCGGTCACCCACCAGCGCCCGGTCAAGGACCAGCACCAGATCGTCGGCACCGCCATCGGCGCCATCGCCGGCGGCCTGCTGGGCAACCAGATCGGCGGCGGCAATGGCAAGAAGATCGCCACCGTGGCCGGTGCGGTTGGCGGTGGCTACGCCGGCAACAAGGTGCAGGAAGGCATGCAGGAGCGTGACACCTACACCACCACCGAAACCCGCTGCAGCACCGTGAACGACACCAGCGAGAAAGTGGTGGGCTACGACGTCAAGTACATGCTCGACGGCAAGGCCGGCCAGGTGCGCATGGACCGCGACCCGGGCAGCCAGATCCCGGTGGACAAGAGCGGCCGGTTGATCCTCAGCCAGCAGTAAGCATCGAAGCACGAGAAGGCGCCCCGCGGGGCGCCTTCTTCGTTTCCGGCAGAGGCTCTTCGTAGGAGCGAGCTTGCTCGCGAACCTGGTTGAAAGTCACAGGGTTCCCGCGAACGCGGGAACCCAGAAAACAGGCCGGGGGCACGGGGCAGCCCGGAAAGGGTGGACGTACGGGGAAATACGGCGGACGTGTAGGAGCGGGCCCTGCCCGCGATTTCGCGCGCAGGGCGCGCTCCTACAGGGGGAGCGGTGCGGACGGGGGCTCCGTCCGCGATTGCTGCTCCATGGGCGACAGACCTTTCGCCCAACAAAAAGCCCGGCACATGGCCGGGCTTTTTCATTCCGCTGGCGCTCAGCGCTTGAACGACGGCGGCAGGTGCGGCTGGATGCTGGTCAGCAGCGCCTTGAAGCACTTGGTGTTGCCGGCGACGATGTGGCCCTTCTCGAGGAATTCGTGGCTGCCGGTGAAGTCGCTCACCAGGCCGCCGGCTTCCTGCACCAGCAGGGCGCCCGCCGCCATGTCCCATTCGGACAGACCGAATTCCCAGAAGGCGTCGAAGCGGCCGGCCGCGACGTAGGCCAGGTCCAGGCTGGCGGCGCCGGCGCGGCGGATGCCGGCGGTCTGGCCGACCAGGCTGCGGAACATGCCCAGGTAGGCGTCCAGGTGGTCCAGCTGGCTGTCGCGGAACGGGAATCCGGTGCCCAGCAGGGCGCCTTCCAGGCTCTTGCGGTTGCTCACCCGCAGGCGGCGGCCGTTCAGCGCGGCGCCGCGGCCGCGGCTGGCGGTGAACTCTTCCTGGCGCACCGGGTCGAGGACCACGGCGTGCTCCAGACGGCCCTTGTACTTGCAGGCGATGCTGACGGCGAAGTGCGGGACGCCGTGGATGAAGTTGGTGGTGCCATCCAGCGGGTCGATGATCCACAGGTAGTCGGCGCCTTCGCCGCTGCCTTCGAGGAAGCCGCCTTCCTCGCCCATGATGCCGTGGTTCGGGTAGGCCTTGCGCAGGGCGGTGACGATGCTGAGTTCGGCGGCGCGATCGACTTCGGTGACGTAGTCCTTGGCGTCTTTTTCGTTGACCGAGAGGGTGTCCAGGCGTTCGATGGAGCGGAAGATCAGTTCACCGGCGCTGCGGGCCGCGCGCAGGGCGATGTTCAGCATGGGCTGCATGGAGAGGTCACCTGGATGATGTTAAAGAAAGCCGAACATTGTACCAGAAAACCGTGGCGCTCATAGGGCGGCCTGTCGCTTGCGTGGCGCAAGACCGAGCGCTGCGGTAGGATTCCGTTCCTTTTCGTATCTGCTTGTGTGGAGAGCTTCGGTTGCTCGACAGAATTCGCGTGGTGCTGGTGAACACCAGTCATCCCGGCAATATCGGCGGTACCGCCCGGGCCATGAAGAACATGGGCCTGTCGCGCCTGGTGCTGGTCGACCCCATGGACTTCCCCAGCGGCGAGGCGGTGGCCCGCGCCTCCGGGGCGACCGACATCCTCGACGCCGCCCAGGTGGTGCCGACCCTGGAAGACGCCCTGGTGGGCTGCAGCCTGGTGCTTGGCACCAGCGCCCGTGACCGGCGCATCCCCTGGCCGCTGCTCGACCCCCGCGAGTGCGCGACCACCAGCCTGCAGCACGCCCAGCAGGGCGGCGAGGTGGCCCTGGTGTTCGGCCGCGAGTACGCGGGTTTGACCAACGAAGAATTGCAGCGATGTCAGTTCCACGTGCACATTCCCGCCAACCCCGAGTTCAGCTCGCTGAACCTGGCGACGGCGGTCCAGGTGCTCGCCTACGAGGTGCGCATGGCCTGGCTGGCCGCCGAAGGCCAGCCGACCAAGCAGGAGAAGCTGGAGACCACCGCCATGCTCAACAGCCTGCCGGTCACCGCCGACGAGCTGGAGCGCTTCTACGCGCACCTGGAGTCCACCCTGGTCGACATCGGCTTCCTCGACCCGCAGAAGCCGCGGCACCTGATGTCGCGCCTGCGCCGCCTGTACGGCCGCGCCGGGGTCAGCAAGCTGGAGATGAATATCCTCCGGGGTATCCTCACCGAAACACAGAAGGTCGCGCAGGGCGCGGCCTGCAAGCGGAGTGAAGATGATGTTTGAGCGTGTGCGCGAAGATATCCAGAGCGTATTCCATCGCGACCCGGCAGCGCGCAATGCCTTCGAGGTACTCACCTGCTACCCCGGCCTGCACGCCGTGTGGCTGCACCGCCTGGCCCACCTGCTGTGGACTTCCGGCTGGAAGTGGCTGGCGCGCCTGGTGTCCAACTTCGGCCGCTGGATGACCGGCATCGAGATCCACCCCGGCGCCAGGATCGGCCGGCGCTTCTTCATCGACCACGGCATGGGTATCGTCATCGGCGAGACCGCCGAGATCGGTGACGACGTGACCCTCTACCAGGGCGTGACCCTCGGCGGCACCAGCTGGAACAAGGGCAAGCGCCACCCGACCCTGGCCGATGGCGTGGTGGTCGGCGCCGGCGCCAAGGTACTCGGCCCGTTCACCGTCGGCGCCGGGGCGAAAGTGGGCTCCAACGCCGTGGTCACCAAGGAAGTGCCGCCGGGCGCCACCGTGGTCGGCATTCCCGGGCGCATCATCATGAAGGACGATGCCGAGCAGCAGGCCAAGCGCCAGGCCATGGCCGAGAAGCTCGGCTTCGACGCCTACGGCGTCAGCCAGGACATGCCCGACCCGGTGGCGCGTGCCATCGGTCAGTTGCTCGACCACCTGCAGGCGGTGGACGGCCGGCTGGAAGGCATGTGCCAGGCGCTGACGGCCCTGGGGAGCGACTATTGTGCGAAAAAGCTGCCGGAGCTGCGTGAAGAGGACTTCGCCGGCGTGAAGGATGAAGAGGGCAAGGCGGCGCATTGATGCGCCGCTAACGATTTCCTGCTACATTATGCCGCCCTTCGCTGGCTAATCCCGAGTAATTTGATAGGTCTTATAGTTGACTTAAATACTCGGAAAATGGCATTCTTCTGCCAGTCCAGTGATCCATTCGGGAATGTCCCATGCGTTTGACCACCAAAGGCCGCTATGCCGTAACTGCCATGCTCGACCTGGCGTTGCATGCCCAGCGTGGTCCGGTTTCCCTGGCGGACATTTCCGAGCGCCAGGGCATATCCCTGTCCTATCTCGAACAGCTGTTCGCCAAGTTGCGCCGTGGCAACCTGGTGACCAGCGTGCGCGGTCCCGGCGGCGGCTACCAGCTGTCCCGCGACATGGCCGGCATCCACGTCGCCCAGGTGATCGATGCGGTCAACGAATCGGTCGACGCCACGCGCTGCCAAGGGCAGGGGGATTGCCACTCCGGCGACACCTGCCTGACCCACCACCTTTGGTGCGACCTCAGCCAGCAGATCCACGAATTCCTCAGCGGCATCAGCCTCGCCGACCTGGTCGAGCGCCGAGAAGTCCAGGAAGTCGCGCAGCGGCAGGATGAGCGTCGTTGCGGAGGCACCGGCAAACGGCCGAGCCTCGATAAGATTGAAGCGTCCGCCATCGATTGAGCGCGCGCCAGCCTGTAGGAGTTACCTGATGAAATTGCCGATCTACCTCGACTACTCCGCCACCACCCCGGTGGACCCGCGCGTCGCTCAGAAGATGGCTGACTGCCTGCTGGTGGACGGCAACTTCGGCAACCCCGCCTCGCGCTCCCACGTGTTCGGCTGGAAGGCCGAGGAAGCCGTGGAGAACGCCCGCCGCCAGGTCGCCGAGCTGGTCAATGCCGACCCCCGCGAGATCGTCTGGACCTCCGGCGCGACCGAGTCCGACAACCTCGCCATCAAGGGCGTGGCGCACTTCTACGGCAGCAAGGGCAAGCACATCGTCACCTCGAAGATCGAGCACAAGGCGGTGCTGGACACCACCCGCCAGCTGGAGCGCGAAGGCTTCGAAGTGACTTACCTCGACCCCACCGAGGAAGGCCTGATCACCCCGGCCATGGTCGAGGCGGCGCTGCGTGACGACACCATCCTGGTCTCGATCATGCACGTGAACAACGAGATCGGCACCATCAACGACATCGCCGCCATCGGCGAGCTGACCCGCTCGCGCAGCATCCTGTTCCACGTCGACGCCGCGCAGTCCACCGGCAAGGTCGACATCGACCTGGACAAGCTCAAGGTCGACCTGATGTCCTTCTCCGCCCACAAGACCTACGGTCCCAAGGGCATCGGCGCCCTGTACGTGCGCCGCAAGCCGCGCGTGCGCCTGGAAGCCCAGATGCACGGTGGCGGCCATGAGCGCGGCATGCGCTCGGGCACCCTGGCCACCCACCAGATCGTCGGCATGGGCGAGGCCTTCCGCATCGCCAAGGAAGAAATGCATGCTGAGAACGAGCGCATCCGCGCCCTGCGCGACCGCTTCTTCGCCAAGCTCGAAGGCCTGGAAGAGCTCTACGTCAACGGCAGCCTGACCCAGCGCGTGCCGCACAACCTGAATCTGAGCTTCAACTACGTGGAAGGCGAGTCGCTGATCATGGCCCTGAAGGACCTCGCGGTCTCTTCCGGTTCGGCCTGCACCTCCGCCTCCCTGGAGCCGTCCTACGTGCTGCGCGCCCTGGGCCGCAACGACGAGCTGGCGCACAGTTCCATCCGTTTCACCTTCGGCCGCTTCACCACCGAGGAAGAGGTCGATTACGCCGCCGGTATCGTGGGGCAAGCCGTTTCCAAGCTGCGCGAGCTCTCGCCGCTGTGGGACATGTTCAAAGAGGGCGTCGACCTGTCCAAGGTCGAATGGCAGGCCCACTGACCCGCCCCATAGAAAGTGAGGATTAGCCATGGCATACAGTGACAAGGTCATCGACCACTACGAAAACCCGCGCAACGTCGGCAAGCTCGACGCCGAGGATCCCGATGTCGGCACCGGCATGGTCGGCGCGCCGGCCTGCGGCGACGTGATGCGCCTGCAGATCAAGGTCAACGAGCAGGGCGTGATCGAAGACGCCAAGTTCAAGACCTACGGCTGCGGTTCGGCCATCGCCTCCAGCTCCCTCGCCACCGAGTGGATGAAGGGCAAGACGCTGGACGAGGCCGAAGCCATCAAGAACACCACCATCGCCGAAGAGCTGGCCCTGCCGCCGGTGAAGATCCACTGCTCGGTGCTCGCCGAGGACGCCATCAAGGCGGCCGTGCGCGACTACAAGCAGAAGAAGGGTCTGCTCTAACCGCTCAGTTGAGTAAGGAGTTCCCATGGCCATCAGCATGACCGAAGCCGCCGCCAAGCATGTCCAGCGCTCCCTCGAGGGGCGCGGCAAGGGCGAGGGCATTCGTCTTGGCGTGCGCACCACCGGGTGTTCCGGCCTGGCCTACGTGCTCGAGTTCGTCGATGAGCTGGCGCCCGAGGACCTGGTCTACGAGAG
>Ga0222426_100420_pt1 | contig 29080 bp, 31 predicted proteins | sample 2B50Ametagenome_FD_180087 | JGI IMG/M metagenome (GOLD analysis project Ga0222426, IMG submission 180087) | Enriched microbial communities from leaf-cutter ant dump, University of Wisconsin, Madison, United States - 2B50A (version 2) | ecosystem: Environmental > Terrestrial > Nest > Insects nest...
GATCAGGGCCTGGATGCGCGCGTGCTGCATCTTCATCGAGGCCTTGTTGACGATCAGCCGCGAGCTGATGTGGGCGATCAGCTCCTGGGGTTCCAAGCCGTTGGCGCGCAGGGTGTTGCCGGTGTCGACCACGTCGATGATCTTGTCGGCCAGGCCGACCAGCGGCGCCAGCTCCATGGAGCCGTACAGCTTGATCACCTCGACCTGGCGGCCCTGCTCGGCGTAGTAGCGCTTGGCCACGTTGACGAACTTGGTGGCCACCCGCAGGCGCCCCTTGGGCTCGGCCGCGCCGACCGCGCCGGCGGTCATCAGCTTGCAGTTGGCGATCTTCAGGTCCAGCGGCTCGTACAGCCCCTGGCCGCCGTATTCGAGCAGCACGTCCTTGCCGGCCACGCCGAGGTCGGCGGCGCCGTGCTCGACGTAGGTCGGCACGTCGGTGGCGCGGACGATCAGCAGGCGCACGTCGTCGAGGCTGGTGGGGATGATCAGCTTGCGGCTCTTGTCCGGGTTCTCGGTCGGCACTATGCCTGCCGCTGCGAGCAGCGGCAGGGTGTCATCGAGGATCCGGCCCTTGGACAGGGCGATGGTCAGCATGTCTGGTCAGCCCTAGCCCGGTACGCGGCGGATCTTGGCGCCGAGCAGTTGCAGCTTCTCTTCGATGCACTCGTAGCCACGGTCGATGTGGTAGATGCGGTCGATCAGGGTGTCGCCCTCGGCCACAAGGCCAGCGATCACCAGGCTGGCGGAAGCGCGCAGGTCGGTGGCCATGACCGGGGCGCCCTTGAGCTGCGGCACGCCGGTGACGATGGCGGTGTTGCCCTCGACGAGGATCTGCGCGCCCATGCGGTTCATTTCGTAGACGTGCATGAAGCGGTTCTCGAACACGGTCTCGATCACCGCGCCGGTGCCTTCGGCCACGGCGTTCAGCGAAATGAACTGGGCCTGCATGTCGGTGGGGAAAGCCGGATACGGCGCGGTACGGATGTTCACCGCCTTCGGCCGGTTGCCCTTCATGTCCAGCTCGATCCAGTCGTTGCCGGTGTTGATGTGCGCACCGGCCTCTTCCAGCTTCAGCAGCACCGCCTCGAGGATGGTCGGGTCGGTGTCCTTGAGCTTGACGCGGCCACCGGTGGCGGCGGCGGCGACCAGGTAGGTGCCGGTCTCGATGCGGTCGGGCAGCACGTTGTACTTGGCGCCGCCCAGGCGCTTCACGCCGTCGATGACGATGGTGTCGGTGCCGGCGCCCTGGATCTGCGCGCCCATGGCGATCAGGCAGTTGGCCAGGTCGACCACTTCCGGCTCGCGGGCGGCGTTTTCCAGCACGGTGCGGCCGTTGGCCAGGGCCGCGGCCATCATGATGTTCTCGGTACCGGTCACGGACACGGTATCGAAGAAGAAGTGCGCGCCACGCAGGCCGCCGGCCGGGGCCTTGGCCTTGATGTAGCCGCCTTCGACGGTGATCTGCGCGCCCATGGCCTCGAGGCCGCGGATGTGCAGGTCGACCGGACGCGAACCGATGGCGCAGCCGCCGGGCAGGGCCACCTCGGCCTCGCCGAAGCGCGCGACCATCGGGCCGAGCACCAGGATCGAGGCGCGCATGGTCTTCACCAGCTCATAGGGCGCGACCAGGGTCCTGATGCTGTTGGCGTCGACTTCGACGTTGAGCTTCTCGTTGATCACCGGCTGCACGCCCATGCGACCGAACAGCTCGATCATGGTGGTGATGTCGTGCAGGTGCGGCAGGTTGCACACGGTGACCGGAGTGTCCGCCAGCAGGGTGGCGGCAAGGATCGGCAGCGCGGAGTTCTTGGCGCCGGAGATGCGGATTTCGCCGTCGAGACGGGAACCGCCGGTAATGATCAGTTTGTCCATAGCAGGTATATCCCCGGCGGCTCAGGAACGCTCGGCCCAGGCGGCGCGGCTGAAGAATTTCATGGTCACGGCATGGATGGCGCCACTGGCGATCCATTCGTTAAGGTGCGCGTAGATCTGCTGCTGACGTTTCACCGGGCTCAGACCGGCCAGTTCGTCACTGATCAGGTTCAGCTGGAAGTTGCAGCCTTCGCCTTCCACTTCGACCTGGGTACCCGGGAGCTTGGCTTCCAGGATGTTCTTGACTTCAATCGCCTGCATGCTCGACCTCGATCGGCGCTCAACGCGCGCGGGCCGGCAATGATACAAAAAAGCCCCCCGCCTGCGAACCCCGCCAGGGGAAGTCGCGGACGGAGGGCCTTTCGAGCGCCCCGATCAGCCCTGCAGCGGCAGGATGCCGTCGAGGTCGCTGACCTTGGCGATGTCTTGCATGTCTTTCGGCAAGCCGCGGACCTGCAGGCTCTTGCCCGCCTGGTGCGCATCGCGCAGGAAGGCCAGCAGCAGCGACAGGCCGACGCTGCTGGACTTCTCCACCGCCGAACAATCCACCACCAGCTGCTGGGCGCCGCTCGCGGCGATCAGGGCCTTGCCCTGCTCGCGCAGCTGCGTGCCGCTGCGGTAGTCGAGCACCCCGGCCAGGCGCAGCTCGCCGGCCGCGCCCTCGCTGATGCTGGCGGCGCTGGTCATTGCGCGCCACCCTCGTCCGGGTTGCCCTTGGCGGCATCCTTGGCATGGGCGACCACCTGGTCCCAACTGGCGATGGTCTTCTCCAGGTCGTTGCCGTTCTTCTGCATGGAGTCGGCGAACTGGTCGCGGAACAGCTTGCCGATGTTGATTCCGTTGATGATCACGTTGCGCAGGCGCCAGGTCCCCGACTGGTTGACCATGGTGTACTGCACCGGATAGACGGTGCCCTTGCTGTCACGGATCTCCATATTCACGCTGGAGCGCTCCGGGTCCTGCTTGCCGGTGGACGGCAGCACGCGGATGTCCTGGTTGTCATACTCGAGCAGGGCGTTGCCGTAGAACTGCATCAGGCTGTTCTTGAACACCGTCTCGAAGCGCTTGATCTGCTCCGGGGAGGCCTGGCGCGAATACTTGACGGTCATCACGCCCTTGGCGATGCCCTCGGAGTCCACCACCGGGCCGAGGATGCGGTCCAGGGCGGCGTAGAGCTGCTTGGGATCGGCGCGGTAGGCCGGCTTGTTGGCCTTGAGGTCGGACAGCAGGTTGTCGACGGTCTGCTGCACCACCTGCTGCGCATTAGGCGCGGCGTTGGCGATCAGCGGCAGTGCTGCGAGCAGGACCAGCAGGCCGCGGCGCAGGAGAGTCAGCATGGCGTTCATCCTCATCATCGTCATTGCTTCTTGGGCTCTTCTTTGTTGACCGAGTTCAACAGGAACTTGCCGATCAGGTCCTCCAGCACCAGCGCGGACTGGGTGTCGTGGATGACGCCGCCGTCCGTGAGCATCTTGTCGTCGCCGCCGACGCTGATGCCGATGTATTTCTCGCCCAGCAGGCCTGCGGTGAGGATAGACGCGGTGGAGTCGTCCGGCAGGTTGTTGACGCTCTTGTTGATCTCCATGGTCACCCGGCCACGGTAGCTGTCGTGATCCAGGTCCACGGCGACCACCTTGCCGATGGTCACGCCGGCCATGGTCACCTTGCCGCGCACGGTCACGCCGGCGACGTTGTCGAAGTAGGCATACAGCTGGTAGGTGTCATTGGAATGCCCGATGGTCAGGCCGCTGACACGCAGCGCCAGCAGCAGCAGGGCCAGCAGGCCGCCGAGAAGAAACAGGCCTACACCGATTTCCAGGGTGCGGGTTTGCATCAGAAGTCTCCAAACATCAAAGCGGTCAGTATGAAGTCCAGCCCCAGTACCGCCAGGGAGGCATAGACCACGGTTCGAGTCGTTGCGCGGCTGATCCCTTCGGAGGTCGGCTCGCAGTCATAGCCCTGGAACACGGCGATCCAGGTCACCACGAAGGCGAACACCACGCTCTTGATCACGCCATTGAGCACATCCTCGCCGAATTGCACGCTGTTCTGCATGTTCGACCAGAAGGAACCCTCGTATACGCCCAGCCAGTCGACGGCGACGGCGGCGCCGCCCCAGATGCCGACCACGCTGAAGATCGCCGCCAGCAGCGGCATTGAGATGAAGCCGGCCCACAGGCGCGGCGCGATCACGTAGCGCAGCGGGTCGACGCCGATCATCTCCAGGCTGGAGAGCTGTTCGGTGGACTTCATGTTGCCGATCTCGGCGGTCAGCGCCGAGCCTGCGCGGCCGGCGAACAGCAGGCCGGTCACCACCGGACCCAGTTCGCGCAGCAGGGTCAGGGCCACCATCTGCCCCACCGCCTGCTCCGAACCATAGTCCTTGAGGATGTTGTAGCCCTGCAGGGCCAGCACCATGCCGATGAAGATGCCCGAAACCACGACGATCGCCAGCGACAGCACGCCCACCGAGTACAGCTGTTTGATCAGCAACTGGCCCATGCCGCCGGGCACCCGGCGGCCGAGCATGGCGTGGCCGAGGAACAGCGTGGAACGGCCGAGCGCCTCGAGCACGTCGAGGCCCGACCGCCCGAGCAGACGAATCCGCTCGAGCAGTGAAGTCTTGCGCATCAGCGTTCCCCCAGCAGGTCGGCGCGATAGTCGCGCGCGGGATAGTGGAAGGGCACCGGACCATCCGGAATCCCCTTCATGAACTGGCGCACGCGCGGATCGTCGAGCTCCTTGAGCTCCGCCGGCGTGCCCTGCCCCAGCACCTTGCCGTCGCCGACGATATAGATGTAGTCGGCGATGCTGGCGGTTTCCGCCAGGTCGTGGGAGACCACGATGCTGGTGATGCCCAGGGCATCGTTGAGCAGGCGGATCAGCCGCACCAGCACGCCCATGGCGATCGGGTCCTGGCCGACGAAGGGTTCGTCGTACATGAGGATCTGCGGGTCCAGGGCGATCGCCCGGGCCAGCGCCACGCGGCGCTTCATGCCGCCGGACAGCTCGTCCGGCATCAGCTCCAGCGCCCCGCGCAGGCCCACGGCCTGCAGCTTCATCAGGACGATGTCGCGGATCATCTCCTCGGGCAGGTCGGTGTGCACCCGCAGCGGGAAGGCGACGTTCTCGAACACGTCCAGGTCGGTGAACAGCGCGCCGCTCTGGAACAGCACGCCGAACTGCTTGCGCATGTCGAACAGGTCGGCGCGGGCCAGCTTCGGCAGGTTCTGCCCGTTGACCATGACGTCGCCCTTGACCGGGCGCAGCTGTGCGGCGATCAGGCGCAGCAAGGTGGTCTTGCCGCAGCCGGATGGCCCCATGATGCCGGTCACCTTGCCGCGCGGAATACGGATATCCACGTTGTCGAAGATGGCGCGGGTACCGCGCTTGAAGGTGACCCCCTTCAGCTCGACAGCGTATTTTTCATCGGTGCTCATAGAACTCCTTGCATGACGGCCCTGTCCCTGCAATGCCCCGTCGAACCGTCGGAACACGGTAACGCAAGACAGGCCGAACGGCGGCGAACTATAGCATTGGCGCGCGCGGCGGCCCAAGGCCCGCCGCCGGCGATTCAGCTCGGATTCAGCTTTCCCTGTGCAAGATCCGGTATCGGCAGGGTGAAGCCCGGACCGCTTTACCGTTATAATCTCGCCCTTCACTTCGCCCCACGCGATCGGAACATGAGCCAGAATCACGATTTCATCCAGTCGGCACAACGCACCATCGGCCTCGAGCGCGATGCGGTGGATGCCCTGCTGCCACGCATCGGGGCCGATTTCTCCAGGGCCTGCGAACTGCTGCTCGGCTGCAGCGGCCGCGTGGTGGTGGTCGGCATGGGCAAGTCCGGGCACATCGCCCGCAAGATCGCCGCCACCCTGGCCAGCACCGGCACCCCGGCGTTCTTCGTGCACCCGGCCGAGGCCAGCCACGGCGACATGGGCATGATCACCAGGGACGACGTGGTCCTGGCGCTGTCCAACTCCGGCTCCACCGCCGAGATCATCACCCTGCTGCCGCTGATCGCCCGCCTGGGCATCACCCTGGTGAGCATGACCGGCAACCCCGAGTCGCCGCTGGCCAAGGCCGCCGCGGTGAACCTGGACGCCGGCGTCGAACACGAGGCCTGCTCGCTGAACCTGGCGCCGACCTCCTCCACCACCGTCTCCCTGGTGCTCGGCGACGCCCTCGCCGTGGCCCTGCTGGAGGCCCGCGGCTTCACCGCCGAGGACTTCGCCTTCTCCCATCCGGGCGGTGCCCTGGGCCGGAGATTGTTGCTGAAAGTGGAAAACATCATGCACGTGGGTGAAGAACTGCCGCAGGTCTCCCCCGGCACTTCGCTCAGCGGCGCCCTGCTGGAAATGACCCGCAAGGGCCTGGGCATGACCATCGTCCTCGGCGAAGACGGCCGCCTGGCCGGCGTGTTCACCGACGGCGACCTGCGCCGCACCCTGGACAAGGGCGTGGACGTGCGCACGGCCACCATCGACCAGGTGATGACCGTGCACGGCAAGACCGTGCGCCCGGACATGCTCGCCGCCGAAGCCCTGAAGATCATGGACGACCACAAGATCAACGTCCTGGTGGTGGTCGACGGCGACGACCACCCGGTCGGCGTGCTGCACGTCCACGACCTGACCCGCGCCGGAGTCATCTGAATGACCGCAGACCTGCTGCAACGCGCCAGTGGCGTGCGCCTGGCGGTGTTCGACGTGGATGGCGTGCTGACCGACGGCAAGCTCTACTTCCTGCCCGACGGCGGCGAGTTCAAGACCTTCAACACTCTCGACGGCCACGGCATCAAGATGCTCATCGCCTCGGGCGTGCGCACCGCCATCATCAGCGGCCGCAAGAGCGCCGTGGTCGAGCGCCGCGCGCAGAACCTGGGCATCGGGCACCTGTTCCAGGGCCGCGAGGACAAGCTGGTGGTCCTCGACCAACTGCTCGCCGAACTCGGGCTAGGCTATGAACAGGTCGCCTACCTGGGCGACGACCTGCCCGACCTTCCGGTCATCCGCCGGGTCGGCCTGGGCATGGCGGTGGCCAGCGCCGACGCCTTCGTTCGCCAGCACGCCCATGGCGTGACCCAGGCGCGCGGCGGCGAAGGCGCGGCCCGTGAATTCTGCGAACTCATCCTGCGCGCCCAGGGCAACCTCGAGGCGGCGCAAAGCGCCTACCTGTAGAGCCAGACATGCCGAAGACCCTTCGCCAGAAGCTCCTCCTCGCCCTGATCGCGATCCTGCTGGTCGCACTGGGCTACTACTGGAACGTGCGCCTGGACCTCAACGAGCGCCAGGTCGCGCCGAGCAACGACGCCATCGACTTCTACGCGGCCAATGCCCACAGCCTGCAGTACCGCGAGGACGGCAGCCTGGCCTACGAGATGACCGCCGATCGCCTGGAGCACATGAAAGCCACCGACGTCACCAACGTCACCACGCCGGACCTGTTCTTCTTCCGCGAGGGCGAGCCGCAGCCGTGGCACGTGCAGAGCGTGCGCGCCGAGGTGGGCCCGGAAGGCAAGCAGGTCGAACTGATCGACAACGTCCGGGTCCAGCGCACCGACGCGCAGAACCGCACCCTGCTGCTCACCACCACGCGCATGACGGTGTTCCCGGACAAGGATTATGCCGAGACCAGTCAACCCGTTAAGATCACCGAGCCCCAAGGGGTGACCACGGCGGTAGGCATGAAAGCGTATCTGAAAGACAGCCGGATGACCCTGCTGTCCAACGTAAGAGGTCAGCATGAGGTTCGTTAAAACCTTCCCCCTTTTCCTCGGCCTCGTCGCCGCCCTGGGCAGCAGCGCTGGCTGGGCGCTGCCGACGGATCGCGAGCAGCCGATCCGCGTGCAGGCCGACAGCGCCGAACTGGACGACAAGCAGGGCGTCGCCGTGTACCGCGGCGACGTGGTGGTGACCCAGGGCAGCATGAAGCTGACCGGCAACACCGTCACCCTCAAGCAGAACAAGGACGGCGAGATCGAGGTGGTCACCTCGGTCGGCAAGCCCGCCTATTTCGAGCAGAAGCCGGCGCCGGACAAGGAAATCACCAAGGCCTACGGCCTGACCATCCAGTACTTCGTCACCCAGAACCGGGTGATCCTGATCGACCAGGCCAAGGTGATCCAGGAAGGCAACACCTTCGAAGGCGAGAAGGTCGTCTACGACACCGAACGGCAGATCGTCAACGCCGGCCGCGCCACCGGCACCCAGGTGACCACCCCGCGCCCGCGCATCGACATGGTCATCCAGCCCAAGAAGAAGCAGGATCAAGCCCAGTAATGGCCACGCTCACCGCACAGCACCTCGCCAAGAGCTACAAGAGCCGCCAGGTCGTCCGCGACGTCAGCATGAGCATCGACAGCGGGCAGATCGTCGGCCTGCTCGGCCCCAACGGCGCCGGCAAGACCACCTGCTTCTACATGATCGTCGGCCTGGTCCGCGCCGACCAGGGCGTGGTCCGCATCGACGAGCAGGACGTCACCAACCTGCCCATGCACGGCCGCGCCCGCGCCGGCATCGGCTACCTGCCGCAGGAAGCCTCGATCTTCCGCAAGCTGTCGGTGGCGGACAACATCGGCGCCATCCTCGAGACCCGCGCCGACCTCGACCGCAACGGCCGCAAGGAGGCCCTGGAAGGCCTGCTGGAGGAGTTCCACATCCACCACATCCGCGACAACCTCGGCATGAGCCTGTCCGGCGGCGAGCGCCGCCGCGTGGAGATCGCCCGCGCACTGGCCAGCTCGCCGAAGTTCATCCTCCTCGACGAACCCTTCGCCGATCTCGGTGGGCGACATCAAGCAGATCATCCACCACCTCAAGGCCAAGGGCATCGGCGTGCTCATCACCGACCACAACGTGCGCGAGACCCTCGACATCTGCGAGACGGCCTACATCGTCAACGACGGCCAGCTGATCGCCGAGGGCGACTCCACGGCCATCCTGGCCAACGAACTGGTCAAGGAAGTCTACCTGGGCCACGAGTTCCGCCTCTGAGCCCCCTCGCCCCGGCCTCGCGCCGGGGCGGACGCCCGCCTCACGTCGGCCCGACCGACCGACAACAGATTTATGCGTAAACGCCCTAGGCAAAGTCTGAGAATTCAGGCATATAATTTGCTTCCTAGCGGCGTTCCGGAGCTTCGGCCCTGGCGCCCGTAGTCGTGGATATGGCGCACTACACGCCAGCGAACAAGGTGCCAAGTTCCAGCCATGAAACCATCGCTTGTCCTCAAGATGGGCCAGCAGCTGACGATGACTCCGCAGCTGCAACAGGCCATCCGACTGCTCCAACTCTCCACCCTGGATCTGCAACAGGAGATCCAGGAGGCGCTGGAATCCAACCCGATGCTCGAGCGCCAGGAAGAGGGCGACGACTTCGACGGCAGCGATCCCTACGCCGAAGGTGCGGAAGCCCCCACCAACACCAACGCCAATTCGCAGAGCGAAAGCTTCCAGGAAACCACCACGCCCAGCGCCGACAGCCTGGACGAAGACCAGTGGGCCGAGCGCATCCCCAACGAGCTCCCGGTCGACACCGCCTGGGAAGACGTCTACCAGACCAGCGCCAGCAGCCTGCCCAGCAACGATGACGACGAGTGGGACTTCACCGCCCGCACCTCCGCCGGCGAAAGCCTGCAGAGCCACCTGCTGTGGCAGCTGAACCTCTGCCCCATGTCCGACAGCGACCGCCTGGTCGCCCTCAGCATCATCGACGGCATCAACAACGACGGCTACCTGGAAGAGTCCCTGGACGACATCCTCGCCTCCCTCGACCCCGAGCTGGGCATCGAGATGGACGAGGTGGAAGTGGTGCTGCGGCGCATCCAGCAGATGGAGCCGGCCGGCGTCGGCGCGCGCAACCTGCGCGAGTGCCTGCTGCTGCAACTGCGCCAGATGCCAGCGGACACCTACCTGCTGAGCGAGGCCCTGCGCCTGGTCGCCGACCACCTCGACCTGCTCGGCAGCCGCGACTACACCCAGCTGATGCGGCGCATGAAGCTCAAGGAAGACGAGCTGCGCGAGACCATCGAGCTGATCCAGTCGCTGCACCCGCGCCCGGGTTCGCAGATCGAATCCGGCGAGGCCGAATACGTGGTGCCGGACGTGATAGTGCGCAAGCACAACGAGCGCTGGCTGGTGGAACTGAACCAGGAGGCGGTGCCGCGCCTGCGCGTCAACTCGCAGTACGCCGGCCTGGTGCGCCGCGCCGACTCCAGCGCCGACAACACCTTCATGCGCAACCAGCTGCAGGAAGCGCGCTGGTTCATCAAGAGCCTGCAGAGCCGCAACGAGACGCTGATGAAGGTGGCGACGCAGATCGTCGAGCACCAGCGCGGTTTCCTCGAGTACGGCGAGGAGGCCATGAAGCCGCTGGTCCTGCACGACATCGCCGAGGCGGTGGGCATGCACGAGTCGACCATCTCGCGGGTCACCACGCAGAAATTCATGCACACCCCGCGCGGCATCTTCGAGCTGAAGTACTTCTTCTCCAGCCACGTGAGCACTTCCGAGGGCGGCGAATGCTCGTCCACGGCGATCCGCGCGATCATCAAGAAACTGGTCGCGGCAGAAAGTCCGAAAAAGCCGTTGAGCGACAGCAAGATCGCTGGTTTACTGGAGGCACAGGGCATTCAAGTGGCACGTCGGACGGTCGCCAAGTACCGGGAATCTCTCGGAATAGCTCCATCGAGCGAGCGCAAGCGACTGGTCTGATTGACCCAAGCCAAGGTGTTCCGGCGGCAGGCCCCATAACCTGCCACTTATACACGGGCAATAAGGAGAAAGCGGTATGCAAGTCAACATCAGTGGCCATCAACTGGATGTGACCGACGCCCTGCGCGACTACGTGGTCGAGAAACTCGGCCGATTGGAGCGCCACTTCGACAAGATCACCAATGTTCAGGTCATCATGGAGGTCGAAAAGCTGAAACAGCGTATCGAAGCCACGCTGCACATCTCCGGTGGCGAAGTCGTGGCCTGCGCAGAACACGAAGACATGTACGCCGCCATCGACCTGCTGACCGACAAACTCGACCGACAACTGATCAAACACAAGGAAAAGTACCTCGAACGCCAACAGGGCGTTGGAGTCCGCTAACCCCCCTCCCCTATGATCCGACTTGAGCAGATCCTGTCCCCCGGCCGTTCCCTGGTGAACGTGCCGGGCGGCAGCAAGAAGCGCGTACTCGAACAGATCGCCAACCTGGTCGTGAAAGACCTTCCCGGCCTCGACGCGCAAGACATCTTCGAAAGCCTGGTGGCCCGCGAACGCCTGGGCTCCACCGGCTTCGGCAATGGCATCGCCATTCCCCACTGCCGCCTGACCGGCTGCAAGGCGCCGATCAGCGCCATTCTTCACCTCGATGCACCGGTGGACTTCGACGCCCTCGACGGCGCCCCGGTCGACCTGGTGTTCGTCCTGCTGGTACCCGAAGCGGCCACCGAGGAGCACCTGGAGCTGCTGCGCCAGATCGCCTCCATGCTCGACCGCTCCGAGGTGCGCGAACGCCTGCGCCGCGCGAGCGACGGCGACGCGCTGTACCAGATAGTCGTGGAAGTGCAGAACGGCCACTAGCATGCGCCTGATCATCGTCAGCGGCCGTTCCGGCTCCGGCAAGAGCACCGCCCTCAACGTCCTCGAGGACAACGGCTTCTACTGCATCGACAACCTGCCAGCCAGCCTGCTGCCGGACCTGGCCCAGCGCGCTCTGCTGCACACCGAACTGATGCACCCGCAGGTGGCCGTGTCGATCGACGCGCGCAACCTGCCCAGCCAGCTCAAGCGCTTCCCCGAGCTGCTGCAGGAAGCCCGCGACAAGCACATCCAGTGCGACGTGCTGTACCTGGACGCCGACGACGAGACGCTGCTCAAGCGCTTCTCCGAGACGCGCCGGCGCCACCCGCTGACCACCGACACCCGCTCCCTCGCCGAGGCCATCGCCGACGAGGAGCAACTGCTCAGCCCGATCGCCGACCTCGCCGACCTCAAGCTGAACACCACCAACCTCAACCTCTACCAGTTGCGCGACGTCATCAAGCTGCGCCTGCTGAACAAACCCGAGCCGGGCACCGCCTTCCTCGTCGAGTCGTTCGGCTTCAAGCGCGGCATGCCGGTGGACGCCGACCTGGTGTTCGACGTGCGCTGCCTGCCCAACCCCTACTGGAAACCCGAGCTGCGTGAACAGTCGGGCCTGGACAAGGGCGTGCAGGAATACCTCGCCGAGCAGCCCGACGTGGAAGAGATGTACCAGGACCTTCTGGGCTACCTGAACAAATGGCTGCCGCGCTTCGCCGCCAGCAACCGCGCCTACGTCACCATTGCCATCGGCTGCACGGGCGGCCATCATCGCTCGGTCTACCTCGCCGAGCGCATCGGCAATGCCCTGAGATCCACCCTGAAGAACGTGCAGATTCGCCACCGCGACCTGAGCTAGCAGCAGATAACGAAAGGACAGCCCCCTCGCGATGCCCGCCCTCGAGATCACCATCATCAACAAGCTCGGCCTGCACGCCCGCGCGGCGGCCAAATTCGTCGGCGTGGCCGGCCGCTTCCCGTGCCAGGTCCGCGTCGGTCGCAGCCCGGAGAGCACGGTGGACGGCAAGAGCATCATGGCGGTGATGATGCTGGCCGCGGGCAAGGGCACCAATCTGCACCTGAACGCCGAGGGCGAGCAGGCCGACGAGGCCCTGCAGGCTCTCGTCGATCTGATAAACAACTACTTCGACGAAGGCGAGTGACCGTCCGTCCGCGCAGCGCCGGGCGCTAGCCCAGCGACGTATCCAGCACCATCATCAGGCAGAAGCCGACGATCAGGCCCAGGGTCGCCTCCCCGGCATAGCCGCGCCGCTGCGATTCGGGAATGATCTCCCGCACCACCACGTAGAGCATCGCTCCCGCCGCCAGGGCCAGGCCCCAGGGCAGCAGCATCCGCGACACCCCCACCAGCCAGGCGCAGAGCACCGCGAACAGCGGCTCGACCAGCCCGGAAGCCGCGCCGGCCAGCATCGCCCGCACCCGCGACATCCCCGCGCCGGCCAGCACCAGGGCGATGGCCAAGCCTTCGGGCACGTCCTGCAGGGCGATGCCCAGCGCCAGGCCGCCGGCGCCTTGGACTTCGCCGCCGGCGGCGACGCCCACGGCCATGCCCTCGGGAATGTTGTGCAGGACGATGGCCGCGACGAACAGCAGGATGCGGGCGGGAATGGCAGGGGTCGGCGCGTCGTCCAGATCATGCTGGGCATCGTCCAGCATCCGCCCGGCCAGCATCAGCCCCAGCACTCCCAGGGCCATGCCGACGCTGACCAGCAAAGCCGCATAGAGCGGCGAGCGGCCACCCACTTCTACCGCTTCCAGCGCCGGCAGCAGCAACGAGAAGGCAGTCGCCGCCAGCATCACCCCGGCGCCGAAGCCCAGCAGGGTATCGGCCACCCGCGCCGGCATGCTGCGGATCAGCAACACCGGCACGGCGCCCAGGGCGGTGCCCAGGGCGCAGATCAGGCCGCCGCTCAGCGCCTGGTACAGCGGCGCCGGCAATTGCAGGCGCGCCAGCAGCAACAGGTGGTTGAACAGCAGGCCGCTGCCCAGCAGCACTATCCCCAGGCCGAGCAGCCAGCGCAGGTTGCGCGCGCCGCCCTGCCGCGCGCTTGCCTCTAGCGGGCGCATGGCGTCACTTCCCCGGCGGGCATCAGGCGAGCCCCCGCTGCTCCAGGGCCAGGCGATAGCGGCGCGCCACTTCCGGCCAGTCGACGACCTCGTAGAAGGCCGCAATGTATTCCGGCCGGCGGTTCTGGTACTGCAGGTAGTAGGCGTGCTCCCAGACGTCCAGGCCGAGGATGGGGATCAGGTCCTGCATCAGCGGGCTGTCCTGGTTGGCGCTGCTTTCCACCTTCAGGCGGCCCTGGCGGTCGACGCAGAGCCAGGCCCAGCCGCTGCCGAAGCGGGTCAACGCGGCTTTGGTGAAGGCCTCGCGGAAGGCCGCGTAGCCGCCCAGCTCGGTCTCGATGGCGCGGGCCAGGGCGCCGTCGGGCTCGCCGCCGCCGGTCGGCGACATCACCTGCCAGAACAGCGAATGGTTGGCATGGCCGCCGCCGTTATTGATCACCGCGCCGAGCAACTTCTCCGGCAGGTGGTTGAGCTGCTGCAGCAGTTCCTCCACCGGCAGTTCGGCGAAGGGCGTGCCCTCCAGCGCGGCATTCAGGTTGTTGACGTAGGTCTGGTGGTGCTTGCTGTGGTGGATCTCCATGGTCCGCGCATCGATGTGCGGCTCCAGGGCATCGTAGGCGTAGGGCAAGGCGGGAAGACAGTGGGGCATGGTCGCTCCTAGTGGTAGCGCATGGATTGCGGGGTGGCGAAGAGGCCGGGGCGCAGCTCCACTTCGCCCTGCTGGTGCAGTAGCTCGCGGGTGCGCGGGTAGTTGCCGTGCTCGCCGATGAAGTTGAGCAGTTCGAGGTAGCTGCGCCGGCTGTGGCGCAGCGCGGCCTCGCGCATGTCGCGGCTCTGCCGCGGGTCGATGCTCAGCTCCAGCAGCCGCTCGTGGCAGTTGCACAGGTATTCGGCGGCCTCTTCCGGCTGGCCCAGCTGCACGTGCAGGTCGCCCAGGTTGTGGTGGGAGATGACGAAGGCCATCACCGCCTCGTCCGGGTCGTGCCAGCGGCCCAGCAGCAACTGGGCGTGGGCCAGGGCATGGAGGTAGTGCTCGCGGGCATCGATCAACTCGTTGCGGATGAAGCAGCGGTTGCCCAGTTCGATGGTCTGTTGCCAATGGCGCATGTCACATACCTCCATGGTGGCGCGGCCTCAGAGGCCGCCGGCGGTGAGTTTCTCGGGGTCCAGCAGGGCCTCCAGGCGCTCGCGGCCGAGATCGGTGTTCTCCAGCGCCACCTCGATGATCGGGCGGCCCTCGCGGTAGGCCTGCTTGGCGATCTCGGCGGCCTTCTGGTAGCCGATGATCGGGTTCAGCGCGGTGACCAGGATCGGGTTGCGCGACAGCGCTTCGCGCAGGCTCGCCTCGTTGACCTTGAAGCTGGCGATGGCCTTGTCGGCCAGCAGACGGCTGACGTTGCCCAGCAGCTGGATGCTCTGCAGCAGGTTGTCGGCGATCACCGGCAGCATCACGTTCAGCTCGAAGTTGCCGGACTGCCCGGCCACGGCGATGGTGGCGTCGTTGCCGATCACCTGGGCGGCGACCATGGCGGTGGCCTCGGGGATCACCGGGTTGACCTTGCCGGGCATGATCGAGGAGCCCGGCTGCAGGGCTTCCAGCTCGATCTCGGCGAGGCCGGCGAGCGGGCCGGAGTTCATCCAGCGCAGGTCGTTGGCGACCTTCATCAGCGCCACGGCAACGGTCTTGAGCTGGCCGGAGACGGCCACGGCGGTGTCCTGGGCGCCGATCAGCGCGAAGAAGTCGTCGCCCGGGCGGAAGGCCAGGCCGGTCAGGCCGTTGAGTTCCTGGCAGAAGCGCGCGGAGAACTGCGGGTGGGCATTCACCCCGGTGCCGACGGCGGTGCCGCCCTGGGCCAGCTGCTGCAGCGCCGGCTGCAGGGCTTCGAGGTTGGCAGTGGCCTGGCGTACCTGCTGGGCCCAGCCGCCGAGCACCTGGCTCAGGCGCACCGGCATGGCGTCCATCAGGTGGGTACGCCCGGTCTTGACGTACTGCTGCACCTCGCCGGCCTTGCGCTCGAGGGTGGCCTGCAGGTGGCGCAGCGCCGGCAGCAGGCGCTCGTGGATTTCCAGGGCGGCGCTGATGTGGATGGTCGAGGGGATGATGTCGTTGCTGCTCTGCCCGCAGTTGACCTGGTCGTTGGGGTTGACCGCGCGGCCCAGGCGACGGCCGGCGAGGGTCGCCACCACCTCGTTGGCGTTCATGTTGGAGCTGGTGCCGGAGCCGGTCTGGAACACGTCCACCGGGAAGTGCTGGAGGAAGTCGCCGGCCAGCAGTTCCTCGCAGGCGGCGACGATGGCCGCGCCGGTCTCGGCATCCAGTTGCTCCAGGGCGACGTTGGCCCGCGCCGCGGCGGCCTTGGCCAGCAGCAGCGCGCGGATGAAGGCGGCGGGCATGCGCTGGCCGCTGACCGGGAAGTTGTTCACCGCACGCTGGGTCTGGGCTCCATACAGCGCCGCGGCCGGCACCGCCAGTTCACCCATGCTGTCGCGTTCGATACGGCTGTCAGTCATTCTGCTTTCTCGCTTACAGGTCGTGGTACGTCAGGGAAGGCGCCATCGGCTGCGTGGCCAGCCGGCGCGAAAGCTGTTGCAGGCGCTGCCTGCGTTCGGCATCGCCGGCGAGGCGGCGTAGGTCGCAGAGCGGGCGATAGGCGTGGTCGAGGCAGAGCCCGCGCCAATGCCACGGCAGGGCGACGTCGGCGGCGGTGTCGAGCAGCAACTGGAAGCTCTTCTCGAACAGCTGCCAGGCCGGCAGCGGCTCCCAGGCCACCAGGTAGCGCGTCTCGAACAGGTAAAGCTCCAGCAGGCGCGGCTCGTCGGGCTCCAGCGCGCAGCGGATGCGGGTGCCCAGGCGGTACCAGCGGTCGAGCAGGGAGGTGTGGGTTTCGACGAACATGGGAATCCCTCAACCGATAATGAGATTGATTATCGTTACGAGAGAAGGAAAATACAAGTCAGACCAAGGGAGTAGGGCAAATCGGGGGTGGTATGCGCCGGATGCTCTTCGTAGGAGCGAGCTTGCTCGCGAAGGGGGTTTCCCGGTGGCTTCGGTGTTTCGGGTTGACGCTGCCCCTCTCCCCAGCCCTCTCCCTGAAGGGAGAGGGGGCAGTCCGTGCCGAGAGACGGCTAGGTTTCATCCGGCAACTTTCGGCGTTGCCGGCTAACTCCAGAGCACCAGCGTCTGCCCAACGGTCCCCTCTCCCTTCAGGGCGGGGCGCGCAGCCGAGGGTTAGGGAGAGGGCGCTCTTGGGGCAAGCACCGAGCCTCGCCGGCAGAACGCCATTCGCGAGCAAGCTCGCTCCTACGAAGAGCCATTGCGGAAAGAAAAACGCCGCTTCCCTCGGCAGGAAACGGCGTTCTCCAGAACCACAGACTGCTATCAGTTACCAGCCACCATCATCCTTTCCACCAGCACCGACCCGGTATGCAGGTTCCCGCGGTTCTCCACGTCATTGCCGATGGCCAGGATGCTGGCGAACAGGTCCTTGAGGTTGGCGGCGATGGTGACTTCCTGCACCGGGAACTGGATCTCGCCGTTCTCCACCCAGTAGCCGCCGGCGCCGCGGGAGTAGTCGCCGGTGACCAGGTTGACGCCCTGCCCCATCAGCTCGGTGACCAGCAGGCCGCGGCCCATGCGCCGCAGCAGGGCCTTCTGGTCCTCGTCGCCGTGGCTGACGAAGAGGTTGTGCACGCCGCCGGCGTTGGCCGTGCTGGGCATGCCCAGCTTGCGCCCGGAGTAGGTGCCGAGCACGTAGGAGACCAGGGTGCCGTTCTCCACGAAGGGCTTGGCGTAGGTGGCCAGGCCGTCGTTGTCGAACGAGGCGCTGCCCAGGGCGCCGGGCAGCAGCGGGCGTTCGTCGAGGGTCAGCCACTCGGGGAACAGGCGCTGGCCCAAGCAGCCTTCGAGGAACGACGACTTGCGGTACAGGCTGCCGCCGGAGATGGCGCCGAGGAAGTGGCCGAACAGGCCCACGGCGACTTCCGGGGCGAACAGCACCGGCACCTCGGCGGTCGGCACCGGGCGCGCGCCCAGGCGGCTGGCGGCGCGCTGGGCGGCGCGGCGGCCGATGCTTTCCGGGCTGTCCAGCAGCTCGCCGCGGCGCTTCACGTCGTACCAGTAGTCGCGCTGCATCTGCCCTTCGCCCTCGGCGATCATCACGCAACTGAGGCTGTGGCGGGTACTGGCGTAACCGCCGATGAAGCCGTGGCTGTTGCCGTAGACGCGGCAGCCATGGTGGATGTTCAGGGTGGTGCCGTCGGCCTTGGTCACCCGCGGGTCGGCGTCGAAGGCCGCGGCCTCGCAGGCCAGCGCGCGCTCCACGGCCTGGTCCGGGGTCAGCGACCAGGCGTGGTACAGGTCCAGGTCGGGCAGGTCGCGGGCCATCAGCGCAGGATCGGCCAGGCCGGAACAGTCGTCCTCGGAGGTGTGCCTGGCGATGGCCAGGGCCGCCGCCACGGTTTCGCGGATGGCCTCGTCGCCGGTCGCCGAGGTGCTCGCCGAGCCCTTGCGCTGGCCGACGTAGAGGGTGATGCCGAAGCCCTGGTCGCGGTTGAATTCGACCGTCTCGACCTCGCGCTGGCGCACGCTGGTGGACAACCCCTGCTCCAGGGACACCGCCACTTCGCAGCCCGTGGCGCCCTGGCGCTTCGCCTCGGCGACGATCCGCTCGACCTGCTCGCGCAGCGCCGGAAGTGCCTCGGGGCCGACTGCCTTGGCCTGTTCGCTCATTGCCAAACTCTCCTGTTCTGTTCCGCGGACGGGGCGACGGGCCCCGTGGCATCGCGGGCGGGCCGGACAAGCGACCCTCGACTCGTTATCATGGCGGCGTTTTCCACTGGACCACCGCCATGGCTGAATATCAAGACGACGACTCGCTGTTCGAAGAGAAGAGCAAGTCGCAAGTAAAACGCGAGCTGCACGCCCTGCAGGACCTCGGCGAGCGCCTGACTGCGCTCAAGCCGGACATGCTCGACCGCCTGCCGCTCACCGAGCCGCTGCGCCGCGCCATCGACGAGGCGCCCAAGCACAAGGCCAATGCCGCCCGCAAACGCCACCGGCAGTTCATCGGCAAGCTGATGCGCGACCAGGACCTCGACGCCATCGTCACCCTGCTCGACCAGCTCGACAGCTCCACGCGCCAGTACAACGAGCGCTTCCACGCCCTGGAGCGCTGGCGCGACCGCCTCGTCACCGGCGGCGACGAGGCCCTCTCCGCATTCTTCGCCGAATACCCGGACAGCGACCGCCAGCACCTGCTGCAGCTGATCCGCCACGCCCAGCACGAGGCCGCTCACGACAAGCCCCCGGCCGCGGCGCGGAAGATCTTCAAATACATCCGCGAACTAGACGAGCTCAAGCGCGGCCTCCGCTGAAAGCCTACCCACGACCTGCTGCGCGTCGGCATAACTGCGTTAAAAACAGGTGAGAAATGCTCATTTAGCATCAGTAAACTGCGCTTCCTCACCTGTTTTTGCCTTGTTCTGCTCTAGCTCGCGAGGCCGTGAGCAGACTTTCCAAATGCTTCCCGGCGCCTCAGGCGCCGGTCCCGCCCACGGTGATGCCGTCGATCTTCAGCGTCGGCTGGCCGACGCCCACCGGTACCGACTGGCCATCCTTGCCGCAGGTGCCCACGCCGCTGTCCAGGGCCATGTCGTTGCCGACCATGGACACCCGGCTCATCACTTCCGGCCCGTTGCCGATCAGGGTCGCGCCCTTCACCGGACGGGTGATCCTGCCGTTCTCGATCAGGTAGGCCTCGCTGGTGGCGAAGACGAACTTGCCGCTGGTGATGTCCACCTGGCCGCCGCCGAGGTTGGCGCAGTAGATGCCCTTCTCCACCGAGGCGATGATTTCCGCCGGGTCGCTCTGCCCGGCCAGCATGTAGGTGTTGGTCATGCGCGGCATCGGCAGGTGCGCGTAGGACTCGCGGCGGCCGTTGCCGGTGCGCGCCACGCCCATCAGGCGGGCGTTGAGCTTGTCTTGCATGTAGCCCTTGAGGATGCCGTTCTCGATCAGCACGTTGTACTGCGTCGGGGTGCCCTCGTCGTCCACCGATAGCGAGCCGCGGCGCCCGGCCAGGGTGCCGTCGTCGACGATGGTGCACAGGCTGGAGGCCACCTTCTCGCCGATGCGCCCGCTGTAGGCCGAGCTGCCCTTGCGGTTGAAGTCGCCTTCCAGGCCGTGGCCCACCGCCTCGTGCAGCAGCACGCCGGACCAGCCGGCGCCCATCACCACCGGCAGGGTGCCGGCCGGTGCGGGGACCGCTTCGAGGTTGACCAAAGCCTGGCGCAGCGCCTCGCGGGCGTAGGACATGGCGCGGTCTTCAGAGAGGAAATAGCGATAGTCGGTGCGCCCGCCGCCGCCATGGCCGCCGCGCTCGCGGCGACCGTTCTGCTCGACGATGACGCTGACGTTGAAGCGTACCAGCGGGCGGATGTCCGCGGCCAGGGAGCCGTCGGCGGCAGCGATGAGGACCTGTTCCCAGACGCCGGCCAGGCTCACGGTGACCTGCTGGATGCGCGGGTCGAGGGCGCGGGTGGCGGCGTCGATCTTCTTCAGCAGCTCGACCTTCTCGGCGCGGCTGATCACGTCCAGCGGGTTCTCGCCGGCGTACAGGCGCGCCGGCGCGACCGCCTTGAACGCCTGCACCCTACCGTTCTGCCCAGCGCGGGAGATCGAGCGCGCAGCGAGCGCCGCTTGGGACAGCGCATCGGGGGTGATGGCATTGCTGTAGGCGAAGCCGGTCTTCTCGCCGGACTGGGCGCGCACGCCCACGCCCTGGTCCATGTGGAAGCTGCCTTCCTTGACGATGCCGTCCTCGAGCATCCAGGACTCGGACACCTGGCTCTGGAAGTACAGGTCGGCGGCGTCGATGCCCGGGCCGCTCAGCTCGTGCAGGATCGGCTGCAGGCCGTCGACGTCCAGGCCGCCGGGGGCCAGCAGGTGCTGGCTGACGGATGACAACAACTCGCTCATGGCTACTCCGTAGGCGCCGGTCCGGGTACGGCCGGCGGGTAGAATCTTCGATGGCGGACCACCGGCATGCGTTGCCGGAGCGCCGCTTGTTCTTCACTGTCGCGTTCGGCCAGCAGCACCGCCTCGCCCTTGTCGCGCTCGGCGAGGATGCGCCCCCAGGGGTCGACGATGGCCGACTGGCCCCAGGTCTCGCGGCCGCGCGGGTGGGTACCGCCCTGCCCCGCCGCCAGCACGTAGCACTGCGTCTCGATGGCGCGGGCGCGGATCAGCACTTCCCAGTGCGCCTGGCCGGTCACCGCGGTGAAGGCCGAGGGCGCTGTGATCAGCTCGGCGCCGGCCTCGCGCAGCCGGGTGTAGAGCTCCGGGAAGCGCAGGTCGTAGCACACCGTCAGGCCCAGCCGGCCGACCGGCGTGTCGGCCACCACCACCTGGCCGCCGAACGCGTAGTCGTCGGACTCGCGGTAGCGGCCGCGGGCATCGGCGACGTCCACGTCGAACAGGTGCAGCTTGTCGTAGCGCGCCACCCGCTCGCCGCGCTCGTCGACCAGCAGCGAGCAGGCGTTGGCCTTGGCTTCGGGCTGGCCGTCCGGCGGCAGCGGCAGGGTGCCGGCGACTATCCACAACCTGAGGTCGCGGGCGGCGCTTTTCAACCAGGGCAGGATCGGGCCCTCGCCCAGGGCCTCGGCGCGGCCCAGCTCGGCCAGGTCGCGGCGGCCCATGGCGGCGAAGTTCTCCGGCAGCACGGCGAGGCGCGCGCCACCTTCGGCGGCCTGTTCGAGCAGCCGACGGGCGGCGGCGAGGTTGGCCGGGACGTCGTCCTGGCTGACCATCTGGATCACGGCGAGGGACATGCGTTTCTCCGACGACAGATGCGATTCATCCTAACCGATGCCCGCCGGCTCTGCTCACCGCGGTTTCTCGAACGGCTTGTCGAAGGCGATCTCGGGGTTCTGCCAGGGCCCCTTGACGCGGTACTGCACGCTGGCGAAGCGCGCCACCTTGTCGCCCAGCAGCTTGTCCACCACGAAGAGCGCGCCGCCCACCGCCGGCGCGCCGACGATGAGCGCGGCCAGCGGCAAGTTGTTGGTCAGCGGCAGGGTCACCAGCAGCTTGGCGTCGATCTGGTCGTGGGCCAGGTCCAGGGTGCCGTTCATCTCGATGTTGCTGGACGGCCCGGTGAGCTTGATCGGCTCGCGGGTGAGGTAGACGCCATTGGTGGCTCCCAGCACGCCCTGCACGCGGTCGTAGCTCAGGCCCTTGCCGAACAGGTCGGAGAAGTCCAGGCGCAGGCGGCGGTTGATGGCGTTGAAGTTGAGCAGGCCGAACACCCGCAGGGCCTGGGCGCTGCCCTCGACGTCGACGAACTGGCCCTTGCGCATGTCGGCTTCCAGGCGCCCGCCGAAGCGGCGCAGGCTGATGTAGGCCGGCGAGCCGGGCCAGTTGCCGTCGATGTCCAGGCTGAAGCGGTCGCTGGTGGCGGTGGGGGCGAAGTCCCAGGCCTTGAGCACGTCGGCCAGGTTCTTGCCTTCCAGGCGCCCCTGGAAGGTGCTGCGCGTGGAGCCCACCGGGCCTTCCCAGCGCAGCGTCCCGCCGACCTTGAGGCCGCGCAGGTCGAGCTTGAGGCCGTTGAAGGCGATGCCGCTGGTGGTCGGGCGCACGTTGAAGCTCCAGGCGCCGATGGGCTTGCCGCCCTGGGAGATCTGGCGGATGGCCACGTCCATCGCCGGAATGCTGCGCGGGTCGACCTTTTCCAGCGGGTCGGGGGCGATGGTCGGCGCGGCGGCCAGGTCGTTGGTGGGGTTCTTCGGCAGGTCCAGGCGCGCCAGGTTGATCTGGATGGGCCGCTGGCTGCTGTCCGGGAATACCGCCTGGCCGGCCAGCGGGGCGCTGTCGACGCCCAGTTGCCAACCGCCGGAAATCCGCGCCAGGTCGAGCTTGAAGTTGTCCAGGCTGGTACCGAAGCCGCGGAAATGGCCGATCTGCAGGTCGGCACCACGCAGCAGGCCCTGGGTATCGCTGGGCACGCCGCCAATGCCGTACTTCTTCAGCACCGCCTGCCACTGCTCAACGTCCAGGGTGTCCAGGCTGCCGCGCACCTGCACCCCGCTCCAGTTGGGCAGCAGCGCCGGGTCGCCGCCCAGGCGCAGGGTGCCGCGCCCGCCCAGGGGTTTGTCGGCGGGGGCGGCGTAGGCCAGGCTGGCCACCTTGTCGTAGTTGGCCCAGTAGCGCCGCTCGGGGCCTTCGAGGGTCATGCGCCAGTCGCTGGCGCGGGTCTCGTCGGCGGCCTTGCCAAAGGGGGCCGGCAGGTCGATGGCCAGGCCCTTGAGGTCGGAGCTGACCTGCAACTGGCTGTCATTGCCGTCGAGCAGCAGATCGAGCTGGAACGGCAGGCGCCCGGCGGCCGGCACGGCCTGCTTCACGCCGCCCCAGTCGAGCAGGCTCTTCAGCGCCACCTGGCCGCCCACCAGCACGCGGGTGCGCGGCTTGCCCGGGCTGCCCTCGGCGCGGATGCTGCCGCTGACGCGGCTGCCCAGGGCCTGGGCGCTGAGGCCCTTGGCGCTCAGGCCGCTGTTGGTGTCGTAGCGGAAGTCGCCCTTGAGCTGGGCCAGTTCCAGGGTCGGCTTGACGATCTTCAGGCGCGCGCCCTCGGTGGCGAAGTCCACCACCACCCGCGCCTGCTTCGCCTGCTCCTTGGCCAGCGGGATGTCCAGGTTCAGGTGGCCCTTGAGCGGGCCCTCGCCTTCCCAGCCGGCGAAGACCTGCTGCACGCCCAGGGGCGAGTCCTGGAGGATCTTCAGGCCATCGCCCAGGCTGCTGTCGACGTCGCCATCGACATGCAGGTGGGCGACTTCGCCCTTGGGCACGTGGGGAATGTCCACCTGCACGTCGCGGACCTGGCTCTGCAGGATGAGCCCGGACTGCGCGCGGATGCGCACGCCGCTGTCCTCCACCAGCACCTCGCCCTCGGCCTGGCTCAGCGCCGGCCAGCCCAGCTGGTAGTCCAGCTCGCCGTCGTGGACCTTGAAGTACAGGCTCATGGCGTGGTCTTCCGGCGCCGAGCCCTTCTTCAGTGAACCCTGCCACTGGAAGTAGCCCTGCTCCACGCGCCCGCCCTTGATGGCGGTGGCCAGCCAGTGGGCCAGGTCCTTGTTCATCTCCGGCAGCACCATGGGCAGGAACTGCGGGGTGTAGCTGCCGTCGCCGTCCTCCAGGCCCACGCGCAGGTCCATGTAGCTTTCCTTGTCGTGGTCGTGCATCAGGCGGATCAGCATGTCGCCGCCCAGGCGGCCGACGTCGCCCTCGACCTTCATCAGGTGGCTGCCGAGGGTGAAGGCCTCGTCGTCCCACTTCCAGAACAGCCGCGCGTTGGCGCTGCGGAAGCGCCAGGGCTCGGGGAACAGGGTGGCCAGGTGGAGCATGAAGTCCTTGGCCGAGGCGTCCAGCTGGCCGCCGCCGAGGTTGCCGCTGAAGGTGCCGTCGACGTTGGCCACCGCTGGCACGTCGTGGAAGGCGCTGACGCCGACCTTCTCCAGGTTCACGCCATAGGCCAGGCGCTCGGCGCCCTGGCGCTGCGGCCAGTAATCGAGGTTGAGGTGGTGCAGCACGCCCTGCGGCGCCAGGCCCTGCAGCCACTCCACAGCCTTGTCCGGCAAGGGCGCCAGGCTTTCCACCACCGGCAGCAGCGGGCCCAGGTCCAGGCGGTCGGCGCGCAGGCGCCAGTGTTCTTCGCCGCGGGTCTGCCGGTTCAGCTCCAGCTCCGCCTCGCCCCAGCGCTTTTCGCCGAGGTTGGCCGCCAGATCATTGATACGCAGGCTCATTTCGTCGCCCTGGCGCTGGAAGTACAGCCCCACGCCGAGGTCGCCGACCTTCACCGCCTCGCGACCATCGAAGGAGGCCTGCACCTGCGGCGCATTGAGCCTGGCCACCGCCGCGCTGGGCTGGCCCTTGTCGATGCGCGCCCAGAACTCGCCGCCGGCCTCCAGGCGCTGGATGCGCCATTGCCGCGTCAGGCTCGCCGGCAGCCACTTCGCCCAGTCGCTCTGCGGCAGGCTGAGGTAGGCGTCGGCCGAGCTATGCTTCCAGTCCTCGCGGTCGATGCGCGTGTCCACCCGCAGCGCCACCGGCTGGCCGTCGGGCAGGTTGAAGCGGCCGTCCAGGCGCTGGCCGAACACGCCGCTGTGCAGCGTCAGGCCGAGGTAGGTCAGGTTGAGCGTCTGCCCCTCACGCGGCAGCAGGCTCAGCTGGCTGTCCAGCAGCGACAGGCGGCGCGGCGTCAGCAGCAGGTCGACGAGCTGGCGCGGGTCGCTGCCCTGCGGGCTGGCCGGCAGGCCCTCGACCTGCCAGTGGCCGTCCTCGCCCTCGCGCAGGCTCAGGTGCAGCCCCTGCAGTTCCAGGCTGTCGATGCGCGGCTGGCGCGCCAGCAGGCTGGCGGGGATGTCGGGGGTCAGGCGCACCTGCTCCAGGCGCAGGGCGTCGTTGCCCTCGCCGAGCTGGATGTCGCGCACCGTGATGATCGGGCCGAAGCCGCGCCAGCTGCCTTCCAGGGCGCCGATGCGCACCGGCATGTGCAGCCGCGCGCTGGCCTGCTCGGCCAGGTCTTCGCGGTATTCCGCCACCAGCGGCGCCAACTGGCGCCCCAGGCTGACGTACAGCGCCAGCAGCACCAGGCCCAGGGCGCAAAGCCCCAGGAGCAGGCGCAGCAGGCGGGCGAACAGGCGGCCGAAGCGGTCCATCTCAGCCGCGCGCCTCAGAGCAGGACCACGTCGTACTGCTCCTGGGAATACATCGGCTCGACCTGGAACTTGATGGTGCGCCCGATGAACATCTCCAGATCGGCGACGTTGCCCGACTCTTCGTCGAGCAGGCGGTCGACCACCTTCTGGTTGGCCAGCACCACGTAGGAATCGGCCTGGTAGGCGCGGGCCTCACGGAGAATCTCGCGGAAGATCTCGTAGCAGATGGTTTCCGGCGTCTTCAGCATGCCGCGCCCCTGGCAGCACGGGCAGGGCTCGCAGAGCACCTGCACCAGGCTTTCGCGGGTGCGCTTGCGGGTCATCTGCACCAGGCCCAGCTCGGTGATGCCGATGATGTTGGTCTTGGCGTGGTCGCGCTCGAGCTGCTTCTCCAGCGTGCGCAGGACCTGGCGGCGGTGCTCCTCGTCCTCCATGTCGATGAAGTCGATGATGATGATCCCGCCGAGGTTGCGCAGGCGCAGCTGGCGGGCGATGGCGGTGGCCGCCTCGAGGTTGGTCTTGAAGATGGTCTCTTCGAGGTTGCGGTGGCCGACGAAGGCGCCGGTGTTGACGTCGATGGTGGTCATCGCCTCGGTCGGGTCGATGATCAGGTAGCCGCCGGACTTGAGCAGCACCTTGCGCTCCAGGGCCTTCTGGATCTCGTCCTCGACGCCGTAGAGGTCGAAGATCGGCCGCTCGCCGGGGTAGTGCTCCAGGCGGTCGGCGATTTCCGGCATGAGTTCGTCGACGAACTGCGTGATCTTCTGGAAGTTCTCCCGGGAATCCACGCGGATCTTCTCGATGCGCGGGTTGACCAGGTCGCGCAGGGTGCGCTGGGCCAGGGACAGGTCCTCGTAGATCACCGTCGGCGCGCCGACCGTCTGCATCTGCGCATCGATCTGGTCCCACAGCCGGCGCAGGTAGCGGATGTCGGCGAGGATTTCGTCCTCCCCGGCGCCCTCGGCGGCGGTGCGCAGGATGAAGCCGCCCTTCTCGACGATGCCCTCGGCCTCGACGCACTTGGCCACCACCTGCTTGAGGCGCTCGCGCTCCTGCTCGTCCTCGATTTTCAGGGAAATCCCGACGTGGCTGGTGCGCGGCATGTACACCAGGTAGCGCGAGGGGATCGACAGGTGCGTGGTCAGGCGCGCGCCCTTGGTGCCGATCGGGTCCTTGGTGACCTGCACCACCAGGCTCTGGCCCTCGTGGACCAGGGCGCCGATGCTTTCCACCGCGCTGCCCTCGCGGGTGGAGATTTCCGCCGCGTGGATGAAGGCCGCGCGCTCCAGGCCGATGTCGACGAAGGCCGCCTGCATCCCCGGCAGCACGCGGACCACCTTGCCCTTGTAGATGTTGCCGACTATCCCGCGGCGCAACGTGCGCTCGACGTGGACTTCCTGAAGGACACCGTTTTCCACCACCGCCACGCGCGATTCCATCGGCGTGATATTGATCAGGATCTCTTCGCTCATGCGCCCTTCCTTATCGCGCCCGTGTGCAGCGCTACTTCTTCAAGACTGCCAGCAAGGGATCGCGAAGTCAGCCAACAGTTCCGCGGTCTCGCACAGGGGCAGGCCGACCACCCCGCTGTAGCTGCCCTCGACGCGGTTGACGAAGATCGCCGCCAGCCCCTGGATAGCGTAGCCGCCCGCCTTGTCCTGGGGCTCGCCGGTGGCCCAGTAGGCCTCGGCTTCGGCCTCGGAAACATTGCGGAACGATACCAGGCTGGTCACCACCCGCACCTCGCAGCGGTCGCGGTCGGCCACCGCCACCGCGGTCAGCACCTGGTGCTGGCGGCCGGACAGCGCGCGCAGCATGGCCAGGCTGTCCTCGCGGTCCGCCGGCTTGCCGAGGATGCGGCCGTCGAGCACCACCGCGGTATCGGCGCCGAGCACGCAGACGTCGGGCCTCTGGGCAAGCATAGTCAGTCCGGCCAGGGCCTTGCCGCGCGCCAGGCGCTCGACATAGGCGGCCGGCGTCTCGCCGTCCTGCGGGGTTTCGTCGATATTGCCGGAAACCAGGTGGAAGGACAGGCCGATCTGTGTCAGCAGCTCACGCCGGCGCGGCGAGCTGGAGGCCAGGTAAAGCTGGGGCATCTGCGACTCCCGGAAGAGTCCCGGCCGCCCCTCCCCCGGCCCGTGCCAGGTGGGAAGCGGCGGGACGGGTATTAGTAGACCTTCAGGCGCTGGCCCAGGCCCTTGAGCAGCACCAGCACCCAGGGCCAGAGCAGGCCGCTGACCAGCGCCGGCAACAGGAAGGCCAGGGTCGGCGGACGGTTGCCGGTCAGGGCGTTGAGCCACAGCTGCACCAGTTGCGCCAGGCCGTAGACCACCATCAGCACCAGGCACTGCTGCCAGACGGGATACAGGCGCAGGCGCTGCTGCAGGGCCATGACCAGGAACACGATGAGGCTGAGGATCAGCGCGTTCTGCCCGAGCAGGCTGCCGTACAGCACGTCCTCGGCCAGGCCGCAGACCCAGGCGGTGACCATGCCCACCCGCTGCGGCACCATCAGCACCCAGAAGGTGAGGAACAGCGCCAGCCACAGCGGCCGGCCGATTTCCGTGAAGCTGGGCATCGGCGCCACCGACAGCAGCAGCGCCAGCAACAGGCTGACCCAGATCAGCCAGCCGTTGCGCGGTCCTTGGGCGGGCATCAGTGACGGTTCCTTTGTGGCGCGGCCTGGGCCGGCGCCGGCGGATGCGCGGGGGTCGCGGCGGCGGGTGCGGGTGCCGGAGCGGCGCCCTGGGCCGGGGCAGCCGGAGCGGCAGGCGTGGCTGGAGCGGCGGGCGCAGGCACGCTCGGCGCCGGTGCCTGGCCGGCGGCCTCGGCGGCCTTGCGGTCGGCTTCGGCCTGGGCTTCGGCGGCCTCGGTGGCGCGCTGTTCGGGGGTGCGGCTGTCGCTGAACACCAGCAGCACGTAGCGGCTGCGGTTCATCTTCGCGGTGGGCACGGCGCGGATCACCGCGAACGGTTGGCCGGAATCGTGGATGACTTCCTTGACCACCGCCACCGGGTAGCCGGCCGGGAAGCGCTGGCCAAGGCCAGAGCTGACCAGCAGGTCGCCTTCCTTGATGTCCGCGGTGTCGGCGACGAAGCGCAGTTCCAGGCGTTCCGGGTTGCCGGTGCCGACGGCGATGGCGCGCAGGCCGTTGCGGTTGACCTGCACCGGGATGCTGTGGGTGGTGTCGGTGAGCAGCAGCACGCGGGCGGTGTAGGGCATGACCTCGACCACCTGGCCCATCAGGCCGCTGGCGTCGAGCACCGGCTGGCCCTGGAACACGCCGTCCTTCGAGCCCTTGTCGATGAGGATGCGCTGGGTGAAGGGGTTGGGGTCGACGCCGATCAGCTCGCTGACCAGCACCTTGTCGTCCACCAGGGCGGCGGAGTTGAGCAGCTCGCGCAGGCGCACGTTCTGTTCGGTCAGGGTGGCCAGCTTCTGCAGGCGGCGCTGCATCAGCAGCGACTCGGCCTTCAGCCGTTCGTTCTCGGCGAGCAGCTCGCTGCGGCTGGTGAACTGGTCGCGCACGCCTTCCCAGGCGCGCACCGGCAGGTCGGCCACGCCATAGAAGGGGGTCAGCACCAGGCCCATCTGGCTGCGCACGGGCTTGAGGTAGTCGAAACGCGCGTCGACCACCATCAGGCCCACCGAGAGCACGGCGAGCACCAGCAGGCGCACGCCCAGCGAGGGCCCTTTGGAGAATAGCGGTTTGATGACCAGCTCCTAGCTGATTGAAGGCGGTTGATGTTTCGCCGCGCGCGACAAAACGTCAACCACCCTCAAGGCTCCCACCTCACTCGGTGGAGAGCAGGTCCATGGAGTGACGGTCCATCAT
>Ga0222426_100429_pt1 | contig 28583 bp, 26 predicted proteins | sample 2B50Ametagenome_FD_180087 | JGI IMG/M metagenome (GOLD analysis project Ga0222426, IMG submission 180087) | Enriched microbial communities from leaf-cutter ant dump, University of Wisconsin, Madison, United States - 2B50A (version 2) | ecosystem: Environmental > Terrestrial > Nest > Insects nest...
CAGGAAAAAAACCAATCGCAGAAATGTGGCTTTACAAAACAGAATTCTCAGCTTGTTGAGCAGCAGTGCCAAAGAGCGATATGAAAAGTTCCTTTCCGAATATCCTTCGCTGGTTCAACAGTTGCCTAAGCATATTTTGGCCTCCTATTTAGGCGTTACCCGCGAAACGCTGAGCCGATTGTATGCTGCAAAATAATTGATCAACATCACAGTTTATTTGTGAGGTAGGTCCTTTTGGAGCCCCCTTGATATCGTGAATTTTGTCTAGCGAAAATTTAAAAAACAAAAAATGACAACATTCAAAATTCAACCAGAAAGCAGTACGGTTAACTGGACCGGTAAAAAGGTATTGGGATTGCACACGGGCTCCATTAATGTTAAAAGCGGATTTTTAAACTTTGAACAGGGCAATTTGATCGAGGGAGAAATGGTGATTGATATGACCACCATCATCATCACAGACATTGCCGACAAGAGCATTTACAAAGATTTTTTTGACCACCTCAATAACGATGATTTTTTCTCCATTCATCAATTCAAAACGGCTACCCTAAAAATTACCAAAAGCGAAAGGGTTAACGACAGCTATAAAATCTTTGGAGAGCTTACCATCAAAGACATTACGCACCCCATTGAATTTAACGCCACCATTGAAATATTTACCGACTTCTTGCATGCCTTGGGCGAAATGAAAATTGACAGAACGCTGTACAATATCAAGTATGGCTCAGGGAAATTTCTCCCTAACTTAGGGGATAAATTGATTTATGATGAATTTGTGCTGCAATTCAAATTAGTGGGGCAAAAATAAAGAGGAGACAACATGTGGACTGATACAAAACTTACGAAACTTTTAGGGATTGATTTGCCGATAGTACTGGGGCCTTTTGGCGGCAAAATTTCTTCGGTAGCATTAACGGCCATCGTTTCCAATGCAGGCGGATTGGGCTCTTACGGTTGTCAACCATTTTCGGCGAGTGAAATCGTTGATATTTCCAATGAAATCACTAAAGCAACCAATCAACCATTTAACCTCAACCTTTGGGTAAAAGACCAAGACGATCATATTGATGACTTTGATGAACAAGCTTTTCAGAAGGTTGTTAAAATATTCCAGCCCTATTTTGACGAGGTAGGGGTAGCGCCGCCTACATTTCCCTTGTCCCAAAGTGCTACTTTCGATAACCAGATAGAAGCCATATTTAAAGTTAGGCCAGCAGTTTTTAGTTTCGTTTATGGAATTCCATCTCCGGATATTCTGGAAAAATGCCGACAGTTAAACATTAAAACCGTAGGTACAGCCACTACTTTAGACGAAGCTATTGCGATTGAAAATGCGGGGGTAGATGCCGTGGTGGCCACAGGTTTTGATGCAGGGGGACATCGTGTCGCGTTTTTGGATAAACCCGAAGAAAGTTTGGTGGGTACTTTTTCATTGATTCCACAAGTGGCCGATGCCGTTAAAATTCCGGTGATTGCTGCCGGTGGTATCGCCGATGTGAGGGGCGTAAAAGCAGCATTTGCCTTGGGAGCAGATGCAGTTCAAATAGGAACGGCTTTTCTGGCCACTCAGGAATCGGGCACAAGTAAGGTTCATCGTCAAAAACTATTTTCAAAAGAGGCTCGTTACACCACCTTAACCAAAGTTTTCACGGGCAGACTATCTAGAGGTATCAAAAATCGTTTAACCGAAGAACTGAAAGCCTTCCAAAATGATTTGGCTCCTTATCCTTTACAGGGCAAAATTGTGGGCCAAATGGGCGCTTACCCTGCAAATACAGAAAGCAATCCAGCGTTAAAATCATTTTGGGCAGGGCAGGCTGCACCCATTTTGCAATACCACCATGCTGTGGAGCTTATTGACAGTATCATTGCTGGGATGAAAAGCAAGTAACAATTTACAACCTATAGTTAGTGTGATCATACCAATCACACGTAAAAATTGAGCAAAAAAAAAACATCCGCAAAAAGGCGGATGTTCCTAATTATAAGAAGGATTATACTTAAGCGATAGTTACGTTAACAGCGTTTAAGCCTTTTTTACCTTGCTCAACCTCGTAGTTAACGGTATCGTTTTCACGAATTTGGTCAACTAAATCTGAGATGTGTACAAAAATTTCGGCATCGCCATTTGAAGGTACAATGAATCCAAAACCTTTTGACTCATTGAAAAATTTTACTTTTCCTTGTTGCATTATATTTTTTATTATTGAGCTGCAAACTTAAGTGTATTTTATTGATTTTCAGTTTATTTTAAAATAAATAATTATAATGTGCCTTCATTGGGGTTTAAAGGTACTATATGGCTCCTTTAAATAGCTAGGTTTAAGGGCGGGTAAGCGCAATTGGCTACGGCTTTTTGATCAAGGTATCAGTGTCTTTTCAATTTAATCTCTGGTTGACGCCATCAAAAACTCTTACTGATAGGTTATTGTGTGGTTTGGTGATAACACCAACCAAAAGTATAAATTTAAGAAAGGATTGTCCTAAGGTACTTATAACGCAAATCTTTTCTTGATTAATATTAGTATGTATTTCTTCTTTTCTGTCTATTCTTTAATCCGAGACGATATTTATATAGGAATGCAAAATTGTAATTGGAATTACTATAACGTCTTAATATTCCATTTATCTCCAAAATATTTTCTAAATATTCAACAGATTCTGCTAAATCGTGCTTTTTAATTACTTTACCTAACAATTCGTATAATTCAATTCGTGTCAATTGATAAAACTGGTAATCTTCGTTATTGTCAATATAGTCGAAAATATGTTGCAGGCTTTCATTGCCTTTTTCTGTAACGAGATCTTGGAAATGTTGAGTAACGGCATCTCTACGTACACTTTGCGCTGTATAATATCTACTTGGAAGAATGGCTGATCGATCTTTGTAAAATTCTTTCCTAAAAAGCTCTATTGATAATCTTAACAAATCTAAAAATGGTCTAACACTAATGGTTTCGTCAGCATTCATAATATTTTTATATAACCAATCATATGATTCTCCGAATGCTTTTTTATCTGGGTATTGCCCAAAAAATACCCAACATAATTTACGAAGAATAGCTTCTTCAAACTGGTTTTGTTTTTCATTAGAAAATTTTTTTTCAAATTCTGAAATCCATCCGATCGCATCAGTCGACACCCGCGTGAAATCATATTTTCTCACAAAGGCAATAAAATCGTCTTTTGCATATCTCTTTACTAGATTGAAAAAATAATTAAATATTTCTTCCTTCTCCCATTCGATTGAAATTATATTATTATTAAGCGATTGTACGTTGTTAATACCTCTAATTGTTTTATACAGATCAGAACGTAAAAATAATTTACTATGTATCCTTTTATAACTTGAAAACTGCCAGAATGAAATCAAAGAGGCCATTTCGTACTTCCATTTGGAAGGTTCAACCATAAGGTCTAAATTATCATATATAGCGATAATATCGGTCTGGTTTGAATTTAATTCTTTATCAAGTAAAGACAATTCTTTCTCGATTGCGATTATATTATTAACTTCTTTGATAAAATTTATTAGATTTTGGAGGTTCTCAGTATCATTGTTCTTAATAGAAAATGTACAATCTACTGAAGAAGTAAAATTGACAATACCGTCCAGTTTATCAATTATGGTACGCCAAGTGTATACTTTCCAGAATTTATTATAAAAGTCACCAATTTCTTCTATATCGGTTTTGAAAGTCTCAAAGCCATTCGTGCCAATAAAATAATTTTCTTTTTTATCAACCAAATGAAGGAATTCTATTTTAACTTTTGTTTTTTGAGCCCTTCGCTTCAATTCGTTTTTAATATCCTCATTTTTTAATGCTTGAAACATGTAAGATTTTCCAGTACCTTTATTGCCTAATACTATAAATTTGTTGAAATTGAACAGGTCCATCATAGATTCTCTATAGAATATTTTTCCCTGATCGAACTCTGTTTGATAATCAACATCATCACTATCAGCGTAAAGATCTGGCCAATTATCATGGATACTTTCTAAAATAATTTCTTGATCTGTCCTTGATGATTGCTTATCTTTTTTAGCTTCAATCTTTCCAAATTGGTCATTGATTTCCTCCTCTATTTCTTCTTGTTTTACTTCTTCATCAATAATTTCATCATGGCCAATAGCTATTTTACCGAGCGATTCATTTATTTTATCTGCAACATCAATATACCCTTTTAATAATTGCTTTTCATCTATTTGGCTTAACCATTCTTCTTTGCTTTCTCGTTTGGTGCCAATTTCAGAAAGCATGCCGTCATATCTAAAATGATAATAAGATGGGGAGAGCCTAAAAGTTCCTTCGGGATCACTGTTGTTGGCAATTATATCCTCTACTTTAATTTGAAAATCTTTAAAATATCCTAAATCTGAATAGGAGTTTACTAGAATTGGTGCATTAACATCTTCTCTCGTACTTACAAGCTTACTCATTGCTTGTAGGAATTGAAATAACCCAGGATCATTTTGTGAACTACTACTGAAAAAGCCAACGACTTGAGTAGATAATTGTAAAGCTGCAATACCAAAAACATCAGTAAATCCTGTTCTACTATCAATTAAAATAGCGTCAGGATTATACTGTTCTTGGATGTCAGAAATTAGCAATTTGAATTTTTTAATAGTGGACTCAGTTGAAGATAAATCTAATCTTGAGAGGCCTTCTAAATAATGAGACAAATGAGTTGGGAATTCAGTATTATTCAATATACTCTTAGGATCCAAATTGCCTGCAGGAATAATTCTTATTTCGCCACTCTGTGAATATTGCTTGGAAACTTCCCAAGAATAGTCGTTTAGGTTAATAGCATCTTGGCTTTCCTTATCAAAAAAATATTCTACAAGACCATTCTTGTAGATTGGAAAGGAATTTTCTTCAAGAAAAAAATTAGAAAATCCTGGTGCTTCAAAATCACAATCGATTATAACAATTTTTCGACTATGCGTCCTTGCTAAATACGTAGATGTAATTACAAGATTTGTAGATCTTCCCATACCTCCTTTATAGCTGTAATAGGTTATTATTGGAATTGCAGCCTTAAATTCTGCTCCAGGGTTTAGCAGGTTGTTCAATTTGCGCCTTGAATTTTCATAATCAACAATACAGTCATCACCTGATTTAAATAATTCGCTATAAAAGAAATCTTCCTCAAGTTCATCACTTGATAATTGTATTAAGATTATGCTATCTAAAAGATTATGATCCTCAACTAGATCAGTTTTAGGAAATACATTTTCAGCAACGACCACTATTGCAATTTCATCTCTGTGATTTACAGAAATGTGATACTTTTGAATCGTATCATTATTTTTCTTTAAATTTAATGCCTCTTTAATCTTATCGAAGGCTTGTAACATTGCTATCATTTTAATGCTTCGTTGTGACTTTGTTTAATATTTGCTCTGTTAAATTAACTAATTCTTCCATTAATTGCTGGGTAAGGATTACTGGATTATTAGATAGTCCTAAACTATACCTAATTTGAACATCCCAAGCTTTTAATAACTCATCTAATTTTCTATTATCGACCTTATTGCCTAAAAAAGGAATGTCTGTACTTATTATTACCTTTTTAGCTGTCAATAGTACACGGAGCTTGTCAAAGTTATGTTGTTGCCATCTTTTGCGAAAAGCCAGATCTTCATATTCATATAAATTCTGTGATTCTCTTAATCTTAATGAGGAGAACAAAATATATTTAAATGAAAATTCGACAACATAACCTGAAAGATAAAATATTTTATGAAGGATATGTACTTTGTTCCTCGCAGGGCAATCTTTTAGGCTATCCAGAAGTTCTTTACAAACACTTATGTTTCTATAGCCTGCGGTTCTAAAATCAGGAAAGGTTAATTTACTTTTCATTAAAGCGAATAGAGGTAATTTAGTTTTGTTGGATTACAAATATAAATTTAGATGCTCGAAAAACAATTTTAATGATACAATTTGATGATTTTCTTTTTACCCTCTGTTTTTCACCTCCGGTTGGTGTTATCACCAACCACGAACAAACTACGACATCAGTATATATTTGCTATTTAACCCTCTACTTGGCACCATCCCAACCACTATTAACAGCCAAATCGTTGCATCGTAACCACCCCAATCCCGAGTAAAACCACCCCCTCATTCCCCCTTTAACCTCTGGTTGGTGTTATCACCAACCACGAGTACCTTAAATAATGAGAAGAAAAGAAGGATTCAGCTTTTGCTTTATTCGTTTTCAGAGCTTTTACTCTTGTCGTCGGATTTGCTACGTTGTCTTTCAGCAGCAATAATAGGGCGTAGTAACTTTCTTTTTTTTCTGTAAGCTGCCAATCCTAGCACGAAGCCAACAAACGCACCAATATAGGTGAATGCAATAATAAATATCCAGCTTTTTAAACGATAAAGTTTACTCCTTGAATTGTAACTACGCACATACACATTGTGTTCCTCTCTTGCCAGATCCATCATTTCATCCAAGGTTGCAAAACGGGTATGCAGCTCCTGAAATTTGCGTTTAACATCTCTAGTCATCTCCATTTCGGGCAACATCTCCTTAGCTTTGTCAGAACCAGAAAAGCTAGCTTTGGTAAAAGCCAGCATACGAATATAATATTCGTCCAAATATTTAATGTCTTCTGCCATTGTAGTTCTCATATTCTCATAGGCCTCATTGCGGAAATGGCTGGTATTCACCAACACTCTTATTGAATTTATCTTACTTTCTTTCTCCTCTAGATAAGAAATAATTTGAGAGATTTCTTTTGGATTAAGTGCTGTTTTGCGATCATAAAGCTGTGCGACAATACTTGCACTGTCATAGCTGGTTAAATCGCTCCAGGTGAGATACATTTTTTCTACTTTTGATCGCTCCTTCTCAAGGTTTAACAATTTCACCGCGTCTTCTTCCAGTTTACTGGTAGAATCTGGCTCTTCTACATAATAATGTACAACATATACCGTAGCAGCAGTAAGGACTGTCCATGCTAAGGAAACAAGAGGTCTTCTGCTGATCCTACGAATAAAACGAGTAGTGAAGGTTAACATTTGAAAATGCGTTAATGACAATTGAAGATAATAAAAACTTTACCTTATTCATATTCCTACATTAACTATAAATCTTTTAAACACCCCTCATTCCCCCTCCCAAAAAAAATGAAAAATCACCCTAAACGGGTGATACGCCGTATTGGTAATTCGCTCATCTTTGTTCAATCATTAGCTGCCGACACCTCCCAATAACTTGAGCAATCAAGCAATTATCAACCCTACATCAATCTTTAACATAAACCCTAAAAAAATATAGTTATGGCAATTAAGTATAATCTAATCGAAAAAGGCGAGCCTGGCGTAGTCGGCGGAGGCACCAAAAAGTGGTATGCTAGTGTGGTTACCGATGGAGAACTGAGCGTAGATGACCTGGCAAAGCAAATCGAAAAATTCTCGGCACTTTCAGAGGCCGACATTCGGGGCGTGATCATTGCCCTGGAGAACGTGATCCAGGACAATTTGGTGAATAGTAGGATTGTGCGTATGGATAAGCTGGGCAGTTTTTATCCAGGATTGAGCAGTAGTGGAGCGGCCACCAGGGAAGAGTTTAACAGCGGCTTAATCAGAGACGCTTATGTGAAATATCGTCCCGGAAAAAGAATCTCCGATGCCCTAAAAGCAGCAACTTTTAGGAAAGTATAGAGACCTTAGCAAAAAGCAAGCGTGCAAATACCTAAAAGCACGCTTGCTTTTGCTCAATTACACACGTGCAGTTGCTGAATTACACACGTGTAATTTTACAGCATCAAATTTTTTTTTACCATAGTGAAAAAAGGTGAATACAATGATCGAAAAGGCACTTTTGATAAGCGCTTTTTCTTTTTTATATCCGATATTTGTCGACCATAGAAGATGAATATAAGATTAATCAAGCCAGACGATAACGTAGCCATGGCCAAAATCCTTAGAGCTAGTTTAGAAGAGTTTGGATTAAACATACCGGGCACTGCCTACTTTGACGAAAGCACCGAGCGATTGTTTGAAACCTTTCAAAAAGAAAGAACCGCTTATTTTGTTGCCGAAGAGAACGGCGAAATTTTAGGAGGTGCAGGTATTTATCCCACAGACGGCTTGGACAGCGATACGGTGGAATTGGTAAAAATGTATGTCTCTGCAGCAAGTCGTGGAAAGGGGATAGGCAAGCAAATCATGCTAAAATGTATCGACTTTGCCAAGGCAACGGGCTATCAAAAAATCTATTTAGAAACCATGCCCGAGCTCAGTTCGGCAGTGGCGGCCTACGAAAAACTAGGCTTTAAATCACTGCCCGGCCCTTTAGGCAATACCGGACACTTCTCTTGCACCATTTGGATGCTGCACGAAATAGTGTAGGTAATACAAGGCCATTTAACCTATGGCTGGCGTGATCACCAACCATTTATAGCGTGAGTGTGGTATGGTGATAACACCAACCACAAGTAAGGGCGTTAACAAGATGTCGTGGTTTGCTTTTCATCATCTCCAGCCCGAGCATTATTTCTTCGTTCTACTAAAATCGGCCTTGGCTGATGCGGATAGCGGCATTTTTGCCTCAGCTAAAATTTTAATAGCATCAGACGCAGCCGTGGCTTTTTTTGCATACTTTTTTCAGCTACAGGAAAAAAGTTTGTCCGCGAAGCGACAGAACCCTAAATAGCATTAAGACAAATAAAACAATAAACACTGCTTGATAAAGTAGAACCCGCGGTAGCGACAGAACCGTAAATTTACTAAAGGCTAAATTGTGGTATGGTGATAACACCAAACACAAGTAAATGATGACCAATTATTGACGCCAAAAGAAAAAAATATTTTCCCATTTACAATTATTATCGTAATATTGCGATATAATAATTTACAACATGGGACTAACCAAAACAGAAATATTTACCAAAGAGCAAAACCAACTAGCTTCCTTATTTAAGGTTTTGGGGCATCCTGCACGTATCGCCATCCTGCAACACATCATTAACCAAAAGGCTTGCATTTGCAATGATTTGGTAGAAGAACTGGGATTGGCGCAGGCCACCATTTCACAACATCTCAAAGAATTAAAAAGCATTGGGATCATTCAAGGCTCTATAGAAGGAAAATCCGTTTGCTATTGCATCGATGAAAAGATATGGAAACAAATTCAAGCACAATTCAATATGCTTTTCAATCAAGAGGTAAGTGTAAATCAATGCTGTTAAAGGCATTTTTTTTGACTTTTAATATCGTAATATTGCAATATAACATTAATATAAAACACCTTTTAAAATTAGAACAACAATGAAACTATCACAGATTAAAGAAATCCTTCCGGGATTAAACAACGTAGAATTTCAATTAGAAAACGGCGCATTCGTTCCAGAGCATTTCCACGTGACGGAAGTAGGGCAGGTCACTAAAAACTTTATCGACTGTGGGGGCATCATCCGCCACGAAAAAGCTGTTAATTTCCAGCTATGGGATGCAGATGATTACGAGCATCGCTTAAAGCCTGCTAAGTTGCTGCACATCATTCAACTATCCGAAGAAAAGCTGGGCATGGAAGATGCCGAAATAGAAGTAGAGTACCAAGGAGAAACCATCGGTAAGTACGATTTGGATTTCAACGGCAAAACCTTTGTGTTGAAGAATAAAACCACTACCTGTTTGGCCCAAGATGCTTGTGGAATTCCATCACAGGCTTCAAAGAATAACCCATCGGCTTGTTGTACCCCAAATTCAGGATGCTGCTAAAAAAGAAGATGATGTATCAGGATCTACTCAATACCCTAAAGCAATTGGAAGGGGACACCTCCATCAGTGCTGAACGTAAAGTGGTGTTACAGCCTTTAATTGCCGCTGTCCAGCTTAAAGTAAACGCTGGACAGCCCAGCAACCTCAATTTTATTTGTACGCACAATTCCAGAAGGAGCCATTTGGCACAAGTTTGGGCACAAGCGGCGGCAATGTACTTTGAGGTGCCTAACGTAAATTGCTACTCTGGCGGAACAGAGGAAACGGCCTTGTTTCCTGTGGTGGCAGAAACCTTGATCAAGCAAGGCTTTCATATTTTCAAAATTGCGGAAGGGGCTAACCCAGTATATGCGATCAAATATAGCCCTAATGCAATGCCCATCGTTGGCTTTTCCAAAAACTACGACCATCCTTTTAATCCAATTACCGCTTTCGTAGCCATATTGACCTGCTCGCAGGCAGATGGTGGTTGTCCTTTTATTGCAGGAGCCGACCAGCGGATTCCCATCACGTATGAAGATCCTAAAATTTCAGATCCTACACCCCAGCAAGCGCAGGTATATAGCGAGAGAAGTTTGGAAATTGCAAAGGAAATGTGTTACGTATTTTCACAAATCAAAAAGTAAACAGATGCAAGTTAAACTAAAATTTCTTGATCGTTACCTTACCCTGTGGATATTTCTGGCAATGGTACTGGGCATTAGCGTAGGCTACTTGTTTCCAGGTATTCCTAAGCTTACCAACGCTTTATCTGTAGGCACAACCAATATTCCCTTGGCTTTGGGGCTCATCTTAATGATGTATCCACCATTGGCAAAAGTAGATTATTCGCTTTTGCCAATGGCATTAAGAGACCGAAAGGTGATGGGCATTTCATTACTGCTCAATTGGGTTATTGGGCCACTATTGATGTTTGTTTTAGCGGTACTCTTTTTAAGAGATGAACCTAATTACATGGCTGGTTTGATCCTGATTGGCTTGGCCAGGTGTATTGCCATGGTGATGGTTTGGAACGATTTGGCCAAAGGAAACAGAGAATATGCAGCGCTATTGGTAGCCTTAAATAGCATCTTTCAGGTATTTACGTACAGCTTTTTGGTATGGCTGTTCATCAATGTTTTGCCCAACAAGTTAGGCTTGGCCAATTTTAACGTAGACATATCCATAAAGGACGTTACAGAAAGTGTATTGATCTATTTAGGCATCCCATTTTTAGCAGGTTTTTTAAGCCGATACTTTCTCGTCAAATCCAAAGGTGTAGAATGGTACCATCGGAAATTTGTACCTGCCATATCGCCCATCACCTTGTATGCGTTACTATTCACCATTGTATTAATGTTCAGTTTAAAGGGAGATCAAATATTGGAATTGCCGATGGATGTGATCAAGGTAGCCATACCATTAGTAGTGTATTTTATGCTCATGTTCTTGGTAAGTTTCTTTGTCAATAAATCCCTAAAAGTCCCTTATGATAAAAATGCGGCAATTTCATTTACAGCCACCGGAAATAATTTCGAGTTGGCCATTGCGGTAGCCATCGCTGTATTTGGGATACACTCACCACAGGCATTTGTAGGAGTAATAGGACCACTGGTAGAAGTTCCGGTACTCATCTTGCTGGTAAACGTCAGTATGTGGTTCAAACAAAAGTATTACAGTAGGGAAGCTTTAAAGGCTCAATTGTGATCACATTAACCACAAGTAAAAACAGTTTTCAGTTTACAGTGCCTAAACGAACCACATAGAAAACCCAATAGCATTAACAAAACGCAGTGGTTTGCTTTTCATCATCTCCAGCCTTAGCAAACCCTCTCCGTTCTGCTAAAATCGGCCTTGGCTGATGCGGATAGCAATGTTTTTGCCTTAGCAGAGACTTTAATAGCATCAGGCGCAGCCGTGGCTTTTTTGTCTACTTTTTCAGCTATTGGAAAAAGTAGAACCCGCGGTAGCGACAGAACCGTAAATTTACTAAAGGCTAAATTGTGGTATGATGATAACACCAACCACAAGTAAAGTAAATCTACTAAAGACTAAATTGTGGTATGGTGATAACACCAACCACAAGTAAAATGACGAAGGATATGTATGCTTGATCATCTACAGCCTTAGCAAACCCTCTCCGTTCTACTAAAATCGGCCTTGGCCTGTTCGGGATGCACAAATTGGCCTTACTACTAACTTTAACAGAACAGGGCGCAGCCGTGGCTTTTTTTGCATACTTTTTTCAGCTACAGGAAAAAAGTTTGTCCGCGAAGCGACAGAACCCTAAATAGCAGCAAAAGCTGTTGGATATCCTTAGGCATATCACATGGAAAAGCCCATAGCCTAAATCCATTAAAGGCTAAATTGTGGTATGGTGATAAGACCAACCACAAGTAAAAACATAACCAGATAGGCATCTAAGATAAAAATAAAGCGAACTATATAGTTTGCTTTATTTTAATATATTTGTAACCTAACCACCACAAAATGAACTTAGATTTCATTAAAGACCTTGGCTATAAAGCCCTCGACAGCCGCTTTAAACGCATCAGCGACCGCATGGCCCACGATGTAAGGAAGCTCTACAAAGAGTTTAACATTGACATAGAACCCAATTGGTACCTCGTGTTTATGTTGCTGCAGAAAAAAGGGGAGATCTCCATGGTAACCATTGCCGACTCCTTGGGCTATGCCCATCCATCGGTAGTGGCTTTGGTTAAAAAAATGGCCGAGAAAGATTACCTCTTGATCAAAAAAGATCAGGTAGACAAAAGAAAGCAAATGATTTCTTTGTCGCCAAAAGCGATAGAAATGCTCCCACAATTAGAACAGATTTGGCACAGTTGCGAAAGCGCCATTTTAGAATTATTGGATAACGATTTGGCCATTTTGCAATACCTCGACCAAATAGACACTGCCTTAAAAAACACCTCCTTCCACCAACGATTTAAACAAGCCTATTTAAACTCCACCAAATCATGAGAGCACTTTTGAGAGCAATTTTATTAAGCCTTACACTCCTTTGCAACCTAGCTGCTTATGCTGTTGAAACTAAAGTAATGATTAGGGCCAGGGCAAAGGATGCCAAATTTATCGGCAGTTCATTGGGTGGCGCTTATGTCATCGTCAGAAATAAAACCAACCAACAAATTTTGGCCGAGGGCAAAACCAACGGAAGTACAGGCAATACCGATTTGATCATGAAAAATCCGAAAACCCGTACCACGGCCATTGCCGACGAGAAAACCGCGGGCTTCCTGGCCAAAATAGATATCCAAGAGCCAACCTTTGTAAGTATAGAAGTGGTTTCGCCCTACAATTTAAAACAGGCACAAGCTACCGTCACTACCGAGCTTTGGCTTATTCCCGGCAAACACATTCTGGGAGATGGCATTGTGTTGGAAATCCCGGGCTTTATCATCGATATCCTGAAACCTCGAACCCACCAATACATTGCATTGAAAGACATTAAAGACAAGCCTTTCCAATTTCAGGCCAACGTGGTGATGATGTGCGGTTGTGTGATCGACAAAGGCGGGGTTTGGGATTCAGAGCAAATGGAAGTGAAAGGCATCCTTAAAAAAGACGGAAAAACGCTGAAGGAAGTGAAAATGTCATGGGTGGCTACCAATTTGTTCGAAGGAAGTGATTTGATTAACGCTCCCGGCAATTATGAGCTAATTTTGTATGCCTATGATGAAAAGACAGGCAACACCGGCGTAGATAAAGTAAACTATGTGATTTTTGAGTAGTTCATTGACCACAACCCCAAAATTTTAAACCATGACTTTTAGCATACAACCTACCTTAGAAAACGAAAACGTAAGACTAGTTCCCCTGCAGGAAGCCGATTTTGAAGCACTATACGAAGTGGCCTCAGATCCAAAAGTATGGGAGCAGCACCCCAATAAAGACCGTTGGAAAAGAGAGGTTTTCAAAACCTTTTTTGATGGTGCTATGTAAAGCAAAGGAGCCTTTAAAATTGTAGATAAAACCAATGATAAAGTGATTGGTAGCACCAGGTTTTACGAATATAACCCGCAGGAAGATAGTATTTTAATAGGTTATACCTTTTATGGCACTGCATGTTGGGGCAAGGGCGTCAACCAATCCGTAAAGAAAATCATGCTCGACTATATTTTCCAGTTTGTATCCAAAGTGAATTTGCATGTAGGCGCCACCAATGTGCGTTCCCAAATTGCCGTGGGCCGCATCGGCGCAGAAAAAATCGCAGAACAAGAAGTAACCTATTTTGGCGAACAACCCAAACTAAACTACGTCTATCAAATAGACCGAGCAAAATGGAATAATCGTTAAGCATTACAGTTAGCAGTTTTCAGTTCACAGTTCACAATTTTCAGTTGACAGTGCATGAACGAACTACATAGTCACTTAGAAAACCATCATTGGTAAGCATCATGCCCTATGTGTCTATGTGTTTGAATTTTTTCTTTAATTAATTGAACCACATAGACACATAGAAAACCTAATAGCATTATAATGAGATTGCTTCGTGCCTCGCAATGACGAAAGATGTGTATGCGTTGTATATATCTAAACGAACCACATAGCCACTAAGAAAACCCAATAGCATTAATATCCTCACTACCGCACCCATTACGTTTCCCTCATCTCCAGCCTTAGCAAAGCCTCTTCGTTCTCCTAAAATCGGCCTTGGCCTGTTCGGGATGCACAAATTGGCCCTACTACTAACTTTAATAGAACAGGGCGCAGCCGTGGATTTTTTTGCATACTTTTTTCATCTATAGGAAAAAAGTTTGTCCGCGAAGCGACCAGACCATAAATAGCAGCAAAAGCTCATGTTTTTATATTAGAGCACTTACAAAAAGATTTTCTAATGCGCTTATGTCTTTAAATTCTCTAATCATCATACAACCCCAAAAAAATAATTTTCAAATATTTTGAGGAATCTACCTCCATACCGGGACTTATGATTAAGAAACGATTTAAAGTTTCGAAATCAACTAAAGAACAACCGAATGACAAACAACTATTGTATTAGAAATTTAACATCCGGTCTTTTGCGCAAAAGAGCCGAAAGACCTTCGCTCCGTCAAACCAAGCAAAAAGCGAAGAAGTATTTGATATTGCTCCTGCAATTTTCATTCCTCTCCGTAATGTGCTTATCCTGCAAAATCTTTACCGCCCGTAAAGACAAAAAACAGGCCCAGGCCAACCAAGCCAGCATGGTGGCTGCTGCCGCACAAAAAGCCAAGGCCGATAGTGCCGCCAAAGCAAAACTGGGAAAGCTTAAAAAATATGAAGACGTGATTACCAAAAAAGCCATTACCCGTACAGGGCTTTTAACAGTGCACCAGGTAGAAAACCGTTATTTTTTCGAGGTGCCCAACCACCTGTTGGAAAAAGACCTACTGGTGGTTAACCGCATTGCCAAAGGTCCAATAGGATCATCTATGGGGTTATACGCTGGCGATCAGCTCAACGAAAAAGTGATCCACTTTGCCAAAGGGCCAGACCACAAGCTGTTTATAAAAAACATCTCTCACACCACAAGAGCCACCGGTAAAGGCGAAAACAGCATGTACCAATCCGTGTTAAATTCCAGCGTGCAGCCAATTGTTGCCGCATTTGACGTAAAAGCCCTTAATAAAGATTCTTCGGCGATGGTGATTGATGTGACAGATTATTTGAATACTGATAACGATGTGTTTGGAGGAAAGGTAGGCCCCGGTGTGGTCCAACCAGATAAGTCTTTTATCAATACCATCAAAACACATCCGCTCAATATGGAGATCCGCACCACCAAAACCTTTCTTAAACCACCAACAGCACCCGGGGCTCCTGGAGCAGGCGGCCCTCCGGGTAATTCAACCTTCGAAATCAACAGTTCCGTGCTATTATTGCCAGAAAAGCCCATGTCGCCCCGTATGTATGATGACAGAGTAGGCTACTTTGCTACTGGATATACAGATTTCGATGCCAATCCACAAGGAGTTAAAAAGGTAGAAATGATTACCCGTTTCAGATTGGAACCTAAAGATGAGGATAAAGCCAGATATTTGGCTGGTGAGTTGGTGGAGCCTAAACAGCCAATTATATTCTATATAGATCCCACGACCCCTAAAAAATGGGTGCCTTATTTGATACAGGGCGTAAACGACTGGAGTGTTGCTTTTGAAAAGGCAGGATTTAAAAATGCCATTATAGGGAAAGAAGCACCTACCTCAGCACAGGACAGCACTTGGAGCATTGATGATGCCCGCCATAACGCCATTGTATACAAACCTTCGGATATTCCCAATGCCATGGGACCGCATGTGCACGATCCAAGGAGTGGCGAAATTTTAGAAACTCACATCAGCTGGTTCCATAATGTGATGAAGCTGTTGCGTGACTGGTATTTTATACAAGCGGCACCAAACGACCCAAGGGCACGTAAAATGCAGTTTGATGAGGAGCTGATGGGCGAACTGATTAGGTTTGTTTCTTCGCATGAAGTAGGCCATACCCTGGGGCTTCGTCATAATATGGGGGCCAGCAATGCTACACCGGTAGAAAAACTGAGAGATAAAGCATGGGTAGAAGCCAATGGGCATACCTCGTCTATTATGGATTATGCCAGGTTCAACTATGTGGCACAGCCCGAAGACGGTATTTCTGAAAAGGGAATTTTCCCAAGAATTGGTGATTACGACAAATGGGCCATTGAATGGGGCTATCGTTGGTGGCCAGAAATGCCCCAAGCACAAGAGGCCGCAAAACTGAACCAATGGATCATCGAACGCACTACCAATAACAAACGTTTATGGTTTGGGTCGGAAATGACTGCCGATCCCCGTTCGCAAACGGAAGATTTGGGCGACAATGCCATGTTGGCCAGTAGCTATGGGGTGAGAAACCTTCAAAGAATAGTGCCTCGTTTACTAGAGTGGACCCGTGAACCCAATGAAGATTATGGGAACCTGAAAAACATGTATAAGGAAGTAACCGCTCAGTTTCAAAGGTATATTGGTCATGTGTCGGCGAATATTGGCGGGATCATGAACACCCCTAAAACCGTAGAAGAAAAAGGACCAATACAGGTAGCCGTTCCAAAACGTAAACAGAAAGATGCCCTCAACTGGCTGCAGCAGGAGGTATTTGAAACACCTGAATGGTTATTGAATAAAGACGTACTGAGCAAAACAGGGGATAACCCGCTAACATTGGTCAGTTCTTTACAGTCAGGGGCACTGGGCATGCTTTTATTTAAGGTAGGTACATTGGCAAATATACAAGTACAGTTTCCTGCAAATGCCTATCCTCCGGTCGAGTTCCTAAATGATCTGGAGAAGGGGATATGGTCGGAGCTTAAGGCCAACCAAAGCATCAGTATTTACAGGCGCAGCCTACAGAAAAGTTATGTGGGTAACCTGATCAGGCTTTCCGGTCTTGATCCACAAAGGCTTACTCAGCCGCCGGCAGCTAACCAAAGAGGAGGAAACTCGGATGGCTCAGAGGTAACCAGTATTGGAAAGGTACAGCTAAAGCAGTTACAGGCGAAGATAAAAGCCGCTATCCCAAAAACGAAAGATCAAATGAGCAGGTACCATTTAATTGATTGTTTGGACAGGATCAATGCTGCCTTAAAATCAGCATAAATTAAAGTATTAAAACTTTCTTGAAAATTAGGTTCAGGTGAATAGTGGGGCGTATGGTGATCATGGTCACCTGCGCTCTTTTTTCCGCAGCGGATAAGGGATCAAATTTATTTCCGGCATATTATAATACCTTCTTATTTCGTTATATTAGTGCTAGAAATCTTTGAACATGGCAGACTATAAAGAGCTCTCAGATGGAGAGTTATTGGGGTTAATGAGACAGGATGATGAATCTGCATTTTCCAGCATGTATCAGCGATACTGGAAGCAGGTACTTGGAGTAGCGGCAGCTAAAGTAGATGATGTGAGCGAGGCCGAAAGTATTGTTCAGGATATTTTTTATTCCCTTTGGAAAAGAAGAAACACCCTCGAAGTGAGCGGCAGTTTCAACAACTACCTAATGGCTTCGGTGAAGTACAGGGTCATTAAATGGCTGGATAAGCAACGCAGGGAAAGGCGCTACCAAGACCACAATGAACTCAGCGATCTTTTGGATGACACTACCCAGCAATATCTGGAGTTGAACGAACTGACTAAGATATTGGAAGAATTAGTAGGGCAGTTGCCCGAAATGCCGAGATTGATTTATAAATTCAATAAAGAAGACGGGAAAAGCTATAAGGAAATTGCCAATGAGCTGGGAATAAGCGAAAAATCAGTAGACGGACATTTAATGCGCACCAAAAAAATCCTACGTGATGGACTTGGGTCGCATTTATCGAGCTTCTTGTTGTAAAAAAAAATCCTACAGTTTTCAGTTAGCAGTTAGCAGTTTGCAGTTTTCAGTTTGCAACGCCTAACTGAACCACATTAGCCACATAGAAAACCCGATAGCATTCACAGAACCTTGTGATTTGCTCTCTATCATCTCCAGCCTGAGCAAAGCCTCTTCGTTCTCCTAAAATCGGCCTTGGCCTGTTCGGGATGCACAAATTGGCCTTGCTAGTGCCTTTAACAGAACAGGGCGCAGCCGTGGCTTTTTTGTCTACTTTTTCAGCTATAGGAAAAAGTAGAACCCGCGGTAGCGACAGAACCCTAGATAGCAGCATAAACAAAATGTTTTAATCCGCACAAGGCGCCTGAGCCAGCGAAAGCATTAAGACAAATAAAACATAAACACTACTTAATAAAGTAAAACCCCGCGGTAGCGACAGCACCATAAATAGCAGCATAAACAAATGTTTTAATCCGCACAAAGCGCCTGAGCCAGCGAAAGCATTAAGACAAATAAAACATAAACACTACTTAATAAAGTAGAACCCGCGGAGCGACAGCACCCTAAATAGTAGCAAAAACAAATGTTTTAACCCTTAAAACCTATTAGATATTCCTAAATGAATCACATAAACAAACTAAAATTCTGTGAAAATTTGTTTTTATAATTTTTACTTCTATTTTTGTTATCGTTTTACTCCTATTCTGCCTACTCATGAAAAGAGTGTTGATCTATATGGTTCTTTTTTTTACCGGTGCCGATGTACTCACATTGGGCCAGTTTGAGAAGTTGCCTATATTTTTTCAGCATTTTGTAAGCCACCAAACGGCAGACCCTAAGCTAAGCCTTTTTGATTTTGTGGAGATGCACTATTCCGATAATGAACCCGATGACGGCGATGATGCAGAGGACAGGAAACTCCCTTTTAAACAGCTCAATCCAGATACACTACAATTGTGGATCTATAACCCAAGTTTAACCGAGATGACGCTGACCTCCAAAATATGGCCGGTAGTCAATCCCATGTATATCCACCGCTTTCATCCCGATCCTGCATTGTCTGCAGCTTTTAAACCTCCTTGCGCCTAAATCCCTTCCGGATTTTAATATGAGAAGGTACCCAGTTCTTGAATTAACTCCAGCCTTAGCAAAGCCTCTTCGTTCTACTAAAACCGGCCTCGTTATTTAACGTGAATTCGGATTAAAACACCTAGTTCTTGAATTAACTCAAGCCCAGGCAGTATTTCTCCGTTCCACTAAAAATCGGCCTTGGCTGATGCGGATAGCAGCGTTTTTGCCCTAGCTAAGACTTTAATAGCATCAGGCGCAGCCGTGGATTTTTTTGCATACTTTTTTCATCTACAGGAAAAAAGTTTGTCCGCGAAGCGACAGAACCGTAAATAGTAGCAAGAAATGCATGAGTTTACACTAACATTCAATTCCTGGAGGTTTTAAACCTTTCTCTTATTCCAAAAAACTTAAGGTATATAGTGCTCTCATCGCTCTTAAAGTTCCCCTGTTCAGCTAATAGGCTGTAAGGAGTTCAGAAAGCGTTTAGGAGCGTTATATACCTTTTTTATTTTCCGGATCAATCCCATTTTATTAATGCCTCTGAGTTTGTGATGTGCCTATCTGGCTCCATTAGAAACATGACGATTAAAAATTAACCATATAGGACATGATACTTACCAATGGTGTCCTATAAACCACAATTTAAAAAACAACCCTACACACCCATGATACCCATTCAACTATTAAACCACCTGCTACCCTACATCTACTTGAAAAACAATATGCTAACCTATGGTGCCATTTTTTTAAAATATTTTGAGGAATAGGGATTGCTCGAGGGACTATATGGTAAAGGAAGATTGAAATGTCCAAACCGATACATAAAGAAGAGCTTCAGGATTTAGCCTCAAAATGGCTAAGCGGGAAGATCACTGCCGAAGAAAAACAACGATTGAACCATTGGTTAAATGAAGAGCCAGCGGTGCCTGTTGAAATTCCGGAAGCCTATGCCTCTTCTATGGAGGAGCACGGCCAAAAGATATGGAACAGGGTGCTGGCAATGATGGCGGCCGAAAGAAAGCCAACGCTTAAACGAGCCCTGTGGCCTAAACTGGCCATTAGTGCCGTAGCGGCATCGGTACTGATTGTTGCAGGGATCTATCTCTTTAAGTCGCCATCTTCTCCTGAAATAAGTGTACCACTGGTGATCAATGATATAGCGCCGGGATCAAATAAAGCGACCATTACCCTGTCCAACGGCAAAACGCTGAGCCTCAGCGATGCCAGGGCAGGAGTGGTGGTTAACAACGGTAAAATAGCCTACCACGACGGAAGTTTGGTGGAGCGCACCTCGGGGCCGCAAACCATTGCTACGCCAGCAGGGGGTACCTATCAAATAACGTTGGCAGATGGAAGCGAGGTGTGGCTTAATGCCGCTTCGAGCCTAACCTATACCACAGCCTTGAGGAAAAACGGAGAACGTAGGGTAAAACTGAGCGGCGAGGCCTACTTCGAGGTAGCTAAAGATGAGAAACACCCCTTTGTGGTAGAAAGCCGGGGGCAACAGGTACGGGTATTAGGTACCCATTTTAACATCAGCGCCTATGAAGATGAAGCGCTGGTAAAAACCACTTTGTTAACCGGCAGCGTAAAAATAAACGACCAGATTTTAAAACCCGGAGAACAGGCCTTGCAAAAGGACAGCCTATTGAAAGTGCGACAGGTAGACACCCTTAATGAAGTGGCCTGGAAACGCGGAGAATTTGTGTTTAAAGAGGACGATTTTAGAACCACCATGCGCAAAATAGCCCGATGGTACAATGTAGAAATCGTTTACGAATCTCCAGCGCCTACCGTATTGGTGCCGGGCGGCTGGGTTTCCCGATCAAAAAACATCTCCGAAGTATTAAAAATAATGGAAGCAACCGGAAAAGTTCACTTTAAAGTAGAAGGAAGGAGGGTAACCGTGACGAGGTAACCCAATCTTAAAGCGATGGGTAAAAACCATAGATATGGGCTTGATAGTTCTTACACGATCTCGGGCCCTAGCAAAGCCTCTTCGTTCTCCTAAAATCGGCCTTGGCCTGTTCGGGATGCACAAATTGGCCTTGCTGGTGCCTTTAACAGAACAGGGCGCAGCCGTGGCTTTTTTTGCATACTTTTTTCAGCTACAGGAAAAAAGTTTGTCCGCGAAGCGACAGAACCTTAGATAGTAGCAAAACAGGAAATGTAATGTTTCCCTACCAGGAGATGGGAACGTAGATTCAACTAGTGAAACGGAAAGCTATGCAGTAAAACAAGTTCAGAATAACGAACTGCCCATTTGCCGTCACCCTGAACTCGTTTCAGGGTCTGTTTAACTGATGCTGACCTGTAGTGAAACGGAAAGCTACGCAGTAAAATAAATTTGCTTCGCAGCTACTTCGTGGTCAGCATGACGTTCTTTTCTTCGTCATTGCGAGGAGGAACGAAACATAAACATTACTCCTCATTGCGAAGAGGAATGACCAAACGATAACAAGCATATACAACAAAGTATTAAAATAATGGAAGCAACCGGAAAAATTCACTTTAAAGTAGAAGGAAGGAGGGTAACCGTGACACAATAAACAGACTTAAAAATGCCCATAAAAAAAGCCAAAAGCGCTACCAACACTTCTGGCTTATAGCTGGCATTACATTAATCAAATTTCTGAAGATCAATTAACTAACCAACTAAACAAATGTATGAAAATAATAGAAGAATACAAGCTATTCCTATAGCGGGTTTTCGTAAAATGCTACTTGTGATGAAACTGACCACACTCATCCTCATTACTACCTTGGTGCAGGTTAGCGCAGTTTCTCATGCCCAAAAAATAACACTTAAAAGAAAATCGGCCTCTCTGGAAAGCATATTTAAAGAATTGCGTATCCAAACCGGCTACGATTTCTTTTTTGATCGTAACAGCCTGCAAAAAGCAGTTCCTGTGAGTATTGATGTAAAAGAGGCCACACTAGAAGAAGTGCTCGAAGAACTGTTTGTCAAGCAGCAACTGGTGTATGCGATAGAAAGCAAAACAATCATCATCAAGGAGAAAACACCCTCCTTGTTCGAGAGGATTATTGCGCATTTGGCCAGCATTAATTTGCGTGGCCGCGTGCTAGATGAGAAAGGACTGTTACTTGGGGGAGTTAGCGTAAGGATTAAAGGAACCAATACCGTGACCCTTACTAATGAAAAAGGCGAATTTAAACTCAATAATGTGCCCGAAGACGCCATGTTGGTCATTACTTACATCGGCTATGATATGATGACGCTCCCTGTAAAAGAGAACATGGGCGATATTAGACTCACCATGAGTACCTCCGAACTGGATCAGGTACAGGTAAAAGCCTACGGAACTACCAACAAACGGTTGAGTACTGGTTCGCAAGACGGAATAAAAGCAGCAGATATTGAAAAACAAGTGGTGCTCAATCCGCTGCAAGCGCTCATTGGCCGTATCCCCGGTTTGGAGGTTACTCAGCAAAGTGGGATGGCTGGTGCTGGCTTTACCATTCGTATTCGTGGTATAAACAGTTTGCGGGCAGGAGCTAGTGATCCGCTGATTTTGGTAGATGGGATCCCTTTTCAAAACTCAAGCATACCCGCCTTGATAGGTTCAAATTATACCCTCACTCCTTTAAGCTCCTTAAATGCCGCCGATATTGAAAGTATCGATGTACTTAAAGATGCCGATGCCACGGCTATTTATGGCAGTAGAGGTGCCAATGGCATTGTTTTAATTACCACCAAAAAGGGCAAGCCGGGTACCACTCTGGTGGACTTTAACATGACCCACGGTATTGGCAAAATTGCCACAAGGGCAGAAATGCTCAACCGTCGCCAATATCTGGATATGCGTTATGAGGCGTTTAGAAATGATGGAATCGATTTCAGACAATCCCTCTATGCCTATGATCTGAACTATGCCGATACCACTAGGGAGGTAGATTGGCAGGAGGAACTGTTGGGTGGTACAGCCTATATTACCAATATGCAGGCTATGGTAAGTGGTGGCAACCAGTTTACCAGCTACAATTTTGGCGCAGGTTATACACGTCAAACCAATGTTTTCCGGTTGCCAAATAATGTCTATCAAAGATACAATGGCCGACTGGTCGTGAACCATTCGAGCTCCAACCAGAAATTTAAAGTGCAGTTTACGGCTACTTATGGGAGTGATGATAACCGCAGTACCGCAATAGATTATATAGCTTTTGCACTCAGACTTCCACCGGTAGGGCTTAACTTTCGCGATGCACAGGGGAGGCTGAACTGGCCCAATGTACAGGGATGGGATAACCCTTACGCGGGGAATGAGATAAGCTTTACCAGCCTTAACAATACCTTCACTACCAATGCCAACATCACTTATCAGCTGCCCCTTGGTATTAAATTTAGCACTTTGGTAGGCTTTAACACCAACACCAACAGAAACAATACTTTACTGCCATCTACAACAATCAATCCGGCGCTACATTCGGCGTATGGCCCATATGTGCGGAGCAGTACAGATGTGATAAGCAGTGGCAGTGTATGGAATATTGAGCCGCAACTGAACTATAAGGCCAAAGTAGGGCCAGGGGTCATCGATGTGCTGGCAGGTACCACTTTTCAGCAATCCAAAACAAATGCTATCGCTGTCCAAGGCTATGGGCATGGGAGTGATCAACTTTTAATTAACCCAGGCACTGCACAAATACTTGTCTCCAATAAAACGTTCAGTACCTATAAGTACAATGCCATATTTGGCCGTGTGGGTTACAACATTGGGGATAAATACCTCATGAATATAACCTTTAGGAGAGATGGCTCCAGCAGGTTTGCCCCGGGCAGTCAGTTTGGTAATTTTGGGGCAATAGGTGCCGCCTGGGTTTTTGGCGATGAAAACTGGGTAAAAAAAGCCCTGCCCTTTTTAAGCTTCGGTAAATTGCGGGCAAGCTATGGCATTACCGGTAGTGATGGTATTGGCGATTATGGCTTTTATCAGCTTTATAATCCCACGGTACAGGGCACTGGTAACCCACCAGGTTATGGTGGCGGTGCGGTATTAACACCGGATAAATTGTTAAATGACAGTTTTAGATGGGAAAGCAACCGTAAGGCAGAGGGCGCCCTAGAGCTTGGCTTTTTAAAGGGAGCCATTATGCTCACCACCAATTATTACAGTAACCGCTCCTCCAATCAGTTGTTGAGTTTGCCATTGGCAGCAACTGCCGGGTTTGCTAACGTTATCAGTAATTTGCCTGCATTGATCCAAAACTCAGGCTGGGAGTTTATGTTAAATACCATCAACCTGAGGGGCAAGAATTTTAGCTGGACCAGTTCCTTTAATTTAACCCTGCCCCAAAATAAATTGCTGCGTTATGATAACATAGAAAATTCTGCCTACAGATATACCTATATAGTTGGGCATCCACTGGCCATTGCCCGTACTGTTACACCTTACCAGATCAATGCGCAAACCGGAGTAAGAGAAATTAGAAATGCCCAGGGGGCCATTACCACCACCAATCTTTTATCGCAAAACGATTTAACGAACGTCATTAGTCTTTTTAAAGATTATTTTGGTGGCCTTAGCAATACCTTTAATTATAAGGCCTTTTCGCTGGATGTTTCCCTGCAGTTCTCTAAACAGATGGGGCCCGCAACAAATGCTGGCACGTTTCCTAACGCGAATTTGGTAGGTGGCTTTATGGGTAACATGCCATTGTTTTGGTATCAAAACCGCTGGACCACCCCAGGACAAACCGGTGCACAATTTCAGCGCCTCACACAAGACGCCATTGCCCTAACGCAACCTGCTGCCCAATCTAGGTTAAATCCATCTTGGGATCCTAATTATTATGTGAATATCACCTATTTGCGCTTAGGTAACCTGAATTTTTCCTATACACTCCCTGTCTCTTTTCAGCAAAAGTTAAAACTGCAGAATGCACGTGTATTTGTTCAGGGACAAAACCTGTTCACTTTTACAGGCTATCAGGGCATGGATCCCGAAAATCAGTCACAGGCATTGCCACCCTTAAAAATGCTCACTTTGGGCGTACAGATCACCTTATAACCTTATAAATATGAAAATCATCAATATATCTGTCATTACCCTCGGAATACTCCTGATGAGTACTTCCTGTAGGAAATTTGTTCACTTGGAGGGGCCACCAACGTCATCTACTGCTGATCAGGTTTTTTCCAGCAACGAACAAGCGGCGGCCGTAGTAAGCTATGTTTACTACCAGATGGCAAATACCGAATTCTATTCCCAGGGCTATGGGGGTATTAGTTTTTTGGCTGCCGTGTCAGCTGATGAATTACGAAGTTATACTGTCCAATCTTTAGCTGATGTTAATGCCAATGCCATATTGCCTACCAATATGTATGCAATTAACAATTGGACCATTGCCTATAAAAATATATACCACGCAAATTTGGTGATGGAAAATCTGGCACAGTCGCCGGTCATTTCCGATGCGGTAAAAAGGCAGTTAACAGGAGAGTGCAGGTTCATCCGTGCCTTTTTCCACTTTTACACCTCGGGGCTGTTTGGCAAAGTGCCACTGGTAACCAGTACTGATTATAACGTAAATACCCGCTTGCCGAGATCATCGGTAGCAGAGGTGTACAACTCCATTGTGGCCGACTTAAAGGAGGCGCAGTTGTTGTTAACCGATCAGTATGTAAATGCGACCAATACCACCACTACAGAGCGCATACGGCCCAATAAAGCCGTGGCAACCGCCTTGCTGGCCAAGGTGTATTTATACATGAAAGATTGGGCAAATGCTGAGGCCCAGGCTTCCACCGTGATTGGAAACAGCACTTATGTGCTCGAACCCGATTTACTGAATGTGTTTAGAGATATCAGTCGAGAGGCCATTTGGCAACTGAAGCCGGTATTGCCATTTGGCCAGGATGGTAGGGCAATGATCATCACCCAAGATCCGCGGACCATTGGAAGTAGTGCTTACTCTGGTACGCCAATGACGAACGTACTCTACAATGCCTTTGACCCTAGCGATAAGCGAAGGGCCAATTGGGTAGGCACTTTTACCGCAGGGCAGGATGTTTTCAGGTTTGCACATAAATACAAAAATAATGCGGGTACACCCGCTATTCCTGAGTATCTGATGGCCTTCAGGCTAGCCGAGCAATACCTCATCAGGGCTGAGGCCAGGGCTATGCAGGGCAAATTAACGGGGGCCGGCAGTGCTGCCGAAGATATCAACGCCATCAGGAACCGTGCCTTTGATGATCCCGCACTAAAGGTAACCCATGCCACCACCTTACCGCAAATGATGCTGGCCATTGAGCAGGAGCGTAGAACTGAGCTCTTTACGGAATGGGGCAACCGCATGATGGATTTGAGGCGCTGGGCGGGCTTTAACAACCCTAATGGTAACCGTGCCGATGAAGTAATGCCTTTGGTAATGCTCGAAAAGGGAGTTGGTACATGGGCGGCTTACAAAACCTTGTTCCCTGTACCACAGCAGGAAATATTAAATAACCCCAGTTTGGCTGGAGATCAAAACCCGGGATATGGTTTTTAATGGGATGCCCCAAAAAAGAGATTAGGTTAGATGTGGAGCTAGCGATGATGGTAAGCAGCTCCGGGCCGGCGTAAAATACCGGCCCATTTTTACAGATGTAATACACACAACGGACCGGATGGTACCAAGGTACGGCAAAGGCCACTTCGTCTTTAAGAACTACCAAATATATCCCTCACTTTAGCAGATAGGTAGTTGAAGTGGCCAAGCCTACTTTGTGAATGTTCAGGACCTTAAACAGAAGGAAGAAATGAGTAATAGACCTGTTTCGTCATTGCGAGGCACGAAGCAATCTTAAAGCGATAGTCTTACTGCTTTGCGATAGTTGTAGGATTGGTTTACTACTTAGCTGCTTCGCGGTCGTGCCTCGCAATGATGTTGTGGAGATATAAGAGCTCTAATATCATCAATGATTTAATTGAACTGGACAAAGGAAAGTCTGGACTTAATTTATAGTAACACTGGAGTAGTTGAAGTGGCCAAGCCTACTTTGCGAAGCTTCGGGTCTTAAACAGGAGGAAAACATGAAACTCAGGATCAAACATTTAGTTGAATTGAAAAATGGAAAGTATGTACTGTATATGGATAGGGATAAAGCAGTGGAACTGGGGCTACCGATGGAAGAATATGATTGCTTGGTTACGGAGTTAAATGAATTGAATGAATTGATGGAACGGCGTAAAAAGCATGAAAATAAGAAAGAGGTGTAACTTTTAATGATGGACATCATGTAAACATAGAACGTAATTTATGGGAGCTATTTACCTGTTGATCACCGTTTCGTACGGTTTGAACCTGATCACCCAAACCAGCCCACTGCCAGCCCTTGTTCCAAAGACCAGGGCATTTGCAGTTTGGTGTCCGGGCCTGGCCATGGTGATGGGAATTGTGGTGTTTGCCAAGCTTTCAATGGCTGGTACTAAACTGAATAGATTGATGATGGCACACCGCACGGGCGTTCCTGAAAAACTTCATAGCCGTTAAGCCTTATGAAGAGCGTTATGGAAAGAAAAGCCAAATTGGTCTTTATCCTCCTGATGACCCTGTCATTTAAATGGGCTTCTGCCCAAGATTTAAATACAGGGGTAAGCTATGGCTTTAAGCAGGATACCGTTACGGTAAAAGCTGGTGAAACCTTTTCTAATGCTTTGTGGGTAAACAACCATTCGGCTTTGCCAGTAAAATTGGTGCCCCTAAACCTTAGGGATAAAGCGCTTAACGGATTGCTTCGTTTACCGGATACGCTATCCCTACAACCGGGAGAAAGGAAGGTGTTTCCCTTAAAATACATGGCCGACAGGGTAACGATCAGCAAGAACTTTCAGGACCTTCCCATTCAGCTATGGGAATTAACGGGCAGGGTGCCCATCAATAAACAAGCTGTTTTTTATGTGCAGCTTTTAAATGTGCAGGGTCTGTTTATAGATACTGATCAACAGGAAGTTTACCTTAACCAGCTAACCAATCAGGCGAGGGTAATGATCAGGTGTTTTAACAATGGTTTTATCCCCTTAAGTTTTAGGATTGAGCTCACGGAAATTCCCGATGGTTTGGACTTTGTGGGTGAAACCACCGAACTTCATATTCAGCCCGGTGCACAGCTCAGTTTGCCTTTTATTGCTAAAAACAAACTCAACAGTAAATTCCCCGCAGATTTTACGGTCACCATACGGGCAATTGACCTGCGTGGGCAACAAATGGCCATCAAAAGAATCAGGATCATGAGCCTCACCAGCGACAGGAGGCTTGGCCTTAATCGTACACCATTTGATCAGAGCCGGCCAAATACCATTGCTTTGCGCTACATGAGCGTAGATCAGTCCCTGTCTGCCTATCAGTTTCAGGGAAATGGCAAATACACCCTCAAACAAGGTGAGCTCAGGTATCAATTGAATACTGATTATTTTGCCAATCCCGGCGAAAAAGTGTTCA
>Ga0222426_100431_pt1 | contig 28350 bp, 27 predicted proteins | sample 2B50Ametagenome_FD_180087 | JGI IMG/M metagenome (GOLD analysis project Ga0222426, IMG submission 180087) | Enriched microbial communities from leaf-cutter ant dump, University of Wisconsin, Madison, United States - 2B50A (version 2) | ecosystem: Environmental > Terrestrial > Nest > Insects nest...
ACGGTCCGGCAGGTCGACCTCAGGCAGCCGGAGTGACCATGGGAAACCGTTACCCATGTGTCCCGACAGGCGTTACCTATGTGTCCCGGCAGAACACTTGCGAAACCCATGCTGTCGTGGCGATGAGTATCGCTTCGCTCAACACCATCCTACGACGGTACTTCTGTAGGCGCGTCCTCAGCGCCAGGCGAGGATTTCCCAGCCGTGCTTTTCCGCCTCGCCGCGCAGCACCGGGTCGGGGTTGACCGTGTGCGGGTTGCCGACGCGGTGCAGCAGCGGCAGGTCGTTGCGCGAGTCGGAATAGAAGTGCGCGGCGGCCAGCGGGTTTTCGTCGCCGCCCAGCCAGTCGAGCAGGCGGATGATCTTGCCGTCGCGGTAGGTCAGCACGCCCTGGGTGCGGCCGGTGTAGTGGCCGTCCAGCACCTCCAGGTCGATGGCCAGGACGTCCTGGATACCAATGCGCTCGGCGATCGGCTGCACCAGGTGCGCGCCGGAGGCGGAGATCACCAGCGGGCTGTCGCCGGCGGCGCGGTGGCGGGCCAGGGTGCGGCAGGCGTCGTTGTAGATCAGCGGTTCGATGACGTCCTCGACGTAGGCCTCCACCTCCCGCTCCACTTCCTCGACGCTGCGCCCGGCCATGGGCTCCAGGCTGAAGGCCATGTAGGCCTCCATCGACAGTTCGCCCAGGGCATAGCGCGCCATCAGCTCGGCGTCGCGGCGGATGAAGGATTCGCCGTCGACCCAGCCCAGCTCGGCCATGCGCCGGCTCCACAGGCTGGCGCAGTCGCCGTCGATGAGGGTTTCGTCAAGGTCGAAGATCACCAGGGCCATCAGGCCACCTCCCGGATGCTTTCATGATCGATCGCCAGCGCCAGTTGGCTGCCGGCCGGATAGAGACGTTCCGCGCTGCGGTTGAGCACGTCCACCGTGAGTTCGACGCCGTTGGCCCGCACCCGGTAACGGATGACGTTGCCCAGCAGGCTGTGGGACAGCACCTGGGCGGCGATGCCGTCGCCCGCGTCCAGGCTCAGGCGCAGGGATTCCGGGCGGATCGCCACCTGCCCGGTGAAGGGCCGGCCGAGCAGGCGGCCGGCCTGCTCGGCGTCGAGCAGGTTGTAGTTGCCGATGAAGCCGGCGGCGAAGGCGTCGGCCGGCGCGGTGTAGAGGGTTTCCGCGTCGCCGCTCTGGACGATGCGCCCGGCGTTCATCAGCACGATGCGGTCGGACAGCGTCAGCGCCTCCTCCTGGTCGTGGGTGACGAACACCGTGGTCAGCTGCAGCTCCTGCTGGATGCGCCGGATCTGCTCGCGCAGGTGCTTGCGGATGCGCGCGTCCAGCGCCGACAGCGGCTCGTCGAGCAGCAGCAGGCGCGGGCGGGTGACCAGCGAGCGGGCCAGGGCCACGCGCTGGCACTGGCCGCCGGAGAGCTGGTGCGGGTAGCGCGCGGCGTACTGGCCCAGTTCGACCATCTCCAGCACCTCGGCCACCCGGCTGGCGGCCTCCGCGGCCGGCACCTTGTGCATGCGCAGGCCGAAGGCGACGTTCTGCTGCACGGTCATGTTGGGGAACAGCGCGTAGCTCTGGAACACCATGGCGATGCCGCGCTTCTGCGGCGGCAGCGGCACCAGGTCCTGGCCGTCGACCAGGATGCGCCCGCTGTCCACCGCGGTGAGCCCGGCGATGCAGCGCAGCAGGGTGGACTTGCCGCAGCCGCTGGGGCCGAGCAGGGTGACGAACTCGCCGCGGCGGGCGGCGAAGTCGATGTCCTGGAAGACCTGGGTATCCCCGAAGCTCTTGTCCAGGCGTTCGACGCTGAGGAAGCTCATGTGCGGTCCTTGTTCAGGCGGTTGGCGGCCCAGGTCAGCAGCAGGATGAAGAGGAAGTAGGAGACCACCACCGCGCTGGTGTAGTGGCCGCTGCTGTTGCGCATGTTGTTGAGGAAGACCTGCAGCGTCTCGTAGCGGGTGCCGACCAGCAGGTTGGCGAAGACGAACTCGCCGATGAGGAAACTGAAGGACAGGAACAGCGCCACCATCAGGCCCTTGCGCAGGTTCGGCAGCACCACCAGCAGGGCCGCCTGCCAGGTGCTGGCGCCCAGCAGCTGGGCGGCGTCCATCAGGTCGTGCAGGTTGATCGCCTGCAGGTTGTTGCCGATGGCCCGGTACATGAACGGCAGGGCGATGGTGAAGTAGCAGCCGATGAGAATCCAGGGCGTGCCGGTCAGCGCCAGGGGCCCTGCGGCGTACAGCTGCAGCAGGCCCACCGAGGAGACCACCGGCGGCACCGCGAAGGGCAGCAGGATGAGCACGTTCATCAGCGCGTCCAGGCGCGGGTAGTGGTAGTGCACCACGAACATCAGCGGCAGGATCAGCAGCACGCTCAGCAGCAGCGCGCCGAAGCACACCAGCAGCGACTGGCCGAAGGCGGTGAGGAAGCGCGGGTCGGTCCACAGCGCCAGGTACCACTTCAGCGTCAGGCCGTCGGGCAGCACGCTGGCCGACCACTGGGTGGCCAGGGAGTAGAGCAGGGTGGCGGCCAGCGGCAGCAGCAGGATCAGGAACAGGGCCCAGACCACCAGCCGGTGGTACAGCGGGCTAGCGTTTCTGGACATGGTAGCTCCGCCGCAGCAGCCACTGGTGGGCCAGGGTGATGACGGTCATCAGCCCGACCAGGATCATCGCCAGGGCGCTGGCCATGTTCGGGTCGAGGAAGACGTCGCCGGAGACCAGGCCGGCGATGCGGATCGGCACCACGTTGAAGTTGCCGGTGGTCAGCGAGTAGACGGTGGCGTAGGCGCCCAGGGCGTTGGCCAGGAGGATGACGAAGGTGCCCAGCAGCGCCGGCGTCAGCACCGGGATGCCGATGTGCCGCCAGAACTGCCAGTGGTTGGCGCCCAGCAGCGCCGCCGACTCGCGCCAGTCCTCGCGCAGGGCATCGAAGGCCGGGTAGAGCAGCATCACCCCCAGGGGAATCTGGAAGTAGGTGTAGAGGATGATCAGGCCGGTCTTGGAATAGAGGTTGAAGTCCTCGATCAGCCCGGCCTGCTTGAGCAGCAGGGTGATGGCGCCGTTGAAGCCGAGGATGATGATGAAGGCGAAGGCCAGCGGCACCCCGGCGAAGTTGCTGGTCATGTTGGCGAAGGCCATGACGAAGTCGCGCAGGCGGCTGTCCACCTGGCGCAGCGAATAGCTGCCGAGCACGGCGATGGATAGGCCGATCAGGCTCGACCACAGGGAAATCTCCAGGCTGTAGCGGATCGCTTGCAGGTAGAAGGGCGAGGCGAATATCTCGGCGAAGTTGCCCAGGCCCCAGGCGTCCTCGCTGCGCAGGCTGTTGATCGCCACCCACAGCAGCGGGGCGATCTGGAAGGCGAAGAAGAACAGCGCGAAGGGCAGCAGGCAGAGCAGGGCCAGGCGCTTTCCGCGGTTCGCGCTCATGGCCGCAGCAGTCCTTGGCAGACCGGCTTGTCGTGGGCCGCGCCGAGGATTTCGCAGAGGCTGCCGCATAGCTCGACCTGGCGCGGGCGCACCTGGTCGTCGAGGCTGAAGGCCTCGCCGAAGACGAACAGCGGCACCTCGCGCTCCTCGGGGAGGATGCCGCCGTGGGTATGGTCGTCGTTCATGCCGTGGTCGGCGGTGACCATCACCTGGTAGCCGGCGGCCAGCCACTGGTGCAGGTATTCCGAGAGCAGCACGTCGGCCTGGCGCGCGGCGTTGCGGTACTGGGCACTGTTCAGGCCATGGCGGTGGCCGGCGTCGTCGATGTTCATCGGGTGCGCCAGCAGCACGTCGGGCTTGTGGCGGCGGCGCAGGTGCTCGGCGTCGGCCAGCAGGTGCGAGTCGGGGTAGTGGTCGGTCCAGTAGAAGTGGCCGAACTGGATCGGCAGCGCCGCGTCCTCGGTGTGGCGGTCGCGGGCCGCGTCGAAGGGCGAGCGGTTGTACAGCTCGCTGACCCAGTGGTAGGCCGCCGCCGCGGTGCTCAGGCCGGCGTCGCGGGCGTAGTGGAACAGGCTGCGCTCCTTCGACAGGCGCGACACCTGGTTGTGCAGGATGCCGCTGTCGATCGGCGCGACGCCGGTGAGCAGGCATTCGTAGAGCGGCCGCGACAGCGACGGCAGCTCGCACTGCAGGCGGTAGAGGCGGCCGCGGCCGGCGTTGCAGAGTGCCTGCAGGTGGCCCATGCAGTCATGGGCGACGCCGTAGTTGAGGCCGTCGAGAATGACCAGGATGACGGGACGGGACATCGTAGCTGCCTGTGTCGGGGAAACCGGAACGGGCGCCCCCGGCCATGGCCGGGGGCGGTGCCGCGTTACTGCATGTTGATGATCACGCTCTCCTGCCACATGCGCGGCAGGCGCTTGGAGGTCGCTTCCCAGGCCTGGCCGTCCTTGATCGGCTGGGCCTTGGCGTACTGCTCGTTGGGCAGCAGCTTGGCCTTGACCTCGGCCGGCAGCTGCAGGTGCTCGGCGCGGATCGGCCGGGCGTTGCCCTTGGCCAGGTTGATCTGCCCGGCGTCGCTGAAGATGTACTCGCGGGCCAGCTTGGCGGCGTTGGGGTGCTTGGCGTACTTGTTGATGATGGTGGTGTAGCCGGAGATCACCGAGCCGTCGGAGGGGATCAGCACCTCGAAGCGGCTGGGGTCGATCTGGTCGCGGTAGCTCAGGCCGTTGAAGTCCCAGACGATGCCGACTTCCACCTCGCCTTTCTCCAGGGTGTTGATCACCGGGTTGGTCAGCGACAGGCGGCCCTGCTTGGCCAACTGGGCGAAGAACTCCAGGCCCGGCTTGATGTTCTTCTCGTCGCCGCCGTTGGCGATGGCCGCGGCGAGCACGCCGTTGACCGCCTGGGCCGCGCTGCTGACGTCACCGATGGTGACCTTGTACTTGCCCTTGAGCAGATCGGCCCAGCTGCGCGGCACGTCCTTGACCAGTTGCTTGTTGACGATGAAGGCGATGGTCCCGGTGTAGGCCAGGGCCCAGTGGCCGTCCTTGTCCCTGGCCCAGTCCGGGACCTGGTCCCAGGTGCTCGGCTTGTAGGGCTGGCTGACGTCCTGTTGCACGGCGATGGGGCCGAAGGCGGCGCCGACGTCGCCGATGTCGGCGCTGGCGTTCTCGCCCTCGGCCTTGAACTTGGCCAGCTCCTGGGCCGAGCTCATGTCGGTGTCCATGTGCTTGAGCCCGTACTTGCTCTCCAGGTCCTTCCAGGTGTCCTTCCAGTTCGCCCAGCTGTCGGGCATGCCCACGCTGTTCACCTGGCCTTCCTTGCGCGCGGCCTGTTCCAGCGCCTGCAGGTCGGCCTCGGCGGCCATGGCGGTCGCGCTGCCCAGGGCAATCGCGGTTCCCAGCAGTGAAGCAAGCAAGCGTTTCATTCGGTGCTCCTTCGGTCATCGGGTTTGGCAGTCGGGCCCACGCCCCGGCAAGGGCGCGGCGCGTCGCTGGTCTAGATCAGCAAGACCCAGGCCAATCTACGAAGCGGGCATGACAATTTCGTGTCCGGGCGGCGGCATGGGGGTCAGCAGGCGGCGCCCGGATACAGCCTAGACCATGCACAAGACCTTGATGCGACGGGGCTATGCCGGGCCCGGGAGCTGGCATGGGGCCTGCTTGCCATGGCATTGTCACCGGACGGTCACCGGCGATTCCTACAGTGGAAGCTGCCGCCGGTTGCGGTGAAGTGCCCCAGGTTGGGGCTGGTCTAGTCCAGAAGAGGGAAACAGCATGCGCGACGAGGCGCTACCGACGGTGACGGCGATCTGCCGGGCGCTGCTGGAACAGATCGACAGCGGCCTGCTGCCGGCCGGCGGCAAGCTGCCGGCGGAGCGGCGCCTGAGCGAGCTGTTCGACACCACGCGCATCACCCTGCGCGAGGCGCTGACGCAGCTGGAGGCCCAGGGCCTGATCTACCGCGAGGAGCGCCGCGGCTGGTTCGTCTCGCCGCCGCGGCTGCTGTACAACCCGCTGGTGCGCAGCCACTTCCACGCGATGGTCGCCGGCCAGCAGCGGGTGCCGGCCACCGAGGTGCTGTCGGCGCGCCAACTGCCGGCCAGCCCGGCGATCTGCGCGCACCTGGAGCTGCCGGCGCTGTCCAGCGTCTACCAGATCCGCCGTGCACGAAGGGTGGACGGGCGGCTGGTGCTGTACGTGGAGCACTACCTGAACCCGGCCTACTTCCCCGGCATCCTCGACAACGACCTGCGCCAGTCGCTGACCGATCTCTACGCCAGCCGCTACGACATCCGCTACGGCCGCGTGCGCTTCGACATGGTCCCCACCGCCCTGCACGGCGAAGCCGCCAGCGCCCTGCGGGTGGCCGAGGGCAGCCCGGCGCTGCGCATCACCCGCATCAACCGCGACCAGCACGGCCGGGTGATCGACTGCGACCTGGAGTTCTGGCGGCACGATGCCATTCATGTGAGCGTGGAAGTGCCGGATTGAGGGGAGGGCTCTTCGTAGGAGCGAGCTTGCTCGCGAACCTGGCTCTTCATGCGTTTGGCCGACCTTCGCCCCCTCTCCCCAGCCCTCGGCTGCGCGCCCCGCCCTGAAGGGAGAGGGAGCTTGTCCGTGCCGAGAAGAGGCCTGGTTTCAGCCGACAATCTCTGTGCTAGCCGGCTAACTCCAAACTATCCAAACACACCGAACGGTCCCCTCTCCCTTCAGGGAGAGGGTTAGGGAGAGGGAACAGAGGCCACCCCGAACATTGGAGTGCCCGGGAAACGCCGTTCGCGAGCAAGCTCGCTCCTACGAAAAGCCGCAGCCTCAAGGCAGCTCGGCACTGCCGTAGAACGCCCCCAGCACCTTGGCCAGGTAGCGCAGGTCGTGGCTGCCGGCCAGTTCGCGGATGCTGTGCATGGCGAAGGTCGGCAGGCCGATGTCGACGGTGCGCACGCCCAGCTGGCTGGCGGTGATCGGGCCGATGGTGGAGCCGCAGCCCATGTCGCTGCGGGTCACGAAGCTCTGCACCGGCACTTCGTTTTCCAGGCACAGGTGGCGGAAGTAGCCGGCGGTCTCGCTGCTGGTGGCGTAGCGCTGGTTGCTGTTGACCTTGATCACCGGGCCGCCGTTGAGCAGCGGGCCGTGGTTGCCGTCGTGCTTGTCGGCGTAGTTGGGGTGCACGCCGTGGGCGTTGTCGGCGGAGACCAGCAGCGAGCGCTGGATCACCCGCACGAAGGCGTCGCCGTCGGGCAGCAGGCGGCGCAGCACCTGCTCCAGGAAGGGGCCGTCGGCGCCGCAGGCCGAGCAGGAGCCGACTTCCTCGTGGTCGGTGCAGACCAGCACCGCGCTCTGTTCGTCGCCGCTGTCCAGCAAGGCTTCCAGGCCGGCGTAGCAGGACAGCAGGTTGTCCAGGCGGGCGCCGGCGATGAACTCGCCGCCCAGGCCCACCACCGCGGCGCGCTGGGTGTCGTAGAAGCTCAGTTCGTAGTCGAGGATGGCGTCGGCGATGATGCCGTGCTCGTTCTGCAACTGCTCGCCGAGCAGGTCGCGGAAGTCGCGGGTTTCGCCGGCGGCCAGTTGGGCGAGGATCGGCGGCAGTTCGGTCTGGGCGTTGATCGCCCAGCCCTGGTTGGCCTCGCGGTTGAGGTGGATGGCCAGGTTGGGGATCACCGCGATGGGCGCGCGGAAGTCGATCAGGCGGCTTTCCACCTTGCCGGCCAGGCGGAAGGTGACGCGCCCGGCCAGGGACAGGTCGCGGTCGAACCAGGGCGCGAACAGGGCGCCGCCGTAGACCTCGACGCCCAGTTGCCAGTAGCCCTTACGGGCCAGTTCCGGGTTCGGCTTGACGCGCAGGCAGGGGCTGTCGGTGTGCGCGCCGACCAGGCGCAGGCCGTGCTCCAGCGGGGCGTTGCGGCCGAGCTTGAAGGCGATCAGCGAGGAGTCGTTGCGCGTCACGTAGTAGCGCCCGCCGGACTCGGTGCGCCAGGCGTCACGCTCGTCGAGGCGCTGGTAGCCGGCCTCTTCGAGGCGCCGGGCGAGGCTGGCGGTGGCGTGGAACGGCGTCGGCGAGGCCGCGAGGAAATCGATCAGGCCCTGGTTGAGATCTGCACGCATGGGAAACTCCGGACAACGATGGGCGGAAGTTTATCGCAAATGGCGGGGGCGGCGGGGTTGTGGCAATGCCGGCAGGGATTCATCGCGGACTCCGTCCGCGATTCGCGCGCAGGGCGCGCTCCTACAGGGGGATGGCGCGGGTGGGGCGGTGTAGGAGCGGATCTCATCCGCGAAACGCGCCGGGACATCCGGCTATCGCGGACAAGGTCCGCTCCTACGGGGGCACCATGCCTCACGGTGAATTGTAGGAGCGGGCCCTGCCCGCGATTTCGCGCGCAGGGCGCGCTCCTACAGGGGAATGGCGCGGGTGGGGCGGCGTAGGAGCGGATCTCATCCGCGAAACGCGCCGGGACGGCCGGCTATCGCGGACAAGGTCCGCTCCTACGGGCGCCGTGCCACCACGGCGAAAATATGCCAGTGCTTGGTACCACCGACGGCGGTATTGCCTTGCCACTCGTGTTCTTCGAAGCGCAGCGTTTCCCAGCCCTCGAAAAGGGTTTGCACGGCTTCGCGGGTGTGGAAGCTCATGCCGTCGCGCCCCTGCCACTGGTCGCGTTCGCCGAAGAAGTGCCCGGCGAACAGCCCGCCACGCTCCAGGGCAGCCTCGATGCTTTGCCACAGGCGCGGGAAATCGGCAGGCGGGCAGAAGGGCAGGGCGAAGCTGCTGTTGATCAGCTGCGCGTTGGGCAGGGCGGTGTCCTGGAAGCGTTCGCAGCGGGTTCGCAGGCGTTCGGCCTGGCCTGTGGATAAACCTTCCGTCAGGTGACGCAGGCCGGCGGCGTTGCTGTCGATCGCCAGCACCCGCCAACCCTGGCGCAGCAGCTCATGGGTGTCGCGTCCCGAGCCGCAACCCAGGTCCAGGGCCAGGCCGGGCGCGCAGTGCCAGTGCTCCAGCGCCTGCAGCAGCGAGGGATGGGGCGGGGTGCCGCGGGTTGCCTGGTGGAAGTCTTGCCGGTCCATGGCGGGCTCCCGCTCAGAACGGCGCCGGCGACTCGAAGCGCAGGCGCTCGCCGGTCTGCGGGTGGGTCAGGCACAGCAGGCTGGCGTGCAGGCACAGGCGGTCGCGCAGGGCCAGGGCTTCGCCTTCGGCGTAGAGGCGGTCGCCGAGCAGTGGGTGGCCGATGGACAGCATGTGCACGCGCAGTTGGTGCGAGCGGCCGGTGATGGGGGTGAGTTCCACCCGGGCGTACTGGCCGCAGCGTTCCACCACGCGCCAGAAGGTCAGGGCTTGGCGGCCGTGCTCGTGGTCGACGATGTGCCGCGGCTTGTTCTCCGGGTCGTAGCGCAGCGGCAGTTCGATGCGCCCGCTGTCCCGTTCCGGCTCGCCCCAGCACAGGGCGGTGTAGGCCTTTTCGGTCTCGCGGTCGTGGAACTGCCGGGACAGCTCGCGGTGGCTGTCGGGGTCGCGGGCCAGCACCATCAGGCCGGAGGTTTCCCAGTCCAGGCGGTGGACGATGCGCGCCTCCGGGTAGCCGTTTTCCTGCAGGCGGGTGACCAGGCAGTCCTTGTTGTCCTCGGCGCGGCCGGGCACCGAGAGCAGCAGGGTGGGCTTGTTCACCACCAGCAGGGCGGCGTCCTGGTGGACGATCTGGATGTTCGACAGCGGCATGGGGCCTCGACAGCGGCTAGAAATGACTGCGGCGGCCGAGGCCGCCGCAGTTCACTCCGGGAACGATCAACGTTCCGGCAGAGTGATGTTGAGTTCCAGGATCGAGCAGCTGCCCTGGTTGGCCAGTTCCACCTGGACCTGTTCCTGGTCGATCGGCACGTATTTGCGGATCACTTCCAGCAGGTCTTTCTGCAGCTGCGGGAGGTAGTCCGGTTGCGAACGGTTGCCGCGCTCGTGGGCGACTATGATCTGGAGTCTTTCCTTCGCGATGGACGCGCTGTTCGGCGCTTTCCGGCTGCGAAAGAAGTCTAAAAGGCTCATTCACGTCCTCCGAACAGTCGTTGCAGGAATCCTTTCTTCTGCACATCGAGGAACCGATGTGGCATCTCTTTGCCCAGCAGGCGGTCGACCGCGTCGCTGTAGGCCTGGCCGGCGTCGCTCTGCTCGTCGAGGATGACCGGCACGCCCTGGTTCGAGGCCTTGAGCACGGCCTGCGACTCGGGGATCACGCCGAGCAGGCGGATCGCCAGGATTTCCTCGACGTCTTCCACGCCGAGCATCTCGCCCTTGGTGACGCGCTCGGGGTTGTAGCGGGTCAGCAGCAGGTGTTCCTTGATCGGCTCCTCGCCCTTCTCGGAGCGCGCCGACTTGCTGGCCAGCAGGCCGAGCATACGGTCGGAGTCGCGCACCGAGGAGACTTCCGGGTTGGTCACGACGATCGCCTCGTCGGCGAAGTACATGGCCAGGTGGGCACCCTTCTCGATGCCGGCCGGGGAGTCGCAGATGATGTATTCGAAGTTCTGTTTGAGTTCTTCCATGACCTTGCCGACGCCTTCCTGGGTCAGGGCGTCCTTGTCACGGGTCTGGCTGGCGGCCAGGACGAACAGGTTCTCGAGGCGCTTGTCCTTGATGAGGGCCTGGGTCAGCGTGGCTTCGCCGTTGATGACGTTGACGAAGTCATAAACCACGCGGCGTTCGCAGCCCATGATCAGGTCGAGGTTACGCAGGCCCACGTCGAAGTCGACGATGACGGTCTTGTGGCCGCGCAGGGCCAGGCCGGTGCCGATGGCGGCGCTGGTGGTGGTTTTACCGACGCCACCCTTACCGGAAGTGACTACGAGGATCTTGGCCAAGGTGATTCACCCCAAAGAAAAAACGAAGAGTTCTGGTCCCTGAAATTCGCGGCAGTATCCGTTAAAGGCGGGTGATGTTCAACACGTCTCCCGACAGGCTGACGTGTACCGCCTGCCCCCATTGCGGACTGCGCCTAAGGTCTTCTGCCACCTTGTAATTCCCGGCGATCGAGACCAGTTCGGCGCCCAGTTGCTGACAGAAGATTCGCGCGCTGGTGTCGCCCTTGACGCCGGCCAGGGCACGACCGCGCATCGGACCGTATACGTGGATGTTGCCGTCGGCCAGAAGTTCCGCACCGGGGCTCACGGGGGCCAGGACGATGAGGTCGCCGCCGGCGGCGTATATCTGTACGCCACCGCGCACCGGGCTGGTCACCAGCTTAGTCGGACGGACGGCCGGGGCGGAGGGCTCGGCAGGCTTTTCAGGGGCTTTTTCAGGCGCCGGGTCCGCGGTCTTGTCGCTGGCCTTGTCGATGGCTTTTTCGACCACCGGTTCGGCCAGCTTCTCGCTGCGCGGGCGGCGCACTATGCCGTCGTTCTCCGGGCCCGCGGTGGCGTCCTTGGGCTCCAGCGGGCGGTCGCGGGAGCCGGAGGGCGGCAGCACCGGGATGTCCAGCATGGTTGCCAGGCGCAGGTCTTCCTCGCGGTTGGCGCGGATGGCCAGGGTGCGCAGGCCGTGGCGGCGGCAGATGTCCAGCACGCCCTGCAGGTCGAGCTGGCCTTCGCCGCCGGGCAGCTTGTCCAGGGCCAGGACCAGGGGGGTGTCGCGGAAGAAGTTGGGAGCCTGGGCGACCTTGTCGGCGAGCTGACGGTCCAGGCGCGACAGGTCGTTGTGCGCCAGTTCCAGCACGGTGACGGCGAGCATGCTGCCCTTGAGCTGGAAAACGGGATCTTGGTCGAGGAGGTCGGCTTGGCTCATGGTCGCACTGCATCGCTAAATGGCCTCGACTTATAGCGAACCCTCCCGGCAGTCGCAAGCCTGGCGCGGGGCCAGGTGCGATAGTGGCACCGGGGCGGCGGCGCAAAGGCGGCGCTCGCGGTAGAATGCCGCCTTTGCCCGTCATTCCCGGAATCGTTCATGGACCGTCCCAGCTTTCGTGCCGCCTTCCTCCATCCGCGCTACTGGCCGCTGTGGCTGGGCCTGGGCGCGCTGTGGCTGGTGGTGCAACTGCCCTATCCGGCGCTGCTGGCGCTGGGGCGCGGCCTGGGCGCGCTGATGTACCGCGTGGTCGGCAGCCGCCGGGCGATCGCCGCGCGCAACCTGGAGCTGTGCTTCCCCGAGCTGTCCGCCACCGAGCGCACCCGGCTGCTCAAGGCCAACTTCGCCTCCACCGGCATCGCCTTCTTCGAAATGGCCATGAGCTGGTGGTGGCCCCGGGCGCGGCTGGCGAAGCTCGCCCATATAGAAGGTCTGGAGCACCTGCGCCAGGCCCAGGCCGAAGGCAAGGGCGTGATCCTCATGGCCATGCACTTCACCACCCTGGAGATTGGCGCGGCGCTGCTGGGCCAGGTGCAGACCATCGATGGCATGTACCGCGAGCACGACAACCCGGTGTTCGACTACGTGCAGCGCCGCGGCCGCGAGCGGCACAACCTGGACGCCAGCGCCATCGAGCGCGAGGACGTGCGCGCCATGCTCAAGGTGCTGCGCGCCGGGCGCGCCATCTGGTACGCCCCGGACCAGGACTACGGCGCCAAGCAGAGCCTGTTCGTGCCGCTGTTCGGCATCCAGGCCGCCACCGTCACCGCCACCACCAAGTTCGCCCGCCTGGGCCGCGCGCAGGTCATGCCCTTCACCCAGACGCGCCTGGCCGACGGTTCCGGCTACCGCCTGGTGGTGCACCCGCCGCTGCAGGACTTCCCCGGCGAGAGCGAGGAGGCCGACTGCCTGCGCATCAACCAGTGGGTGGAAGCCGAGATCCGCCAGCAGCCCGAGCAGTACCTCTGGGCCCACCGCCGCTTCAAGAGCCGCCCGGACGGCGCGCCGAAGCTCTACGACAAGCGCTGAATGCGGCGGCGGGCTTTACCGCGGCGGGCAGCGTTGCATACTGAAAAGTGCAGGACGCATCCAGGACTCCCGTCGTGACTGAATCCGCCGAGCCGCAACCCAACCTCCGCGCCGAACGCGCCATCACCGGCCTCATCCTTTCCGGCGGCGGTGCCCGCGCCGCCTACCAGGTGGGCGTGCTGGCGGCCATCGCCGAGCTGCTGCCGGAGGGCGCGGCCAATCCCTTCCCGGTCATCGTCGGCACCTCGGCCGGCGCCATCAACGCCGTGGGCCTGGCCTGTGGCGCGCTGTCCTTCCGCGAGGCCATCCACAGCCTGACGCGGGTGTGGAAGGGCTTCCACACCGGCCAGGTGTACCGCGCCGACTTCACCGGGGTGCTCGGCCAGGCCCTGCGCTTCCTCGGCCACAGCCTGCTGGGCCTGGGCCGGCGGCGGCCGGTGGCGCTGCTCGACAGCACGCCGCTGCGCCACCTGCTGGCCCGCGAGATGGACTTTTCCGGCATCAGCGCCGCCTTGCAGCAACGCAAGCTGCGCGCAGTGGCGGTGACCGCCTTCGGCTACGACTCCGGGCAGGCGGTGACCTTCTACCAGGGCCGCGCCACCATCGAGCCCTGGCTGCGCCACCGGCGCATCGGCGTGCCGACGCGGCTGCACCTGGAGCACCTGCTGGCCAGTTCGGCGATCCCGCTGCTGTTCGCCCCGGTGCGCATCAAGCGCGAGTTCTACGGCGACGGCGCGGTGCGCCAGCAGGCGCCGATCAGCCCGGCGCTGCATCTGGGCGCCAACCGCGTGCTGGTGATCGGCGTCAGCGGCAACCCGATGCGCAACGACCCCAACGAAGGCGCCGGCCAGGCTAGCGGCCGGCCGCCGACCCTGGCGCAGATGGGCATCCACCTGCTCAACAGCACCTTCATCGATAGCCTGGAAGGGGATATCGAGGTGCTGCAGCGCGTCAATTACCTGGGCTCGCTGGTGCCCCAGGAGCGCCGCTGCCACGAGGCCGGGCTGCGCGAGGTGGAAGTGCTGCTGGTGTCGCCATCGCGACCGCTGGACGAGATCGCGGCCAAGCACCGCAAGGAACTGCCCTGGGCGGTGCGCCTGTTCCTGCGCGGCCCGGGCGCGACTCGGGCGAGCGGGGCGGGGGTGTTGAGCTACCTGCTGTTCGAGCGCGGCTATTGCCACGAGCTGATCCGCCTGGGCTACAAGGACGCCATGGACAAGCGCGCGGAGCTGGTGCGCTTTCTCGGGCTGGAGGAGCATTGTCTGTAGGGGAGGATCGCGGACGGAGCTCGCTTACGCTTCAGGCAAACACGTAACTGCCTTGCAGGCCGCACCGGAGCGCTCTTCGTAGGAGCGAGCTTGCTCGCGAACCGCATGGCACGGCGTTTGTTCGCGAGCAAGCTCGCTCCTACGAAAAGCTATGCTCGCCTGCAACGGAGCGGACCTTGTCCGCGATAGCCGGAACCACCGGCGCGATTCGCGGATAAGATCCGCTCCTACGCTGCCCCACCCACGCCGTATCCGTGTAGGAGCGGGGGGCACGGTATTCCTCCCCCGTAGGAGCGGACCTTGTCCGCGATAGCCGGGTGTCCCGGCGCGATTCGCGGATGAGATCCGCTCCTACGCCGCCCCACCCACGCCGTACCCATGTAGGAGCGCGCCCTGCGCGCGATTTCGCGGGCAGGGCCGCGATCCCGGCGGCTCAGACCGCCAGCACGCCGTCCCGGTAATCGCGCAGGGCCTGTTCGATCTCTTCGCGGCTGTTCATCACGAAGGGCCCGTATTGCACGATCGGCTCGTTCAGCGGCTTGCCGGCCAGCAGCAGGACTCGCGCGCCCGTGTCGCTGTGCAGTTTCACCGCGTCGCCTTCGCCCAGGCGCGCCAGGCGGTTGGTGCCGACCTCGCCGCCGCGCTCGGCCTGCACCTGCAGGCTGCCTTCGTAGACGTACAGCAGCGCGCGGTGGCTGCCCGGCAGGTTGAGGCCGATGTCGGCGCCGGCCGGCAGCTTCAGGTCGTAGTAGTGCGGTTCGGTGTCCGGGCGCTGCACGGCGCCGTCGAGTTGCGCCTGGCCGTCGTCGAAGCGCCCGGCGATCACGGTTACTTCCACGCCGTTGGCGGTGGTGGTGCGCGGTACGTCTTGCGGCTCGATGTCGCGGTAGCCGGCCGGGCCGAGCTTGCTCTTGCCGGGCAGGTTCAGCCACAGCTGGAAGCCGCGCATGGCGCCGTGCTCCTGCTCGGGCATCTCGCTGTGGATGATACCGTGGGCGGCAGTCATCCACTGCACGCCGCCGGGCTGGAGCAGGCCTTCGTTGCCCAGGTGGTCGCGGTGGCGCATGCGCCCTTCGAGAAGGATGATACGATTCAACCACGTGTGTTAAGCGGAGCAGATACAGATGCCTACGGCCTTCAGTTACATCAGGTTCAGTTCAGGGAAGCAGCAGCACGGCGACAGCTTCGACCGCCAACAGGTCAAGGTGGCCGAGTGGTGTGCAGCCAACCCGGATTACAGCGTCAGCGCTCTGAGCTTCGAAGACCTCGGCCTGTCAGGTTGGAAGGGCAAGCACCTTGAGTATGGATTCGGTCGGCTGCTGGCCGCTGTAGAGAACGGTGTAATAAAGAAAGGTGACTGCATTCTGGTCGAAGCGTGGGACCGGGTTGGCCGTCTGAAGACATCCACGATGCTAAAAGACTTGATCCTTCCGATCATCGATGCTGGCGTCTCCATCATCACGCTATCAGATGGGCAACAGTACGACGCCGCGTCCCTCGATGGCGGGATGGCATACGTGCTTATCGGTCATGTGCAGGCCGCAAATAGGTATTCAGAGACGCTCTCTGATCGCATCAATAGTGCCTACAAGAGACGGAGGACGCTGGCGGCACTACCAGAAGGGCAGAAGGTTACACCGACACGCTGTACGCCAATCTGGTTAACCAAAGAAGGCGAGATGATTGAAGATATCAGAGTCCACGTAGCAAAAGCCTTCCGTGATTATGCCGCTGGTATCGGGGAGCGTCGTATTAGTCGGCAGCTTCGTGAGTGTGGTCATCCAGCCCTAGTAAAAGTCAATGCCACCACAGTCAAGCGATGGATTGAGAACAGAACAGCAATTGGTTATTGGGGGGATATCAAGGATGTGTATCCGTCAGTGATTGATACCACTACCTTCTACGCTTGTCAGAAGGTGAAAGAAGGTAGAACCCACAATCGTAAATCTTCTCCGTCTCAACATATTCTTACAGGTTTGGTGAAGTGTGGAGTATGCGGGAGAAATTTCAATGTCAAGAGACGAACAACTGCACCAGATGTATTAATTTGTACTTCTCGTGCTGGGAAAGGGTTGGATGGATGCAGCAATAGTAAAAGTATTCCCAAATCTGTACTTGAATACATTCGTCTCCAGACACAAGAGCTATATATTCGTCACGGTCTACAAGATTCAGCATTCCGCCTCAATAGTAGCCGGTTGGGTGAAATTGAAGATAGCCTTCATAACTTGTCGCAGCAGATTACTAGATTAGTTACTGCATTAGAGTTGGCAGGTGAGATTAAAGAGATTACAGAGAAGCTAAAAGCTCTTGAAGAACAGCGAACCCTTTTGGAGAATGAAAAGGGTATGTTGTCGTCACAATCTGATCCCTCTAATCTACAGCTTCTGATTGCTGAAGTAGACCTGCACAATGACTCGATGAAGTTGAATAGTCTACTTCAGAAAGTAGGGTATGCACTACAATGTTACCCGGATGGAACTATAACGCATACCACTCCGAGTGGAATGATCCCACGAGCCAAGATATTTAAATATCTCGGCTATGACCGTGCGTCTAAAGTTTTCAGGTTGCAACTGAAGCGCAAAGGTAGGATTCAGGAAATAGCGGTTCCTCTTACATATAACCCTATATCAACTTCATTCACCAGTACAGATAAAGTTAATGCGATTACCCATTCTGTTGCTGTTGAGTGAAGTTGCGATTAACTCCATCTGCTTAATTTAGATACATGCTCCTATTCATGCAGGAAGTTCAACTTTATTGTATCTCACTTATTGACTTTTAGATAAAAAGATGCGATAATAAGTTGTAAGGTAAGAAGTTTTAAACAGTTCCTCATCTCATAACTTTTCCTTTCCGGCTTAGTATCCTCCTTCAGACTAAGCATCTGCTCGACTACAACAACCTGATCATCTTCTGTTAGTAGTCGAGCGCTCTCTTAAGTCACAACGCTTGCAAGGCGTTCATAGCATAGCTGGTATGCCTATGTGTGTGGCAGTAAGTATACCCCTCCATGTACCCCCGTAACTGGGGGTTTCTTTTTCTCTAACAAAACTACCAACTCATACACCAACTTACCTTTGGAGGTAATTCCATGTCCGTAGTAAAGGTCCATAAGCATATCTGTTGTCACTGCGACAATGTATTTTATAGTCGTTCGGCTCGATCGAAACTGTGTTCGAAGAAATGTGCTAACGCATGGTTCCGTTCAAAAGAACAACCAACACAGAATGATCTCGAACGACTGTATCAGCTACAACAAGCAGAGGAAGCAGCTTAATGTCCTACTTCATAATTAATATTGAACATGACGCCATCGTAGGGACAACTGATGTTCCCTATGCTTCATTTACCAATCGGTTTATAGAAGCGACGGAAGAACAGATATTCAAGTATGAAACTTTATCTGCTTCTCTCCCAGAGGATGTTTATCTGCAATTGTCTGATCTACTGCCTAAGCCAGCTAAGAGACGTCTTGAAGATAAACCAACCAAACGAGCAACACCTGAGACTAAACAAGCCATCGTCGCCTTGATGAGAAAGGCAAAGCAACGGAACAGAAACTAACAGAAGGAAACAAACTAAATGAAAGATAAATATAAATACGGACTTGATGTAATCGAGTTCTTTCAATTTGACAATGACGAACTACAAGAGCACATCAGCAAGGCTGAACAAGCTTATTACAACTCTATTGAATCGCTCGATAACAAGCTAGCTGCAAACATCCAATTAATGAAAGCACCGCTAGTTGTTCAATTACCAGAACTGTTTAGACTCTACAGTGAAGGATATACCGTTCATCCCAATAAGTTTTGTGGTGTGATGGGGCAGTCGCTAGACATTACTTTAACCAAGCCGCAAAAGATTATCGATAAGGAACTTGTGCAAGTACATAAACAAGCGAATGAATTTTTTGAGCAACAACGCTGGATCAAAAATTCACAGGAAACCGACCGCCAACTGGCTATCAGTGCCGAGAAAGTGAAACGAGACAAAGAGAAAGCTGCTGCCATTGCTGAACAGGCTGAACTTGAAGCTCAGCGAGAAAAAGCACTCGATGATCTACGTAAGGCATATGCTGCTTAATCAGTACCAACTGAAACCAAACGAAGGAGGAAACCAATGCTCATTAACAACAAGGAATATTTACGATGTCGAACTATTTTGTTATCAACAAACCAAGCAATCTAATCATTAAAGTAATCTCTTCCCGCTACGCTCCTCAAGACAGCAACCTTCACAAGTTTGTAATAGCCAACGATAAAGCACTAGACGCCTACTACAAATGGACCAAGAATAATCCTGATGTGATGATGGATATCGGCGACCTTATGATCAGAAGCAGACTTGTGAATGATGTTGTCTCGGATGGAAGGGAAGGCAAGGCCAGTCCTAAACGATTCCGTTACCGGGATGAAGAACAACCATCTATCGAAAGTGACCGTATCGGTGAGATTAGAGCTTGGCTTAATTTCAATTCTACGGCAGATGAATATAACTTGGACGAAAGATTCGGTACTGGAATCGTTGCTGCTCGGGCGTATATTAAGAATCTACGCTAACGAAAGAATACGGGCTGTAGCGATGAAAAAGTGGTTAGCCTATGAACCCCCTATGCCGCCACTTTTTCATCGCTACAGCCCTAGCGCCGCGTGGGGCAATACCCTGTTTTTTAGCAAGTCCGAGACCTGCTCAGGAATTTCCAGTGTGATTCGGCCGCTTTCATCATAGCAATGCGCTGGTGCAGATGGATTTTTACCTTGGAAATCTACCGCACTAGTAACACATTAAATCAGTTTTTTGATAGGATCGTTGGCGCACATGCAAACCATGAGTGGAGCCCCAGGAAAATCAAGGCTTCTAACCCTATCATTAGAAGCAGTTTGACATTGGCTTTTCACACGAATCATCCATACAGTATAGGAAATGAGATTTAGATTTCTAGGTTATCTTTAGTATCCCTCTTAGATATCACTAGAACAGCAAGAAGGAGAAAAGAATGGAGACTAGTGATGACAAAACAAAAAGAAAGTATCTAAAGCTACTCACTGAGCATGAATGGCACCATCAATATTCTGTATTCTATGAACATCATTCAGAGAGTAAAAACCTTCTCAATGACATGAAGGTTTTCAAGCAAAGATTAATCAGAGCATGCCCTGACCAACCGTTCTTAGTTAGAATCCAGCTTCTCTCTAGAGAGAACTCGCCTCAAGCGTATTTAACAATTTTTACTACCGAGCGTTCAAAGGAACTAGAGAAGACTCATTCCAACTACTGGCCCAACACAAACCTACTCGGCAGAAAAATTAGCAAAGAGAAGAAAGAGAGACTAGCGAACGCTATTGGAAGACAGAAACCCCATGATCTACTCAGATTCTTTCAAGTGAATAGGGTTCGGAGATATAGCGTTTTGAATGAGGGAAAGCTCGTACCACTAGAAACCAAACCTCCCTCATCTTAAAAATTAAGGTACTACTCAAAAATCCTCAATATTTCCGTGCAATGAGTTTTGCATCAATTTGCGCAATATTCTTCCAGCTTCATCCTTATCGAAATATGGACCAACCTTCAAGTAAGAGCCATTCTCAGAATGAATTGGAATACCAGTTAAAATCAATCCTTCTTTGATCTTTGAATATTCAGCTTTCGTTTTATATGGCAATGCAACAATCCAGCTTTTAGCAGCATCACCATTAGACTTTGGAACATCTACTACTGGGGCCGGCATGATGGGTTCGATCTCTGATCCGCAATGCTTGCACTTAATAGCCTGACTCTTAATTAGCTCTGCACAATACGGACACTCTCGGAGACCATTATTCGAAAGAGAATTCTGGGATATACCAAGTGAAGTAGTATCTGTTACTTCTTCCCAGCCTTTTCGAAGGTAGGATTTCGCTAGAATCCCTTGGATCGATAGTCCATATCCGATAGTGACGATCGGAAGAGCAATGATGATACCTGGACCTCCAGTTACAGCAGTTAGAACACTGACTACAGCTATCCAGATTAAGAAATGAGCCCACAGTCCTCGGTACATCAGGTAGAAGGCTCCAAAGATTACGACGTATAGCCAAGACTCCGTACTTACTTGTTCAGTATGGCCGTTGGCTGGATTACGGAAGGTTCGGACCATCATGCGCTCCTTTGCGATATCTATTGGCCATCATAGCCAAAACAGCCACCTCGCATCCAATACAGTTTGCCTTATTCCTACTGGAGCCCCTATCCACGCTTCCTTTGCTATTCGGGGGGTTAGCTGGTCGTCCTTGTGCAGCACAAATTACCCACGGCTTGGGTAATTATGGGAAATCCCACCTTTTGATCACTTTCTGACCAGTACGCCTAGTGGTTATCGATCAGGAACATTAACAAGGCTTGAACGAACGTTGTAGGTGTGTATAATCACACCAAGCCTTGTTAAATGGAGTGTTAAAAATGGAAGTTGTCGCTTACTACCGTGTTTCGACCAAGGGTCAAGGTGAGTCTGGTCTTGGTCTCGACGCTCAGCGGGAATACGTCCGCACTGCTGCATCCGCAAAGGGTTGGACAATCGTCGCTGAATACACAGACGTGGTAAGTGGCAGCATTCATCCCTTGGAGCGACCAGAAGGTAAGAAGGCGTTCAGTGCTGGTTATCCTGTTGTAGCTGCCAAGTTGGACCGTATTAGCCGGGACGTCGAACACATTGCAGGTCTGATCAAACGTCATCAGTTCAAAGTGGCGACAATGCCTGATGCTGACACGCTCCAATTGCACATCTATGCATCCCTTGCTGAACAGGAAAGGAAGTTCATCAGCGAACGCACCAAGGCCGGTCTGAGCAGCCTTCAGAAGCGTGCTGATGCTGGTGATGTAGCTGCACAGGAAAAGGTCAACAATCGCACTCAGGCGCTTGCCAAGGGCCGTAAAAAGGCGAATCAGCAGAAGGGAGGGGATGCTATGCGTATCGCTGCTCAAGCCTTTGCTGACAGCATCCGAGACTCTGTGAAGCTGTGCATTTTGGAAGGGACGAACACGCTTCAAGGCGTAGCCGACTGCTTGAATGGTAAGGGGATCACCACTGCTCGCGGTAGTCAGTGGCAACCGATGCAGGTTAAACGTGTGATGGAAAAGTTGTCCCTGTCGTTCTGATCCAACCTCCTCAGATTTGGGGACGCCCATCAAGCCTGCCTTAATCGGTGGGCTTTTTCATGGCCGCTAGTTATCCATCTTCATCCCAGCATCAAGAATCAACGCAAAGCCGCCTGTAAGCTCGCCTGCTGTACGATCTCTTCTGAACAGTACCTAGCTAGCAATATTTCATAATTCTGCATTACGAGCATCTTATGGCCATTGAGGGGCGTTAAACGCTGCTTGAGCCATAGTTGATATTTGGAGTGTTTTTTACGTGGTATTTTTGTGCCTGGATGTGAGCATGTAGGTCACGGTCTCGAAACCGCGGTGCGGGTGGTCGGGGAAGCCGCCGATGTAGTCGTCGGGGTTCTGCGTGTCGAACTGGTCGAGCATCAGGAAGGGGTCGAAGCGTTCGATGCCCGGGCCGCCGATCACGCGGGTCAGGCGCACGCCGGCGCCGTCGGAGGCGGGGCGGCCGATGTGCAGGTCGATCAGGTTGCGCAGCTGGGTCATGGGGGACCTCCTCGTTCAGGCATGGAGGCCATGGTAGTCCCGCCGATTGAATGAATGGTTGCGAGTTTTGCGGGCCGAATATCGAATTTGTCGATATTCGGCCCGCCCACTCATTCGCCGATCTGCAGCTTGCGCGCCTCGGTATAGAAGTAGCGCAGCTTCTCGTACTCGAAGGGCGTGTTCATCTGCCCGTAGCGGAAGCTGTTGCTGTAGCGCCGGTCGATGATCTCCAGGGTGGGGATTTCCCAGTAGTCGCCGCTGGCGCTGGCCACGCCCAGGTAGTCCACCTGCTGGCCGGCGACGAAGTCGGTGACCAGCCCGCCGGTGTCGCGCAGGTTGGACGGGCCGAGGATCGGCAGCATCAGGTAGGGGCCGGCGGGCACGCCGTAGAAGCCGAGGGTCTGGCCGAAGTCCTCGGGCTGCCGCGGCAGGCCCATGCGGGTGGCCGGGTCCCACAGGCCGAGCACGCCGAAGGTGGTGTTGAACAGCAGCCGCGCGGTGGTGTTCATGGCCCGCTTGCCCTTGAACTGCAGCAGGCTGTTGAGCAGGCTCGGCACCTCGGCGATGTTGCTGAAGAAGTTGCTCACGCCGCTGCGCACGAAGCGCGGGGTGACGTACTCGTAGCCGTGCACCACGGGCAGGAACACCCACTCGTCGAAGCGGTAGTTGAAGTGGTAGACGCGGCGGTTCCACGACTCCCAGGGGTCGTAGACGTTGAGCGCGCTCAGGGTGGCGCGCTCGAACTCGCGCTGGTCCAGGCCGGGGTTGAACTTGAGCGCGTCCAGCGGGTGCTTGAAGCCGTCGGCGTCGGGCGCCAGCTGCACCTGCTTGGCGGCTGAGGGCGGCACGGCGGGCGCCGGGCCGAGGTCGGAGGCATTGTCGGCGTGGGCCAGCGCGCTGCCCAGCAGCAGGGCCAGCAGCCAGGGGGATCGGCGGGTCATCTAGCGCTTTCCTGTGTCGGCGGCGGCCTGCAGCGTGGCGTCCTGGCCGCGGAAGAAGTCCAGCATGTCCTGGGCGTTGACCCGGTAGTTGAGGTTGCCGCAATGGCCGCCCAGCGGGTACAGCGTCAGCCGGTCGCCGAAGGTGCGGCGCAGGAAGCCGATGTCGCCGGGGCCGAGGATGACGTCGTCGGCGTTGTGCATCACGGCGATCTTCGGCGTGTCGTGCAGGTACTGCTGCAGGGCGTACAGGCTGGTCTGCTGGATCAGCTGCGGCAGGCTGCCGCCGCCATGGCGCTTGCGCCACATGGGGATCAGCTGCTCGACCATGTAGCAGTCGAAGTCGCATTGCAGCGCGCGCTTGAAGAAGGGTTCCAGGCTGGTGCCCTCGTTGATCGGGTAGTGCGGCGGGGTGACCAGCCCGCGCTGGTTGATCAGGTCCGAGGTGAAGGCGATGTCGGCGGAGGAGAAGCGGAAGGTCGTGCCGATCAGCATGGCCATCTCTTCGTTGGTCAGGTGCTGCCTGGAGTGCTGGAAGTCATAGAGGAAGGCATCGTTGAGGTCGATGTAGCCCTTCTGCTGGAAGTAGCGCGTCAGCTTGCCGAGCACCAGCTGGTAGTAGGTCCTGGAGTCGGTGATGCCCTTGACCTGGGTCTGCACCAGGCGGTCGAGGTTGCTCACCGAGGTGTAGAGGTTCACCGGCGGGTTGAGCAGCAGCACGCGCTTGAAGTTGAAGCTGCGGCGGGTTTCGTCGAGGTGGCTGACGAAGGCCGCGTGCAGCGCGCCGAGGCTGTAGCCGGTGAGGTAGTAGCCGGTGATCGGCAGGCTCGGGTGCTGGGCGCGCACCGCCTGCATCACCCGGTACAGGTCGTCGGCGTCGTCGGGGCTGTAGCCGGGGGTGGCGCGCATCGAGGCGCCGGCCATGAAGTCCCAGCTGGTCGGCGAGGAAATCTGCACCACGTGGTAGCCGGCGCCGTAGAACAGGCGCTTGAGGTACTCCGGGGTGCTGCTGAGGTAGCTGGCGCCGGTGCCGGCGATGATGAACACCAGAGGCGCCGGGTGGTCCTGGCGGGCCAGGCGGTAGTGCAGCTTCTTCACCGGCCAGAAGTTGTCCGGCAGCTGGAACTCGCGCTCCGGACGCAGCTTGAGGGCGTAGTCGTGCTGGTCGATGTCGGCATCGTCCGGCAGCTGCGGGCGCAGCTCCGCCGGGGTGGTGGCGATGGTCGCTTCGAAGGGGTTGCCCAGGGGGTAGCCGTAACTGGCCGGGTCGACATCCCTGGCGAGCGCCGGACCTGCGAAGCCCATGACGAGGCTGCCGAGCAGGGCAGCCACGCGCGTAAGCAGAGGCATGCGGTGGATTCCTTTCAGTAGGACGCGAAATGCAGTGAAACCGAGCACTATGACAAGTGCAAGTTCTACAAGTGCTGTAGGACGCGTCCGGAATCCTCTTGGGTGGTCGTTCAGTCGCGCCGGCCGAGGCGGGCGAGGGCATCGCCGGCCAGGCGGTAGACGGTCCATTCGTCCAGGGGCACGGCGCCCAGGCTGCGGTAGAAGCCGATGGCCGGTTCGTTCCAGTCCAGCACCGACCACTCCAGGCGCCCGCACTTGCGTTCCACCGCCAGGCGCGCCAGTTCGCTCAGCAGCGCCTTGCCCAGGCCCAGGCCACGGGCGCTGGGGCGCACGTAGAGGTCTTCGAGGTAGATGCCGGGCTGGCTCAGCCAGGTGGAATAGTTGTGGAAGAACAGCGCGAAGCCGGCGCCGACGCCGTCCACCTCGCCGATCAGCACCTCGGCGTAGGGGCGCGGGCCGAACAGGTGCTCGTGCATGCGCCCGGCGTCGGCCTTGTTCTCGTGGGACAGGCGTTCGTACTCGGCCAACTCGGCGATCAGTTCGAGGATCAGCGGGACGTCGTCGGGGCGGGCGGGGCGCAGCTGGATGCGGGACATGCTCATCTCCTGGTGAAGCGGACCGCCGAGCATGCCGTGCCGGCCCGGCGCTGGCAACCTCGGCGGTGCGGGATGCGCAGCTGCTGCAGCCGCCCACGCCAGGGGGCTGCGCCTCTTGCATCGGCCCCCGCGCTGGTTATGCTGGGCGCCCTTCGCCCGTGGAAGTGGCGCCATGCCTTCACGTTCATCGCTGATCCTGCTCTGCCTCGTCGCGCTCTGGCTGGCCGCCTGCTATGGCGTGCGCTTCGGCCTGCTGGAAAACGGCAGTTGGGTGGACGTGTGCGCCGACGATGCGGCGCTGTGGGCGTGCCAGGCGCGCTCCGGGCTGGGCCTGCTGATCCATTTCGGGGTGTTCGGCCAGGCGGCGCTGGCGGCGTCCGTGCCGGCCTTTCTGCTGCCAGGGCGCATCGGCTGGTGGCTGGCGGCCCTGGCGCTGTTCGTCGGCCTGCTGGCGCTGGTGTTCTACAGCGTGAGCATGGCGGTGTTCGCCGTGGTGCTGGCCGGGCTGCGCCTGGTGCGCCAGCCGCGCCCGGCGCGGGCCTGAGTCAGGCGGCCGGCGCCGAGGCTGCGGCCGCCACGCACCTTTCCTGGCGCAGGCCGCGCCACAGGGCGCCGGCGAGCAGCAGGGCGATCCCCGCCCAGATCAGCGCCTGGCGGTTGCCCAGCCCTTCCAGCACGAGTTGCGGGACTATGCCCGCGGCGATCAGCAGCGCCAGCAGGCCGGCCTCGCGGCGTGGCGCGGTCGCCGGCCGGCAGAGGTAGACCAGCGCCGGGAACAGCAGCGCCGCGTTGGGGAAGTTGCGGTAGCGCGCGTCGAACACCAGGGCCAGCATCCACACCGCGCCGGCGAAGCCGCTGGCCAGCAGCCACCAGCCGCCGCGGGTCTCCAGCCAGGCCAGCAGGCGCGCGCGCCAACCGGCCCCGGCGCCCAGCGCCAGGGAGAGGTGTGCCAGCACCAACAGGTTGAGCAGCACCAGGTACGCCGCCCACAGCCATTCGTCGAGGAAGGTGCAGATCACTTGGGCCTGGGCGCCCCACAGGCCGACGCAGGCAGCGCCGAGGGCGGCAGCCAGTGGCTGCAGCAGGGCGTCTCGGGCGCGGGCCGGGCGACCGCCGAGCAGCAGCGCGGCGCCCCACAGGGCTAGCGACAGTGCCAGCCTGCGCGGCCAGTCCGGCTGGTTGGAAACCGGCCCGGCGAGCACGTTCTTGTCCTGCCGGTCGGCGTCGAACAGGCCCCAGTAGCCACCCACCGCTCCTTCGATGCGGCGCTTCCACGGCTGGTCGAAGGCCTCGATCAGGTTGTAGCGCCAGCCGTGCTCCTCGGCCAGGCGCACGAAGTCGCGGATGTAGCGCGCCTCGTTGACGCGGCTGGGCAGGGCGGTCTGGCGCTGGCGGCCCTCGCTGGGCCAGCCGGTCTCGCCGATCAGGATGGCCTTGCCGGGGAAGGCCTGGTCGAAGCGCCGGCGGATGTCCGCGACGTGCTCCAGGGCGCCGTCGATGCCGCTGGGCTGGTTGTCCCAGTAGGGCAGCAGGTGCAGGGTGATGAAGTCGACGCCGCCGGCCAGCTGCGGGTGCTTGAGCCAGTATTCCCAGACCTCGGCATAGGACACCGGCTGGCGCACCTGGCTTTTCACCCGCGCCAACAGGCCGTCGAGGTACTTGCTGGTGACTTCCTGGCGCAGCAGCGTCTCGTTGCCGACGATCACCGCCTGGACCACGTCGGGGTAGGCGTTGGCCGCCGCTATCAGCTTCTGCACCTCGCGTTCGCTGTCGGCGGGGATGGCGTTGATCCAGGCGCCGAGGATCAGCTTCAGGCCATGCTTGCGCGCCAGCTCGGGAATGCCTTCCAGGCCGCTCATGGAATAGGTGCGCACGCAGGTGAAGCGCGTCGCCAGCAGCGCCAGGTCGGCGTCCATTTGTTGAGGGCGCAGGGTGAAGGGCTGGTCGAAGGGCGACTGGTCCTTGCCGAAGGGGCTGTAGGAGGCGCACTGCAGCTTGTGCGTGGGGCCGGCCGCGTCGGGCAGGACGATGGCGCGGCCTTGCAGGTACCAGATGGCGCAGAGGGCAAGGGTGGCCAGGAGCAGACCGAGACAGTAGGCTGAAAAAGGATGGCGCTGGAATCTGGGCATGGGCGCGGTGCTTTCGAGCAGGTCGCGCATCTTAGCAATGCCCCGCCTCCGGCGTCTGCGCAGACGAGCGTGGGATGGCTCTCTGGCATCAGTGGGGGACACGAGCATGTCGTAAATGCTCCGTGGTTGTCGCAATTGGACAGTCGTTGTCGCGTACCAGCAGGTTGCGCGTCGTTCTCGGAGCAGCCCGCCAGCCCCTCGCGCCGATGATGGAGGGGCGGCCAAGACCGTCCCGGAGCGCTCGTTCCGGTGAACCTAGAACAAGGGGAGACTCTTATGCGAATGATGCGACGACTGATGGGCCTGGGTGCGGGGCTCGTGCTGTCGGCGGCAGCGGGCCTGGCCGGTGCGGCGGCCAAGCCGGAGATCACCATCGGCTACGTGGATGGCTGGTCGGACAGCGTGGCGACCACCCACGTGGCCGCCGAGGTGATCCGCGAGAAGCTCGGCTACCCGGTCAAGCTGATGCCGGTGGCGGCCGGGATCATGTGGCAGGGCGTGGCCCGCGGCAAGCTCGACGCCATGCTCTCGGCGTGGCTGCCGGTGACCCACGGCGCCTACTACGAGAAGATGAAGAGCCAGGTGGTCGACCTGGGCGTCAACTACCCGGGGGCGAAGATCGGCCTGATCGTGCCGGAGTACGTCAAGGCCAACAGCATCGAAGACCTCAAGGCGATGAAGGACGACTTCGGCAGCCGCATCGTCGGCATCGACGCCGGCGCCGGGGTGATGCTCAAGACCGACCAGGCGATCAAGGACTACGGCCTGGACTACAAGCTGGTGGCCAGTTCCGGCAGCGGCATGATCGCCGAACTGACCCGCGCCGAGAACGACAAGAAGGCGGTGGCGGTGACCGGCTGGATTCCGCACTGGATGTTCGCCAAGTGGAAGCTGAAGTTCCTCGATGACCCGAAGAAGGTCTACGGCGAGGAAGAGCACGTCGACAGCGTGGCCAACCCGGCGCTGGAGAAGAAGGCCCCGGAAGTCTGGGCGCTGCTGAAGAAACTGCAGTGGAAGGACGGTGCGGAGATCGGCCAGGTGATGCTCGCCATCCAGGATGGGGCCAAGCCTGAGGAGGCGGCCAAGCAGTGGGTGGCCAGCAACCCGGATCGGGTGAAGGAGTGGACGCAGTAAGGCTTTGCCTGGCCTGGCGGTAGGTTGCTGCCGGGTCGGTGGAGGTTGTGAGGAGAGCCGCTTTCCTTTTGGGGGAGCGGCTTTTTTGTTTGTTTGGGGAGGGCGGTGGTTGTGGTGTTGGGGTTAAGAGCGCCCTCTCCCCAACCCTCTCCCGCAGCGGGAGAGGGGGCTGTCTGTGGTGGTCAAATAATTTCGGACACTTCGATAGGTTGTCTGGGTGGCCTGCGCTCGTAGCGGGTGGGAGGCAGATAGCCCAGGCTGGAGTGCAGGCGCACGTTGTTGTAGAAGCCGACGATATAGTCGGCAATGTCGGTCATAGCCTCAGCATGGTTGGCGTAGTCACGTTGCCAGACCCGCTCCATTTTCAGGTTCAGGAAGAAGCGTTCCATGACCGCGTTGTCCCAGCAATTTCCCTTGCGGCTCATGCTCAAGACCAGGCCATGCCGCTTGAGCAGCGCGCGATAAACCTCGCTGGCGTACTGGCTACCACGATCCGAGTGCAC
>Ga0222426_100434_pt1 | contig 28108 bp, 25 predicted proteins | sample 2B50Ametagenome_FD_180087 | JGI IMG/M metagenome (GOLD analysis project Ga0222426, IMG submission 180087) | Enriched microbial communities from leaf-cutter ant dump, University of Wisconsin, Madison, United States - 2B50A (version 2) | ecosystem: Environmental > Terrestrial > Nest > Insects nest...
CTGCGGGGGCGAATTCGGGCAGCAGTGCGCCTGTTGTAGTCCCTGATGACGCCTTTGTGGGCGGGCAGGCGGACATCACCAACAGCATCAAGCAGGTGCTCGATGGTAGTGACAGTGAGTTTGAGCATCTGGTGACGGCCGGCGAGACGACGGTGACGGTGACTGACGAGCCGGGCACGCCGGGCAATCCGGGCGAGCCGGGCACGCCCAATGGTGGCGATGAGGTGGCGATCACGATCGCGGCCGATCAGTCCAGTTACACGGAGGCCGAGCAGCCGCACTTCACGATCAGCCTGGACAAGGCGCTGGATCGGGACGTGACAGTGACTTTGTCCACGGGTGAGACGGTGACGATTACTGCCGGTGCGCTGAGCGCGGGTTATTCGGTGCCGGCGCAAGGCGATGACGTGTTCAAAGATCCGGGTTCTGTGACAGTGGGCTTGACTGGTGCCACGGGTCCTTCGGGAGAAGCGTTTGAGCACCTGACGCTGGGTGCAGCGGCCAGCACGAGCATTGTGGATACGACCGATGACGTGGTGGCGACGCTGACGGCGGAGCCGGCGGACAGTGCCGTGGAGGGTGGTTCGATCGTCTACACGGTGACGTTGAGCAATGCCGATGGTCTGCCGGTGACGGCTCATGATGGGGTGAAGTTTGAGCTGGCCGACGGGACGGTGGTGGAGATTGCTGCGGGGGCGAATTCGGGCAGCAGTGCGCCTGTTGTAGTCCCTGATGACGCCTTTGTGGGCGGGCAGGCGGACATCACCAACAGCATCAAGCAGGTGCTCGATGGTAGTGACAGTGAGTTTGAGCACCTGGTGACGGCCGGCGAGACGACGGTGACGGTGACCGATGACGACCATATAACTGTACATGTATCCGATGCCGACCCCGTCGGTGAGGGCGCAGTAGCAATCTTCGATATCGATCTGGGTGGTAAGTCGGTAGATGCCGACACGATGATGACGATCTCGTTGCAAGCGCCTGGTGGCGCGGGTCATGCCAATGCGGCGGACTTCACGGGTGTGCCGGTGGTGACGATCGGCGGTGCTCCGGCATCTCTGACCGATAACGGTGACGGAACCTACAGTTTCGAGGTGCCTGCGGGGACTTCGGACGGCATTCAGGTTCAGGTGCAAACGGCAACTGATGACGCTTACGAGAACGATGAGGGCTTTAAACTGCACGCCAGTCTGTCTGGCAGCACGGCTGATGGTACGAATCTGGACGCCACTGGTTCGACGCTGACAGACTCGGGCGATGGCACTATTGTCGATGGCCACTTGATTATTGGCACCAATGGTCCCGGTTCTGACAATCTGACTGGGAATGTCGGTAACGACATCGTTCTCGGCGACAAGGGAGGCGTGGACATCGGCCATACGACGGTGCCTGGCGTCAACTACAACATTGCCTTGATCGTGGACGTCTCGGGGAGTATGAGCAACTCCTCTGGTACACAAGGGAAATCGCGCATGCAGTTGACGATTGATGCGTTGAAGAACCTTGCAAATGAACTCGCAGATCATGATGGGACCGTTAATCTGGCCCTGGTGAAATTCAGTACCGATGCCTCTACTACTTATAAGGTCAATAACCTGACGTCTGATAATGTTCATCATCTGATCGACGCTATCGAAGAAGATCTTGAAGCCAGTGGCGGTACCAACTACGAAGCGGCGTTTGATAAAGCTGTGTCGTGGTTTGACGATCAGCCGACCGTGGACGCAGATGGTCACGATTTTGAAAACCTGACCTTTTTCCTGACGGATGGGAACCCGACCTTCAGTGATCGTGATACGAGGAACAACGGCAGTACGACTGAGTACTACGATATGCAGGACGCAGTGGATGCCTTTGGGCCGCTGGCTGACGTCAGTACTGTTCATGCGATCGGCATTGGCACTGGCATTAACAGCGACTATCTGAGGTTCTTCGATAACACGGACGTCACGGGGACTGGGTCGGTGTCGTTTAGTGAAGGTGTTTCGTACCAGACCATTGCTACTTTCAGTAATGGTGGCAGCTCAAGTGGTATCAATAGCCAGAGCGGCTGGTCGGTAGTGGGTTCAACGGGGAATGTCAGGGTTATCGATAATGACAACTATATTTTCTTTAACGGAACCGATAACGATTATTTGCAGTTGACCGATCCGCGACAAACTGGTCGTGGGAATCCGACGCAGACAACATCGTCGTTTAAGTCTGCCGCTATTACGGTAGATGAAAATGGCGCCATTCGGTTTGAATATATGACCGATAATTACAAATCTGGCGATAGTATCAAATGGCATCTGGTAGATGCGGATAACAACTCTGTACCAGGGGTCGGCGGGACGTTGTCGAGCAAGAGCGATTTTACGGCGATTACTGCATCCGGTCTTCAGGCCGGCCAGTATCACTTGGTATTTGATGTGCTTGATGGCTCTAGTAGTGGAAATTTGGCCCTGCGGATCGATAATATTGCTGTCGGGACAGATCACACTAGAACCGTTACTGGTGACGTGGGTGAGCCGCAGATCGTCAACAAGGCTGAAGATCTCGAGGCTGCTTTGCAGCATGGGGGGCAAATCGACCACACAACACCGCTGCCTGTCAGTGGTGATACGCTCAACGGCGGTGATGGTAATGACGTCCTGTTTGGGGATGTTATTAATACCGACAACCTCACATGGACCGGGCGTTACGACGTAGATCACGCCAATTACATGGCGGCCGGTTCAGGTGTGGCAGCGCTGGAAAAATTCCTGGCATTGCAGAACGGTCATGAGGCCTCCACTGAAGAGCTATACAACTACATCAGAGATCACCACGACACGTTGAATGCTGGTGGCGATACCCGGGGCGGTAACGACACGCTGTATGGTGGTGACGGGGATGACTACCTTTATGGACAGGGTGGTGATGACAAGTTGTATGGCGGTGAGGGTAATGACACCTTGGTCGGTGGAACGGGGAACGACAACCTTTGGGGAGGTGCGGGTGATGATACATTCGTATGGAAGTTGGATGACCAGGGTGCGCCCAGTGATCCTGTAACCCGCGACCATGTCATGGATTTTGGTGTCGGGGGCTCCGATCCAAACGGTAATGATGTGCTCGACCTTAGCGAGTTGCTGACAGGAGAACATGACGGAAAGGGATCTCTACCATCGAATTTGACCCAGTTCTTGTCGTTTGAGAACGACGGTGATGGTAACGTCTTGGTCAAGATCAGTACCGAAGGTCATGTGGCAACCAGTCATGACCAGGAGATCGTATTGCATGATGTGAGTCTGTCCGATCTGGGAGGACATGATTCAGCCAGCGTCATTCAAAGCATGATTAATGATGGCAAGCTGAAGGTCGATCAGTAATCACCCATCGGACTGTTGCAGGCAGCGCCCTTATCTTCTTTGGCGGAGATAAGGGCGTTTGCGTAGGTGGTGCGCCTCCTCGCGGCCTTTAGTCTATAGCGCAAATTTTTCGAACCGGCGTAAGCATCCGCCGAGACGGATACGGCCAAACAGCGCTGGGATGCGGACGAGAGCTACCGGAAAAAAAGTGAGGCGATGAAGAAACTGCTGGATTCCGTGGATGGTGACTGGAGCCGTCTCCCCTGCGTGGGGTGATGGCGTCAGTGGCGGAACACGTCTTCCCGGACCGTAGCGCTTTTATCCTTTCGTATTTCCCGACCTGGCGGCGCAGGCGAGGCATTCTCAGGATGGAGCTTGCCCAATCCGGAAGCCGGGCCAAATCCAATCTTTCGCGTACGCTGCGCACCATGGAACAATAGGGTCAGATCTCTCCAAGACCGGCTTCCATCACCACAGCGGGCCGATCGTCGTCACAAAAATCCCTCATCCGCCCATTGTCTTTCACGCCAATAGGCGCGCGCGACGCGCCCCCGTTACTATAGGTTTCACGAGCGAAAAACAGCACTTCCCCCGGTCCTCTTTCGGTAGGCCGGATTTTGTATCAAAATCCATGAATGTGTGATCATCGGCAGCCTTCTGCCAGGGTCCGGGGCCTGCTGCAGGGGCTGACGGCTCTGCTGCTATGTCTGGCGCTGGCCTGGGGGCCGGCGCCGGCCTTGACGTTCGACCCGGGCGCGCTGACGGATTACGCGCGCCGCCACTATGGCGCCAAGGCCGAACGGGCGGTGCAGGCCTGGCAGGCGATGCTGGAACAGGCCGCGGGCCGGGACGAGCAGGAAAAACTGCGGCTGGTCAACGGTTTCTGGAACCAGTCGCTGATCGGGGGCGAGGACATCAGCATCTGGAGCAAGACGGATTACTGGGCCACGCCGCTGGAGTCCCTGGCCAAGGGCGCCGGGGATTGCGAGGACTACGTGATCGGCAAGTATTTTTCCCTGTTGCGCGTGGGGGTCTCGCCCGACAAGCTGCGGCTGGTGTATGTCCGCGCGCAGATTGGCGGGCAGAGCATCGCCCACATGGTGCTGGGCTATTACCCGACGCCGCAGGCCGAGCCCCTGGTGCTGGACAGCCTGATCGACCGGATCCAGCCGGCGCACCTGCGCCCGGACCTCACGCCGGTGTTCAGTTTCAATGCGCAGGGCATCTACGTGCCCGGCGGCGGGCGGCGCTCGGTCGACCAGATCGGGCGCTGGCGCGAATTGCTGGGCAAGATGCGCACCGAAGGCTTTCAACCCTGATTCAGTAGAGAAGGAATGTCATGTCCTTGTTAAGACAATTGCTGTTGAGCGTGACGCTGGCGATCCTCGTGATCCTGGTCGGGGCAACCATATTCAGCATCGGCTCGGCACGCCAGTATCTGGATGCGCAGTTGCAGGCGCAGAGCGATTCCACCGCCACGTCGCTTGCGCTGACGCTGTCGCAGCCCTCGAATCAGGATCCGACGGTGCGCGAGCTGCTGATTTCGGTGCTGTTCGACAGCGGGCAGTTCCGGGTCGTGGAGTTCCTGGATCCCACCGGCCGCATCCTGATCCGGCGCGAGATCGGCGACGGCCAGGAAGAACGCGTGCGGGCGCCGGGCTGGTTCAGCCACATGTTGCCGCTGGAGCGCCACGAGGCTCAGCGCCAGGTGACCAATGGCTGGTCGCAGCTGGGTGTGGTGCGCCTGGAGGCGAACGACGCCTATGCGCGCGACGCCCTGTGGACCAGCACGGAGCGCATCGTCACCCTGACGGTGGGCGCGGGCCTGCTGTGGGGCCTGTTCGTGGTGCTGCTGATGCGCTGGCTGCGCCGCGCCCTGCATGACGACGTGATGGCGCGCATGCAGGCGGTGGCGCAGGCCGGCGATGGCGAGGTCCTGCCGCCGGTGCGGCACCCCGCCATGCTGGAACTGCGCGAGATCACGCAGGCGATCGCCAGCACGCACGCCCAGGTGCGGGCGACCGTGGCCGAGCGCCAGGCGCGCATCGAATCCCTGGTGCTGGAGCTGAACCAGGATCCGGTCACCGGGCTGGCGAACCGCAAGTATTTCATCAACGAGCTGCGCCGCGTGCTGGAACAGCCGGCCGGCGCCGATGCGCAGGGCGGGCACGTGATGCTGTTTCGCCAGTGCGACCTGAGCGCCATCAACCAGACGCTCAGCCGTCCCATCGTCGATCAATGGCTGCGCAACGTGGGGCAACTGGTGCTGGGGCTGCTGCGCGAGCGCCAGGGCGGCGATGCCTGGCTGGCCCGGCTGAACGGTTCGGACTTCGCCTTCGTGCTGCCCTTGATGCCGGGGCCGGTCGCGGTGCGGGTCGCGCAGGCCGTGGGCGAGATCCTGCAGGCCCAGCGGATTTCGCTGGGGCAGGCGGGGCTGTGCCGCTGGCGGATGGTGCTGACCGACTACGAGCCGGGCGAGGACCTGTCCTTCGTGCTGGCCCGCCTGGACGATGCCCTGATGCGGGCCGAAAGCTCCGGCAGTTCGGATGTGGAATACATGCCGGACCAGGATACGCAGGGGACGTCGGGCCGCCGCCTGGGTGGCGAGCAGGCCTGGCGCACCTTGCTGCGCAATGCCCTGGAAGAGGGCTGGTTCGCCCTGACGACGCAGCGGGTGGAAAGCTCCGGCGTGGGGGAAGGCCGCACGCTGGGGCTGCTGACCCTGCAGGAGCCGGGCGCCGCGGAGGCGCTGTCGGGCTATCTGTTCATGCCGCCGGCGGTGCGCCTGGGCCTGTCGGGCGCGTGCGACGCGCAGGCGGTCAGCCTGGGGCTGGACTGGCTGCGCACGTATCCGGGGGATCTGGCGCTGCGCGTGTCGCTGGCCTCGCTGCTGCAGGAGGATTTCTGCGGCGAGATCGCCGCCCGGCTGGCGCGGATGCCGGACCAGGGTGCCCGGCTGGTGATCGAGCTCGACGCCTATGGGCTGGTGGCGTATCGCACCGAGGTGCTGCGCTTTGCCGGCATGCTGCGTGACCACGGCGTGCGCCTGGGGTTGCGGCGCTTTGCCGAACAGGCCGAGGCGCTGCTGTACCTGCACGAGCTGCGGCCCGATTACGTCCAGGTGTCGGGCCATCTCCTGGCGGCCCAGGCGGACAGCCCGGGCGCGCGGCGCCTGCTGGACGCGGTCCAGGAAACGGCCCGCGAGGTCGGCACGGCGATCGAGACGGCCACGGCCCAGGCCTGAGACGGCGGGGCCGCCCGGTCCGGCACCGCCGGCGGGGCGCGGCCCCGGCCGGTGATTTATACTAATAAATTGCCATTGCGCGCCCGCGCCTTGCGGGCATGCCGCGCATGCCGTCTCCTTAGTTAAATGGATATAACTTTCCCCTCCTAAGGGAAGATTGCAGGTTCGATTCCTGCAGGAGACGCCAGTTCCTGGGTGCCGGCGAACAACCTGTCGGACTTCAGCCGCGTGCCAGCGCTTGAGATGGAGAACTGGCTGAGCGGCTGCCGGTAGATCAGTGTTCGTCTTCCAGCGCCACCTGCACCGGCTTGCCCCCCAGGGCGCCGGTCAGCACGCTCGATGCCACGCTGATCAGGTATCCACGCCGCCCGCCGTTCAGATAGATGGTGTCGTAGTCCAGCAAGGTCTGCTCCACCCACACCGGCATGCGTTTGCGGGTGGCAAAGGGCGAGGTGCCTCCGACCTGGTAGCCCGAGTTTCGCTGCGCGGTGTCGGGCGTGCAGGGCGCGACTTTCTTGGCGCCGATCTGGCGTGCGAGGTTCTTGGTCGAGACCTCGCAATCCCCATGCATCAGCACCACCAGCGGGCGCGCCTGCTCGTCTTCCATGATCAGGGTCTTGGCGACCTGATGCAGCGGTACGCCCAATTGGCGTGCGGCTTCGCGTGCACCGCCGTGGTCGACGTAGTCGTAGGGGTGTTCGCCAAAGGCGATCTTCTGCTGCCGCAGCCAGTGCGTGGCGGGCGTCTCGGACGTGTGCTTGGTCTTGGTCATGTCATGCGGTGTGATGGGGAGTATTCAATGTCTGGGGATGCACGAGTACCCGCACGTTCCTGGCCGCGTCGGCGTAGGCTTTGTGGTGGATATCCCATAGCTCGACGGCGTGCTGGATATTGAGCCAGAACTCAGGTGTGTTGCCCAGCGCGGCTGCCAGCTTGATTGCCATGGGGGCGGTCAATGTCCCTTTGTCGTGCACCAGGCGGCTGAGGCTGTTGCGGTGTACGCCCATGGCATCAGCCAATGTGCTCAGCTCGATCCCCAGCGGGTCCAGGAATTCTGTGGTCAGCATTTTGCCGACCGTGATGGGGCGGCGTTGAGTATCACGCATCGTGAGGTCCTGTTTTAGTCTGTTCAGCCGCCATATGTGTGAGGGTCCAGATAAGCATTCGCGGCGATGCCGTCGGCCCATTGGAAAATCAGCCGATATTGCCTGTTGACCCGGATGCTGCACCAACCGGATAAGCGGCCCGAAAGATGCTCGAAGCGATTCCCGGGCGGAGCCCTGAGGTCGGACTCCTGGGTGGCGGCGTCGAGGATCTGTAGTTTTCTGAACAAAGCGTCTTCGATGACACCTGGGATCTTCCGGTGGCTGCGGTTGCCTTCGTAAAAGGCCTCCAGCCAGGCATCCTTGAATTGAATTGCCATGAATCTCCCATGCATTCTATGCACAATAACATTGTGCGTCAACGTGTTGAACTGATGTGCCTCTGGTTCAGCAGCTTAGAGATATGACGGGGATGGGCCAATGGGTTATGGACAAAACTGCCCTGGCGGAGATCACGCCCGCGGATGATGCTGGGCGTGCAGGGTCTTCAGGCGTTCGCGGGCGACGTGGGTGTAGATCTGCGTGGTGGAGATGTCGGCATGGCCCAGCAGCATCTGCACCACGCGCAGGTCGGCGCCGTGGTTCAGCAGGTGGGTGGCAAAGGCGTGGCGCAGCACGTGCGGGGACAGCGGCACGCGGATGTCGGCCTGCTGGGCGTATTTGCGGATCAGCAGCCAGAACGCCTGGCGCGTCATGGCCGCGCCCCGGGTGGTGGCGAACAGGGCGTCGCAGGCGCGCGCGCCCAGGATGGCGGGCCGGCTTTCGCGCAGGTAGCGTTCGATCCAGTGCAGGGCCTCGTCGCCCAGCGGCACCAGGCGGTCCTTGGCGCCTTTGCCCATGACCACGCGCACCACGCCGTCGTTCAGGCTGGTGTCCTGGACGTTCAGGTGCACCAGCTCGCTGACGCGCAGGCCGGTGGCGTACAGGGTCTCCAGCATGGCGCGGTCGCGCAGGCCCAGGGTGGTGTCGACGTCGGGGGCATCCAGCAGGGCATCGACCTGGCTTTCGGACAGGGTCTTGGGAAAGCGGGCGGGCTGGCGGGCGCTGTGCAGGCCCAGGCAGGGATCTTCCTGGCACAGATTGCGGCGCAGCGCCCACAGGTAAAAGCGGCGCAGGGCGGCGAGGCGGCGGTTGGCCGTGCTGGCCTTGGTCTGCCGGTGCTGCGCGGCCAGCCAGGACTGGATGTCCTCGCGGGTGGCGGATTCCGGCGGCCGCCGCCGTTCCCCTTGCAGCCAGTGGGCAAAGGCGGTCAGGTCCTGGCGATACGCGGCCAGGGTGTTGTCCGCCAGGCCGTCTTCCAGCCACAGGGCATCCAGGAACGCATCGATGGTGGGGAAGGGCGAGGGCATGCCGGCGATTTTACCCCGCCCTCATCGGGGACTGATGGCGCGCACCATGTGACCTGCATCAGGACCTGGGCACAATTCTGCATGATTGCGGATAGCGGAATATACCTATATATATTACGATCGGTATTTCGATGTTCCGGTATTCCGGCATCCCGATGTTCCGGGATTGCCGCCCCATCCAATGTCTCAGGAGACTTTCATGCCGTTTCGCCGCGCCCTCGTTCGCCGCGCCCTCGTTCGCCGCGCCCTCGTGGCTTGCGTCCTGTCCTGCGCCGTGGCCCCCGCCATGGCGGGCGAGGTGCTGGTGTCCGCCGCCGCCAGCCTGACCAATGCTTTCAAGGACCTGGCCGCCCAGTACCAGGCCGCCCATCCCGACACCCGGGTGCTGACGACTTTCGGCGCCTCGGACGTGGTGCTGCGCCAGATCGTCGAGGGCGCGCCGGCCGACGTGTTCGCCTCGGCGGACCAGAAGGCCATGGACAAGGCGGCCGCCGCCCAGGCCATCGATCCCGCCACCCGCGTGGATTTCGTCCGCAACGAGGTGGTGCTGGTGGTGCCGGCCGACAATCCGCGCGGCATCCAGTCGCTGCGGGACCTGGCGAAGCCCGACGTGCGGCGGCTCGCCCTGGGCAATCCGGATTCGGTGCCGGTGGGGCGCTACACCAAGGCCGCCCTGGAAAAGGCCGGCGCCTGGGACACGGTCCATGCCCGCGAGATCCTGGGGCAGAACGTGCGCCAGGTGCTCAGCTACGTCGAGCGCGGCGAGGTGGACGCCGGCTTTGTCTTTGCAACGGACGCTGCCATCATGAAGGACAAGGTCAAGGTCGTGCAGGCCGTCGAGACGCCCGTGCCGGTGGTCTACCCGATCGCGCTGGTGCGGCGCGACGGCCGGGCCCCCGAGGCGGCGGGCTTCCTGAAGTACGTCGTCTCGCCGGAAGGCCAGGCGGTGCTGGCGCGCTATGGTTTCGCCAAGCCATGATGGCAGGTGGTTTCCTATATGTCTGATCTCTGGGTTCCCCTGCTGCTGTCGCTGAAGGTGGCTGGCTGGGCGACCGCGCTCGCGGCCGTCGGCGGCATCGCGGTGGCGTATGGCCTGTCGCGCTGGCCCTCGCGCTGGTGCGACGTGGTCGACGCCTTCCTGACCCTGCCCATGGTGCTGCCGCCCACGGTGACGGGCTATTACCTGCTGGTGGCGTTCGGCCGGCGCGGCTGGCTGGGCGCCTGGCTGCAGTCGCACGGCATCGAGCTGGTCTTCACCTGGCAGGGCGCGGTCGTGGCGGCCGCCTTGGTCGCCTTTCCCATGGTGCTGAAGGCCGCGCGCGCCGCCTTCCTGGACGTCGACCACCGGCTGGAGCAGGCGGCGGCGGTGCTGGGCGTGTCGCCGTCGGCCGTGTTCTTCCGCGTCAGCCTGCCCCTGGCCGCGCGCGGCATCCTGGCGGGGGTGCTGCTGGCGTTCGCCCGCGCGCTGGGGGAATTCGGCGCGACCCTGATGGTGGCGGGCAACATCCCCGGCAAGACCCAGACCCTGTCGATCGCCATCTACGAGGCCGTCCAGGCGGGCGACGACGATGCCGCCAATCTCCTGGTGCTGGTGACCTCGGCCACCTGCGTGGCGGTGTTGTGCCTGGCGGCCTGGCTGATGCCGGGCGGGCGGGCGCGGCGCGGGACGCGGGGGGCGGCATGAGCCTGTCCGTGGACATCCGCCGCCGGATCGGCGGGCCGGACGGTTTCCTGCTGCAGCCGGCCTGGACGACCGACGCCCGCCGGGTGGCGCTCTTCGGTCCGTCGGGGTCCGGCAAGACGCTGACCATGCAGGCGATCGCCGGCCTGCTGCGCCCCGACTCGGGGCGCATCGAGATCGACGGCCGGGTGCTGTTCGATCGCGCGGCGGGCATCGACGTGCCGCCGCGCCGGCGCCGGCTGGCCTACCTGTTCCAGGACTATGCCCTGTTTCCCCACCTGACCGTGCGCCAGAACATCGGTTTTGGCCTGCAGCGCGGCTGGTTCAACTGGCGTGGCGGATGGTGGCCGGCGGCGCGGCCGGATGCGGCGGATTCCGCGCCGGGCCCGGGCCGCGCATGGCGGCTGGGGCGCCGCGAGCTGCCGGCCCCGGCGCAGCGCTGGGTGCGCGCCTTTCACCTGGACCGGCTGCTGGACCGCTATCCGGCGCAGCTGTCGGGCGGCCAGCGGCAACGCGTGGCGCTGGCGCGGGCGCTGTCCACGGACCCCGGCCTGCTGCTGCTGGACGAACCCCTGTCGGCGCTGGATGCGGACCTGCGCGCACGGATGCGGGTGGAGCTGGCCGGATTGCAGCGCGACATCGACATTCCCACGGTGCTGATCACGCATGATCCGGCGGACGTGCGGGCCCTGGCCGACGAGGTGTTCCATATCGCCCACGGGCGGATCGGCCAGCGGGAACTGGCGGCGGGATCCGCGCGGTTCGGACCCGGTCCCGTCACGGGGGATTGAAGGCGCCGGACCCGCTCAGTCCAGGGTGCCGATCAGCACGTCGCCCGCGCGAAAACAGGCTTGCGCCATGGCGCCGATCTCCAGCGCGCCGGGCCCGGTCCCCGGCGCCCCGGCCCCGGTCTTCGGCGCCGTCCGGCGCGCGGCGCGGCCGGCCCTGGGCGCGGCCGCGGCCGCCGGCATCAGGCCGGTGATCCGGATGGACGGGGTGACGTCCAGGCTGACTTCCCGCCACGTCGGGTCGGCCACAACGTGGCTGATGCGGCCCGTCCAGCACGTGGCCGGGGCCGGGCCGTCCGGCGCGCCGCGGTCCGCGGCCGCGTCGGGCCCGCCGGGCAGGATGCGCACGGCCTGCGCCTTGACGAAGGCCAGCGCGCGGCGGCCCGGCGCCAGGGCCAGGCGCTCGGTGCTGGCGTGCGTCAGGGTCGCGCCCAGGGTGATGTGCTCGTCCAGCCGCAGCCGGACGTGATCGTTGACGCCGTCGGCCTCGATGCCGCTGATGACGCCCTCGAAGCGGTTGCGCGCCGAGGTCTGCAGCGCCATGCTGTGCAGCAGATCCAGGTGCCGCGCGCCGTCGGGCCCCAGTTGCGACAGGGCCTGCATGAACCGCTGGTGCTCGGCCCGCGCCGCCTGGTACCAGGCGACCAGCTGGCGGGCGCGTTCGGTCAGCAGGGCGCCGCCGCCGCGCTTGCCGCCGGTGACGCGTTCGACCAGCAGGCCGCCGGCCAGGTTGTTCATCATGTCCACCGCGTCCCAGGCGGCCTTGTAGCTCAGGCCGACCTTGCGGGCGGCGGCGCTGATCGAGCCTTCCGTGCCGATGGCCGCCAGCAGCGCCATGCGGCGTTCGGAGCCCCAGCTCTGGTCGCCGCTGCGCAGGCTCAGCGTGGTGCTCAGTTCGAGGGGGAAGGGCGGCGTGTCGGACATGGGCGCAGTGTACCCGCACGGGCTGCAATAGAATACGGGGACCCTTGCCGATCCTGACGAGATCAGACGAAACCTGACGAATCCGCCCATGTCCGAGAACTACCCCTTGCGCCGCAGCCATCCCGACGAATTGATCGTCGGCCTGGTCTCCGTTTCCGATCGCGCCTCTTCGGGCGTCTACCAGGACCAGGGCATCCCGGCGCTGGAGGACTGGCTGAGCCGCGCCCTGACGCGCCCGCCGCGGATCGTCTCGCGCCTGATCCCCGACGAGCGCGAGGGCATCGCCGCCGTCCTGCGCGAGCTGGTGGACCAGGCCCGCTGCGACCTGGTGCTGACCACGGGCGGCACCGGGCCGGCCCGCCGCGACGTGACCCCGGAAGCCACCCTGGACGTGGCGACCCGCGAGATGCCCGGCTTTGCCGAGCAGATGCGCCAGGTCAGCCTGAAATTCGTGCCCACCGCGATCCTGTCGCGCCAGGTCGCGGTCATCCGCGAGCTGCCGGACCATGCGGCCCTGATCATCAACCTGCCGGGCCAGCCCAAGGCGATCCGCGAGACCCTGGAGGGCCTGCGCGACGAGGCCGGGGCCGTCCTGGTACCGGGGGTGTTCGCCGCCGTGCCGTATTGCCTGGACCTGATCGGCGGACCCTACGTGGACACCGACGATGCCGTGGTCCGGGCCTTCCGGCCCAAGTCGGCGCGACGCGGCGCGGCCGGCTGAATCCGCCGCCCCGGCGGCCCGCGCGCGGGCCGTGTCCGCGTCCGTCTTGCTACCAGCAGTAATTCCCATTCCGCCTTAAAATCTGGGCAATCCGGTTTTTTCCACTATTCTTATCTGGAGGTCCAGCCATGGCCCTGGTTTCCATGCGTCAACTCCTGGATCACGCAGCCGAGCACGGCTACGGGATTCCCGCCTTCAACGTCAACAATCTGGAACAGGTCCAGGCCATCATGGAGGCCGCTGCCCAGACCGACAGCCCGGTCATCATGCAGGCCTCGGCGGGCGCCCGCAAATACGCCGGCGAGGGCTTCCTGAAATACCTGATCCAGGCCGCCGTCGAATCCTATCCGCACATCCCGGTCGTGATGCACCAGGACCACGGCCAGTCGCCCGACGTCTGCCGCGGCGCCATCGACCTGGGCTTTTCCAGCGTGATGATGGATGGCTCGCTGATGTCCGACGGCAAGACCATTTCCTCGTATGAATACAATCTGGACGTCACCCGCCAGGTCGTGCAGATGGCGCACAAGCAGGGCATCACCGTCGAGGGCGAGCTCGGCTGCCTGGGCTCCCTGGAAACCATGAAGGGCGACAAGGAAGACGGCCACGGCGCCGAGGGCACCATGACCCGCGAACAGCTGCTGACCGATCCCGAGCAGGCCGCCGACTTCGTCCAGCAGACCCAGCTCGACGCCCTGGCCATCGCCGTCGGCACCAGCCACGGCGCCTATAAATTCACCCGCAAGCCCACCGGCGACATCCTGTCGGTGCAGCGCATCAAGGAAATCCACGCCCGCCTGCCCAACACCCACCTGGTGATGCACGGCAGCTCCAGCGTGCCCCAGGAACTGCTGGCCGAGATCCGCGAGTTCGGCGGCGACATGAAGGAAACCTACGGCGTGCCGGTCGAGGAACTGCAGGAGGCCATCAAGTTCGGCGTGCGCAAGGTCAACATCGACACCGACATCCGCCTGGCCATGACCGGGGCGATCCGCCGCTTCCTGGCGGAAAACCCGGGCAAGTTCGATCCGCGCGAATACCTGAAGCCCGCCCGCGAGGCGGCCAAGAAGGTCTGCCTGGCCCGCTACGAGCAATTCGGCACGGCCGGCCACGCTTCGCAGATCAAGGCCATCCCGCTGTCCGACATGGCTGCGCGCTATGCCGCCGGCGAACTCAAGCAACTGGTGAAATAGCCCGATGAAGGCCTTGCTCCAATCCACCATCACGTCGCTGCCCCTGCTGGGGCGCGGCAAGGTCCGCGACATGTACGCCGTGGGCGAAGACAAACTGCTCATCGTCGCCACCGACCGGATTTCCGCCTTCGACGTGATTCTGGACGACCCCATCCCCGGCAAGGGCAAGGTCCTGACGGCCCTGACTGAATTCTGGCTGGGGCGCCTGAGCCACCTGATCCCGACGCACGCCACGGGAATCGCTCCCGAGGACGTGGTGGCACCCGAAGAACGCGAACAGGTCGCCGGGCGGGCCATGGTGGTCAAGCGGCTCGAACCGATCCTGGTCGAGGCCGTGGCGCGGGGCTACCTGATCGGCTCGGGCTGGAAGGACTACCAGGCCAGCGGCTCGGTGTGCGGGGTGGCCCTGCCGGCCGGCCTGCGCCAGGCGCAGCAGCTGCCCGAGCCCATCTTCACGCCCGCGGCCAAGGCCGAGTTCGGGCATCACGACGAGAACGTGGATTTCGCCTACGTCGTCGCCCAGGTGGGCGCCGGGCTGGCGGCCGAGATCCGCCGCATGACGCTCGCGCTGTATGCCGAGGCCGCCGACTACGCCAGCCGCCAGGGCATCCTGATCGCCGACACCAAGTTCGAATTCGGCCTGGATGCGGGCGGCACGCTGCACCTGATGGACGAGGTGCTGACGCCGGATTCCTCGCGCTTCTGGCCGGCGGACGGCTATGCCGTGGGCATCAGCCCGCCGTCGTTCGACAAGCAGTTCGTGCGCGACTGGCTGGAGACCCAGCCCTGGGACAAGACGCCGCCCGCGCCGCGCCTGCCGGCCGACGTGCTGGAACGCACGGCGGCCAAATACCGGGAAGCCCAGGACCGCCTGACCCGGGGGGCCGCATGAGCCAGCCGGGACCCGCGGCGGACCGGCCGGACGCCCCGGCCGATGCCGGCGCGCCGGTCGTCGGCCTGATCATGGGCTCGTCCAGCGACTGGGACGTGATGCGCCACGCGGCGGCCGTTTTCGACGAATTTGGCATCCCCTACGAGACCCGGGTGGTGTCGGCCCACCGCATGCCGCTGGACATGGTGGACTACGGCGCACAGGCGGTGGCGCGCGGCCTGCGGGCCATCGTCGCGGGGGCGGGGGGCGCGGCCCACCTGCCGGGCATGATGGCGGCGCTGACGCCGGTGCCGGTGTTCGGCGTGCCGGTGCCTTCGCGCTACCTGCGCGGCGAGGATTCGCTGCTGTCCATCGTGCAGATGCCCCGCGGCGTGCCGGTGGGCACCTTCGCCATCGGCGAATCGGGGGCGGCCAACGCCGCCTTGCACGTGGTGGCGAACCTGGCCATGACCGATGCCGGGCTGCTGCGGCGGCTGCAGGCCTACCGCCAGCGCCAGACGCAGGCGGCGCGCGCCATGGTGGTGCCGCCGGAGGCCTCGTGATGGCGGGTGACGCGCAAACGGCCCCGCCGCCGGCGGCGCCGGGCTCCTGGCTCGGGGTGCTGGGCGGCGGCCAGCTGGGCCGCATGTTCTGCCAGTCGGCCCAGGCCCTGGGCTACCGCGTGGCGGTCCTGGATCCCGCGCCGTCGTCCCCGGCCGGCATGGTGGCGGACCGTCACCTGCAGGCGGCCTACGACGATGCCGCCGCGCTCGACGCGCTGGGCGCCCTGTGCGTGGCGGCCACCACCGAATTCGAGAACGTGCCCGCCGACAGCCTGCGCCGCCTGGCCGCCGCGTGCCGCACCACGCCGTCGGGCGACGCGGTGGCGATCGCGCAGGACCGCCTGGCGGAAAAATCCTATCTGCGGGCCTCGGGCGTCCCGGTGGCCGCGCACGCCGCCGTGCGCGCGGCCGCCGACCTGGATGCCTGCGCCGATACGCTTTTTCCCGGCATCCTCAAGACCGCCCGCATGGGCTACGACGGCAAGGGCCAGGTGCGCGTCCCCTCGCGCGACGAGGCGCGCCGCGCTTTCGAGGCGCTGCGCGGCGTGGACTGCGTGCTCGAATCCCTGCAGCCGCTGGACTACGAGATCTCCGTGGTGGTCGCGCGCGCCCTGGATGGCCGCACCGTCACCTATCCGCCGTCGCGCAACAGCCATCGCGACGGCATCCTCGCCCTGTCGGTCGTCGACGGCTCGGTCCCGGCCGACGTCGCGGACCAGGCCCGGCGCCACGCGCTGCGGGTAGCGGACCACCTGGACTATCACGGCGTGCTGTGCGTCGAGTTCTTCGTGCTGCGCGACGGCCAGGTGATCGCCAACGAGATGGCGCCGCGCCCCCACAACAGCGGCCACTACACCCAGGACGGCTGCCTGGTCAGCCAGTTCGAGCAGCAGGCCCGCATCATGGCCGGCCTGCCGCTGGGGATCACCGATACCGTGGGCCCGGCCGCCATGCTGAACCTGCTGGGCGACCTGTGGTTCGACGCCGCCGGCAGGCGGCGCGAGCCCGACTGGGCCGGCGTGCTGGACGTGCCCGGCACGCGCCTGCACCTGTACGCCAAATCCGAGGCCCGCGTGGGCCGCAAGATGGGGCACGTCAACGTGCTGGGCGGTACGGCCGCCGAGCTGCGGGCCCGGATCGCCCGCGTGTCCGCCGTGCTGGGGCTGCCCGATGCCTGAATCCACCCAGGCCAGGATCCTGGAGGCCGCCCGCCGGCTGGACCAGGGGCGCCTGGTGGCGTTTCCGACGGAGACCGTCTATGGCCTGGGGGGCGACGCGGAGAACCCGCAGGCCGTGGCCCGGATCTACGCCGCCAAGAAACGCCCGGCCAACCATCCCGTGATCGTGCACCTGGCCCCGGACACCGACCCGGGCTACTGGGCGGCCCGCGTGCCGCCGCAGGCGCGCCAGTTGATGGCGGCCTTCTGGCCGGGGCCGCTGACCCTGATCCTGCCGCGCGCCGACCGCATCCCCGACGCCGTCAGCGGCGGCCAGGACAGCATCGGCCTGCGCTGCCCGTCCCATCCGGTCGCCCAGACCCTGCTGCACGTGTTCGCCGCCCTCAAGCCGCATGGCTGCGGGGGCGTGGCGGCGCCTTCGGCCAACCAGTTCGGCCAGGTCTCGCCGACCCGCGCGGACCACGTCCGCCAGGAATTCCCGGACCTCGACGACCAGGCCTTGCTGATCCTGGAAGGCGGCGAGTCCCAGGTCGGCATCGAGTCCACCATCCTCGACCTGTCCCGCCTGGACCAGGGCGTCGGCCCCACGCTGCTGCGGCCCGGCCGGATCGACATCCTGCAGCTGGCGGAGATCCTGGGCGACATGCCCGCGCTGCCCGATGCGGCGGCGCCCCGGGTCTCGGGATCGCTGAAGGCCCACTATGCCCCGCACACGCCGGTGGCGCTGGCCGATGCGGCCGAGCTCGCGCGCCTGGCGCAGGGCGGGGCCGCGCCGGCCGCACGCCTGGCCGTCGTGGTGCTGGATGCGCCGCCGCCCGGCGCCGCGCCGCAGGGCGTGGACTGGGTGGTCGTGCGCGCCGATCCCGCGCATTACGCGCGCCGCCTGTATGCGCTGCTGCGCGAGCTGGACGCGGCGGGCTACGACCGCATCCTGCTGCAGCGCCCGCCCGACGAGCCGGCCTGGCAGGGCGTCAACGACCGCATCGGCCGTGCGGCGGCCGCCTTCGGCTGAGCGCCTGGCGGGGCCTTGCCGACGGACCCCTGGCATCATGCCGCCAAGCGGTTACACTGGCAGATTGTCCTTTTCATCCCGGGGAGTCCCGGAAGACAGTTATGAAATTCAAGGAACTTGAACCCGGCATGGTGATCCGCCATGGGCCCGTGACCGTCGACGAGGCCGAGATGGTGGCCTTCGCCCGCGCCTACGACCCGCAGTGGTTCCATGTGGACGCGCAGCGCGCCCGGGAAGGCCGCTGGGGCGGACTGATCGCCAGCGGCTGGATGACCTGCGGCCTGGCGATGCGCCTGGCCGTCGAAGGCGTGCTGCAGGGCTCCGAATCCTTCGGCTCGCCGGGCCTGGAGCGCCTGCGCTGGATCCTGCCGGTGCGCCCGGGCGACCAGCTGTACCTAGAGGCCACGGTCGATTCCAAGCGGGTCTCCTCGTCGCGCGACGACCTGGGGATCATCCGCTGGACGTGGCGGCTCTACAACCAGGAAGACGCCCAGGTTCTCGAGGTCGAGGTCACCAGCCTGTTCGAGCTGGACGTGCCGGCCAGGCATTGACCGGCGCCCGGGCGGCTAGCGGAACACCACCGTGCGTCGCCCGTTCAGCAGGATGCGGTGCTCCACGTGCCAGCGCACGGCGCGCGACAGCACCACCGATTCGATGTCGCTGCCGATGCGGGTCAGGTCCTGCGGCCCCATGGCATGGTCCACGCGCTCGATGTCCTGCTCGATGATGGGGCCTTCGTCCAGGTCCTCGGTCACGTAGTGGGCCGTGGCGCCGATGATCTTCACGCCGCGGGCATGGGCCTGGTAATAGGGCCGCGCGCCCTTGAAGCTCGGCAGGAAGCTGTGGTGGATGTTGATGGCCCGGCCCGCCAGGGCGCGGCACAGCTCGCCCGACAGGATCTGCATGTAGCGGGCCAGCACCACCAGGTCGACGCGTTCGCGCTCGGCCAGCTCCAGGATCCGGCGTTCCTGGTCGGCCCGCGTGTCGGGGCTCACCGGCAGGTGATGGAACGGCAGGCCGTGGGCCTGGGCCAGCGCGCGGAAATCGGGATGGTTGGACACCACCCCGGCGATCTCGGCCGGCATCTGGCCGCTTTGCACCCGGAACAGCAGGTCGTTCAGGCAGTGGCCCTGGCGGCTCACCAATATCAGCAGCCGCGCCTTGCGGCGCGTGTCGTGGAACTGGAACCGCATGTCGAAGCGCTCGGCGACGCTGGCGAAGTCGGCCTCCAGGGTCTCGACCGGGGCGGCTTCGGGCAGGGAAAAATGCACGCGCAGGAAGAACCGCTCGGTGTCCGTGTCGCCGAACTGCTGGGCGTGGATGATGTTGCCGTGGCGGGTCAGCAGCCAGCCGCTGACCGTGTGGACGATGCCCATGCGGTCGGGGCACGAAAGCGTCAGGATGTAGTCTTGCATGGAAAACGGGTGTGAGAGGGCGCCGGGGCGGGGACGGGATTCAGTTGCGGGACAGGGGTTCGCTGGCCTGCGTCAGCTCGAAATCCCCGGCATGGTAGATCAGGGGGGACAGCAGTTGCCGGTGGCAGTGTTCCACCTGGCCGACGAAGATGGTGTGGTCGCCCGCGGGATGGTGCTGGGTGTTGTGGCACTCGAACCAGGCCGCGCAGCGGCTGTCGCCCAGCATCAGCGTGCCGTTGGGCGCGCGCTCCAGGGGCAGGTCGGCGAAACGCTCGGCCTGCGGGCCCTTGGCAAAGCGGCGCGCCAGGTCGATCTGGCTGGCCGACAGGACATGGATCACATATCGGTCCAGGGCCAGGAAGGCCGGCAGCGACGCGGCCGTGTGGGTCAGCGACCACAGCACCATGGGGGGCTCCAGCGACACCGAGCTGAACGAGCTGATCGTCAGGCCCAGCGGCAGGCCCGTGTCCGGGTGTTCGGCCGTGATGATGGTCACGCCGGTCGGGAACCGGCCCAGGGCGGACCGGAAATACAGGGACGGAAAGTCGGCGGGGCTGGGGGAAGCCGTCATGTCGCTCATCATGGGGCCAGGCGGTCCAGCGTCCAGCCGCCCGCCTCGTCCTGCGTGTAGACCAGGCGGTCGTGCAGGCGCGAGGGCCGGCCCTGCCAGAATTCGATGCGCCCGGCCTGCAGCCGGTATCCGCCCCAGTGCGGGGGGCGCGGCGGATGCTCGCCCAGTTCCAGGGCGAGGTCCCGCGCGCGCGCCGCCAGCGCCTCGTGGTCGATGGGCTGGCTCTGGGGCGAGGCCCAGGCGCCGATGCGCGATCCCAGCGGCCGGCTGGCATAGTAGGCGTCGGACTCGGCGGGCGACACCTGGGTGACACGGCCCTCGATGCGAACCTGGCGTTCGAGTTCGGGCCAGAAGAACAGCAGGCTGGCATGCGGGTTGGTGGCCAGTTCCGCGCCCTTGCGCGACTGGTAATTGGTGTAGAACACGAAGCCCTGGGCATCGAAGCCTTTCAGCAGCACGATGCGCGCCGAGGGCCGGCCCGCGGCGTCGGCCGTCGCCAGCGTCATGGCCGTGGGCTCGCGGACCTCGCTGTGCAGGGCCTGCTGGAACCATGCGTCGAACTGGTGGTAGGGGTCGGGCGCGACGGCGGATTCCAGCAGCTCGAATTTCTGGTAGGTCTGGCGGATATCGGCGATGGACATGATGCGTGTTTCAGGAAAGTGGGGTTTCGGAAGACCGCAGCGCGCGGACGACGGCCTTGAGCCGGGCGTCCGGGATCCCGGATGCGGCCAGGGCCTCGGCCGTCTGCAGCACGTAGTCCGTGCAGGCGCCGTAGCGGCCGTGGCCCTGGCGCACGGCCGCGAGGATCTGCCCGATCGACAGGTCCGGCGCGTAGCCGGAATCCTCGCGGTTCATCGTGAAGACCAGGCCCGGGACGGCGCCCGCCGCCGTGTGGCAGCGCAGCCAGCGCGGGATGTAGGCGGCGCTGACCATTTCGCGCTGCCACAGCGTGCGCATGATGTCGGGCACCTGCGGCGCCGCGATGCGAAAGACCCGGCCGGTGCAGGATCCGCCCAGGTCCAGGCCGAACACCAGCCCGGGGAGCTCCGGCGTGCCGCGATTGATCCGCGACCACAGGCACAGCGCCCGGTGGTAGCCGTGGATGCGGGCCTGGCGGGCCTCGATGAAATCGAATTCGGGCCGCCAGATCAGCGAGCCGTAGCCGAACACCCAGAGATCGCTGCGCCCGTCCCAGTGCCGCAGGGCCTGGCTGATCGAGGCCTCGTGCCACGCGGCGTCCCGCAACCGGAACGCCTCGGGCGGCGGGGGCTGGCGGTGGACGCGGACGGCGGGGGTGTTCACGGGGTGAAATGGCGCTCGGGACGGAATGACGTCTATTGTAGAGGACTTGTGCGGTCCCCGACCCTGTGGCCGCGCCGGATGGCGGAGGAATTCGCGCGGCGCCGTCCCGGGGGCGCCGGGGCCGGCCCCCGCGTGGCAAAATGCTGTTTTCCGTGCCTGTCTTTCCGCCTTGCCGTCCATGTCTGATACAGACTCCTTTCCGTCCCTTCCCGGCGACCTTCCGGCGGGCGCGCCCGACCCCGCCGCGCGCGGCGGCCTGGCGGACCCGGTTCCCGGCGCCCGCGACGCGGACCCGGCCCGCCGTTTCGGCGGCCTGGACCGCCTGTACGGCGAGGGCGCCTGGCAGGCACTGGCGAGGCTGCACGTGGTCGTGGCCGGCATCGGCGGGGTCGGCACCTGGTGCGTGGAGGCCCTGGCGCGCTCCGGCGTCGGGGCGCTGACGCTGGTCGACATGGACCACATCGCCGAATCCAACATCAACCGCCAGGCGCATGCCCTGGGCAGCACGCTGGGCATGTCCAAGACGGCGGCCATGGCCGCGCGCGTGCGCGACATCAATCCCGGTTGCCGGATCGTGGAAATCGACGATTTCGTCGATGCGGGCAATATCGGCGGCATCCTCTCGGCCGGCCCGGACGGGGTACTGGTGGACTGCACCGACCAGGTCGCGGCCAAGGTCGCCATGATCCTGCAGGCCCGGGCGCGGGGCTGGCCCCTGCTGAGCTGCGGCGGGGCCGGCGGCAAGACCGATCCGCTGGCGTTGCGGGCGGGGGACCTGTCGGCGGCCACGCACGACGCCCTGCTGGGCCGCATCCGCCAGGAACTGCGCCAGCGGCACGGCTACCCCAAGGGCGGCGCGGCCGGCGGCAAGCCCCGCCGGCGCGTGCCGCGCATGGGGGTGGCATGCCTGTGGCTGGACCAGCCCGTCATCCTGCCCTCGGCCTGGACGCGGGCGGCGCCGGACCCGGTCGCCCTCGTGTCCGCGGCGGCCGGCACGGTGCCGGGTCCTTCGGGCGGCGAGGCCCCGGCCGTGCCGGCGGCGCCCCAGGGGCTGTCCTGCGCGGGCTATGGCTCCATCGTGACCGTGACGGCGGCCATGGGGCTGGCGGCCGCCGATTGGGCCGTGCGCCAGGGGCTGGCCCGCCAATAGGCGCGGGATCCCGCCGCGCGGCGCGCGCCGCGTCAGTCCCGTGTCAGGATTGCGTTGTACGGTCGGTGCTGGTGTAGCATGTCGGCACCCTAACGATTCAAGATGCATCCGCGCTTCGGGCGTCTTCGCGGCCCCCGGGCCGCAGGACAGCCAGGAGACAAAGATCATGCAGAAAATCCGCGAGTTCCATCGCCAATCGGTGCAGGACCGGGAAGCCTTCTGGGCTCGCGAGGCCCAGCGCATCTATTGGGAGACGCCCTTCACCCGGGTGCTGGACGACTCCCGTCCGCCCTTTGCGCGCTGGTTCGTGGGCGGGCGCACCAACCTCTGCTACAACGCGGTGGACCGCTGGCTGGACACCCAGGCCGACCAGCCGGCCCTGATCTGGGTCTCCACCGAGGTCGATCAGGAGATCGTCTACACCCGGGCGGAACTGTCCCGCGAGGTCAATGCGGCGGCCGCCATCCTGCAAAGCCTCGGCGTCGTCGAGGGCGACCGGGTGCTGATCTACCTGCCCATGATTCCGCAGGCGGCGTTCTTCATGCTGGCCTGCGCCCGCATCGGCGCCATCCATTCCGTGGTGTTCGGCGGCTTTGCCTCGCACAATCTGGCGCAGCGCATCGACGATGCCGAGCCCAAGGTCATCATCTCCACCGACGCCGGCTCGCGCGGCGGGCGCCCCATCGCCTACAAGCCGCTGCTGGACCAGGCGATCGTCCAGGCTTCCCATGCGCCGGAACACGTCGTCCTGGTCAATCGCGGCCTGGTGCCCATGCAATTGACCGCGGGGCGCGACCTGGACTACGCCACCCTGCGGGCGCGCCACCTGGACGCGCAGGTCCCGGTGGTCTGGCTGGAATCGAATTCGCCCAGCTACATCCTCTATACCTCCGGCACCACCGGCAATCCCAAGGGCGTGCAGCGCGACGTCGGCGGCTATGCCGTGGCGCTGTCGGCGTCCATGGAATACGTGTTCGGCGGCAAGCCCGGCGACGTGTATTTCTCCAGCAGCGACGTGGGCTGGGTGGTGGGGCATTCCTATGTGGTCTACGGTCCGCTGATCAACGGCCAGGCCACGGTCATGTACGAGGGCACGCCGGTGCGGCCCGACGCCGCGATCCTCTGGCGCATCGTCGAGACGCACCGGGTCAATGCCCTGTTTTCCGCGCCCACCGCCATCCGCGTGCTGAAGAAACACGATCCCGAGCTGCTCAAGCGCCACGACCTCTCCAGCCTCGATCGCATCTACCTCGCCGGCGAGCCGCTGGACGAGCTGACCGGCCAGTGGCTCTCCGAGGCGCTGGGCAAGCCGGTCATCGACAACTACTGGCAGACCGAGACCGGCTGGCCCATCCTGGCCGCCCAGCCGGGCATCGAGGAGGTCCCGCTGCGCTTTGGCAGCCCCACGGTGCCGGTCTTCGGCTTCGACGTGCGGGTGGTCAGCGAAACCACCGGCCAGGACTGCGGGCCCAACGAAAAAGGCGTGGTCGCCATCGAGCCGCCCCTGCCGCCCGGCGCCATGAGCACCATCTGGCGCAACGACGAACGCTTCGTGCAGACCTACTTCAAGTCCTTCCCGGGGCGGCTCACCTACTCGACCTCGGACTGGGGCCTGGTGGACGAGGACGGCTACTGGTACATCCTGGGGCGCACCGACGACGTCATCAACGTCGCCGGCCACCGCCTGGGCACGCGCGAGATCGAGGAATCCGTGAACACCCACCCGGCCGTGGCCGAATCAGCGGTGGTGGGCGTGGCCGATTCCCTCAAGGGGCAGGAGGCCATGGCCTTCGCCGTGCTGCGCAATCCCGCCATGCTGGACGAGCCCGGCAGCCGCGACCGGCTGGAGGCCGAGATCAAGCGCGTCATCGAGCAGCGCAACGGCGCGGTGGCGCGGCCCGCCCGCATCCTGTTCGTCAACAGCCTGCCCAAGACCCGGTCCGGCAAGGTCCTGCGCCGGGCCATCGTGGCCCTGTGCGAGGGCCGGGATCCGGGCGACCTGACCACGATCGAGGACCCGGGCGCCCTCGACCAGATCCGCTCGGTCCTGTGAGCAGTCCGCTGCGCCCGGGGGTGGGGCGGCGCGAGGTCTGGTCCTGGGCCATGTACGACTTCGCCAACTCCGGCTACACCACGGTCGTCCTGACGACGGTCTTCAACGCCTACTTCGTGGGTGTGGTGGCCGCCGGGCATGCCTGGGGCACGCTGGCGCTGACGGCGGCGCTGTCCCTGTCGTACGGCGTCGTGATGGTGTCCATGCCGGGGCTGGGCGCGCGCGCCGACGCCCGCGCCGGGCACCGCCGGCTGCTGTTCTCCAGCACGGCGGGCTGCGTGCTGGCGACGGCGGTGCTGGCCAGCGTCGGGCCGGGGGACATCGCCTGGGGCCTGTTCTGGCTGGCGCTCTCGAACGTTTGCTATTGCGTGGGCGAATCGACCGTGGCGTCGTTCCTGCCGGGGCTGGCGCGCACGGAATCCATGGGGCGGGTGTCGGGCTGGGGATGGAGCTTCGGCTATTGCGGCGGCATGCTGGCCCTGGGGCTGGCGCTGTGGGTGGCCGGCTCGGCCGGGGCGCGGGGCCTGCCGGCCCAGGACTATGTCCCCTGGATCATGGCGCTGACGGCCGCGCTGTTCGCGCTGGCGGCCCTGCCGGCCTTCCTGTGGCTGCGCGAGCCCGCCCAGGCGCAGGCTACCGAGCCCCCGGCGATGCTGGCGCAGTTGCGCCGCGCCTGGGCGGAAACCCGGCGCGACTACCCCGATTTCCGGCGGTTGCTGATGTGTATTGCCTGTTACCAGGCCGGGATCACCGTGGTGATCACGCTGTCGGCCGTCTACGCCACCGAGGTCATGGGCTTCGACATGCGCCAGACCATGCTGCTGGTGTTCCTGGTGAACATCACGGCCGCGGCGGGCGCCTTCGGTTTCGGCTACCTGCAGGACCGCATCGGGCACAAGCGGGCGCTGGCGATCACCCTGGCCGGCTGGCTGGCGATGGTGCTGCTGGCGGTCTCGGCGCGGTCGCTGCCGGTGTTCTGGTCGGCGGCGGCGCTGGCCGGGCTGTGCATGGGCACCAGCCAGAGCGCCGGGCGCGCCATGGTGGGCGTGCTGGCGCCGGCCCAACGGCCGGCGGAATTCTTCGCGCTGTGGACTTTTGCCGTGCAGCTGGCGGCGGTGGTGGGGCCGCTGACCTACGGCCTGCTGGTCTGGGCCACCGGGGGCAATCACCGCGTCGCCCTGCTGGCCACGGGGCTGTTCTTCCTGGCCGGCCTGTGGCTGCTGGGGCGGCTGGACTTCGCGCGCGGCCAGCGCGACCGCGACGCGCGGCCGGGCGTCACGGCCGCCTGAACGCGGGCCGGGGGCGCCCGCGGCGGCGGCCCGGATGCGCGTTGCAATTGTCAGGGTCAAGTAAGACTCGTGCAGTACGGTGGCAGCAACACAATTCAAACATGATGTGAACACATCAATCAAAAGGAGCGAGCGAAATGCCTACGGAGATTGAATCCATCCTGGTGGAAAACCGAGTGTTTCCGCCTCCGGCCGAGCTGGTCAAGCAGGCCAATGTGTCCGGAATGGAGGGGTACAAGGCCCTGTGCGACGAGGCCGCCCGGGACCCCGATGCGTTCTGGGCGCGCCTGGCCAACGAGAACCTGGTGTGGGACAAGCCTTTCACCCAGGTCCTGGACGAGTCCAGCAAGCCCTTCTACAAGTTCTATCCCGACGGCCGCTTGAACGTGTCGGCCAACTGCCTGGACAAGCACCTGGGCACGCCCGCCGAGAACCGCGTGGCGCTGATCTTCGAGGCCGACGACGGCAAGGTCACCAAGGTCACCTACAAGGAACTGCACGCCCGCGTCTCGCAGTTCGCCAACGCCATCAAGTCGCTGGGCTTCAAGACCGGCGAGCGCGCCATCATCTACCTGCCGATGTCGATCGAGGCGGTGGTGGCCATGCAGGCCTGCGCGCGCCTGGGCATCATCCATTCGGTGGTGTTCGGCGGCTTTTCGGCCAAGAGCATCCACGAACGCACCGTGGACGTGGGCGCCACGCTGGTCATCACGGCCGACGCGCAGATCCGCGGCGGCAAGACTATCGCCCTGAAGAACGCGGTCGACGAGGCCCTGGCCATGGGCGGCTGCGAGGCGGTGCGCAAGGTCATCACCTACAAGCGCGCCGGTTCCGAGGTGCAGTGGGACGCCGCCCGCGACGTGTGGTGGCACGATGCGATCCAGGGCCAGTCCTCCGATTGCCCGCCCGTGCCCGTCGAGGCCGACCATCCGCTCTTCATCCTGTATACGTCGGGTTCCACCGGCAAGCCCAAGGGCGTGCAGCATTCCAGCGCCGGCTTCCTGCTGTGGTCGCTGATGACCATGAAATGGACCTTCGACTCCAAGCCCGACGACGTGTTCTGGTGCACGGCCGACGTGGGCTGGGTCACCGGCCACTCCTACGTCACCTACGGTCCGCTGGCCGCGGGCGTCACGCAGGTCGTGTTCGAGGGCGTGCCCACCTATCCGGACGCCGGCCGCTTCTGGAAGATGATCCAGGAGCACAAGGTCACGGTGTTCTACACGGCGCCGACCGCCATCCGTTCGCTGACCAAGGCGTCCGAGGCCGATGTCAAGGTCCATCCGAAATCCTATGACCTGAGCAGCCTGCGCATCATCGGTTCGGTGGGCGAGCCCATCAACCCCGAGGCCTGGGTCTGGTACTACAACAACGTCGGCGGCCAGCGCTGCCCGGTGATCGACACCTGGTGGCAGACCGAGACCGGCGCCCACATGATCACGCCGCTGCCGGGGGTCACGCCGCTCAAGCCCGGTTCGTGCACGCTGCCGCTGCCGGGCATCGATGCCGCGATCGTGGACGAGACCGGCGAGGAGGTCGAGCGCGGCAAGGGCGGCTTCCTGGTGATCCGCCGTCCGTGGCCGTCCATGATCCGCACGATCTGGGGCGATCCGGAACGTTTCAAGAAGACCTACTTCCCGGAAGAGCTCAAGGGCTACTACCTGGCCGGCGATGGCGCGCAGCGCGACAAGGACGGCTATTTCTGGATCATGGGCCGCATCGACGATGTGCTGAACGTCTCGGGCCACCGCCTGGGCACGATGGAGGTCGAGTCGGCCCTGGTGGCGCACGAGCTGGTGGCGGAAGCCGCGGTGGTGGGCCGCCCCGACGATACGACGGGCGAGGCGGTGGTGGCCTTCGTGGTGCTCAACGGTCCGCTGCCGCAGGGCAAGGATGCCGATGCGATGGCCAAGCAGTTGCGCGACTGGGTGGCCAAGGAGATCGGTCCGATCGCCAAGCCGCGCGAGATCCGTTTCGGCGAGAATCTGCCCAAGACCCGTTCGGGCAAGATCATGCGCCGCCTGTTGCGGGTGGTCGCCAAGGGCGAGCCCATCACGCAGGACGTGTCGACGCTGGAAAATCCCGGCATTCTGGATCAGCTGGCCCAGGTGCGGTAAGAGGTGTTGAACGGCGCCCTGTGATCCAGGTCGCCGGACACAGCCAGGGGGCGGGATCATTCCCGCCCCTTTTTTTTGGGGCTGTGTTTTGGGCTATCGGGTTTTTTCCGGCTGGCGCGGCCGGCGAAGGCGGAAGCTGCGGGGCGCGCCAGCTGGCGGCCCTTCGGGCTTCCCGGGTCTGCCTCGTCCAGGCCGGCGGCGGACGAACTCGCCGCTGCGCGGCTCAGACACGTCCGCCGAAATCCCCGG
>Ga0222426_100436_pt1 | contig 28102 bp, 25 predicted proteins | sample 2B50Ametagenome_FD_180087 | JGI IMG/M metagenome (GOLD analysis project Ga0222426, IMG submission 180087) | Enriched microbial communities from leaf-cutter ant dump, University of Wisconsin, Madison, United States - 2B50A (version 2) | ecosystem: Environmental > Terrestrial > Nest > Insects nest...
CGAAGCCCCGAGCCGCCAGGACGCGATCGTGGAAACCGACGATGTCGAGGTTCTCGCGGTTGCCCTTGAGGTTGTGCGGGTTCCAGGTGCTGTGCTTGCCCAGCTCGAGGCCGGCCTGCTGCAGCGAGCCGGTCAGGAAACTGGTGCCGCTACGATGCATTCCGACCACCATCAGGGTAGTGGCGGGCAGCTGCGGGGCCGTTTCACCCTTTGATTTGAACAAGGCTTGAATGAACCGCATCCTGAGCTCTTTTTGTTGGTTTTTTGTTATTTCGGCTGTGATCGCACGAAAATCGCGAGGCTTTTTCGGAACCGCATTGTGGTTAAATGGATGCCCCATTTCAATCCAATAAAAAGAAATGAAGTACAGGGATATCGTCCTCTACGGCGTCTACACCGATCTGCGTACCGAGGTGGCACGGCGCTTCCTGGGGTTCCTCTGGTGGATCATCGAACCGGTGATGTACATGGGAGCCTTCTACATCGTCTTCGGCCTCGCCTTGCGCCAGAACACCCCCGGCTATGTCCCCATGCTGCTGTCGGGCATGGTGGTCTGGAAATGGTTCGACGGCTCGGTCCGACTGGCCAGCAACGCCCTCTCGGCGAATGCCGGGATCATCCAGCAGATCTACGTGCCCAAGTACGTGTTCGCGCTGATCCCCATCCTCAGCAACACCTTCAAGTTCCTGATCATCCTCGGCCTGCTGATCGTCGCCCTGCTCGCCAGCGGCCATGTGCCGAGCGTGCACTGGCTGGGACTGTTACCGGTGATGCTGGTGCAGTTGTTTCTTATCGTCTCAATCGGTTTCCTGCTCGCCGCCATCCTGCCCCTCGCACCCGACTTAAAGCAGGTTGTGGATAACGTGCTGATGCTGATGATGTTCCTCTCTGGCGTGTTCTTCAGCGTCGACCACCTGCCCGAGAAGATGAAGCTGTTCTTCAACCTCAACCCTATGGCGCCGGTGATCACCGCGTACCGGGACATGCTCCTGCACAACGCCTGGCCATCCTGGGCCAGCCTGGCCTACGTGATACTGGTTTCGTTGCCGATCTTCGCGGTCGCGTGCGGCTTGCTGCACTACTATGACCGTAAATACGCCAAGCTGATGCTGTGAGGCCAGTAGTGAAGAACGATGTCATCCTCACCGCCGATCGCATAAGCCTCTGCTATCGCCAGCGCACCGGCGTGCTGCGTTACGAAAAATTCTGGGCGCTCCAGGACGTGTCCTTCGAGCTCCACGAGGGCGAGACCCTGGGCCTGATCGGCGGCAACGGCGCCGGCAAGAGCACCCTGCTGCGGGTCATCGCCGGCATAGTCGAGCCCAACCACGGCCGCATCCAGCGCCACAAGCGCCTGGTGGCCAGCCTGCTGGCCCTGAACGTGGGCTTCAAGACCGACCTGTCCGGGCGCGACAACGCCATCATCGGCGGTCTGCTGCTGGGCCTGTCCGCCCGGCAGGTCCGCGCACGTCTCGACGAGATCCGCGAATTCAGCGGCCTGGAGAACTTCTTCGAACAACCGGTGGCCAGCTATTCCACCGGCATGCGCGCACGCCTGGGCTTTTCCGTGGCCATGCACGCGGACCCGGACATCCTGCTGATCGACGAGGTGCTGGGGGTCGGCGACCAGACCTTCAAGGACCGTTCGCAGCAGGCGATGCAGGAGAAGATCCGCTCGAACAAGACCGTGGTCCTGGTCTCCCACAGCCTCGAGGCGGTGAGCAAGCTGTGCGACCGGGTGCTGTGGATCGAGAAAGGCAAATCGATCGACTGCGGCGCGACCGACGAAGTGCTCGGGCACTACGACCGGGTGATCAAGGAAGTGGTACGCGAACAACGCAAGGCCCAGCGAGCAGCATTGATGGCCAAGGCCGATCCGGCGTAACGCGGAGCGGCCGATCAAGGGGGGCGCATTGATAATGACAACAACAAGAAAAGTCCTGGTCGTTCTCGGCATGCACCGTAGCGGTACCAGTGCCATTACCAAGGGCCTGGAACTGCTCGGCGTGGAACTGGGCAACAACCTGATGCCGGCGGCGAAGGGCAACAACGAGCGCGGCTTCTTCGAAGACCTCGATATCCACAACTTCAACCAGCGGCTCATCAGCGAAGTGCTGGACAACGACTGGGACAGGCTCGAACCCCTGCAGCTGGACAGGCTGGGGGCCGAACACCGCTCCGCAGCGCAGAGTCTGCTGAAGGAAAAACTGCCCGAGCGCCGTCCCTTCGCTTTCAAAGATCCCCGGGTCAGCCTGCTGCAACCCTTGTGGGAATCGGTATTCGACAGCCTTGCCATCGACCATCGCTACCTGATCTGCGTACGCAACCCGCTGAGCGTCGCCGGTTCATTGTTCAAGCGTGACAGGCTTCATCCGCTGAAAGCCCAGTTGCTGTGGTGCCATTACATGCTGGCCGCCTTGCGGCATACCCAGGACAAAAGCCGCGTATTCGTGGATTTCGACCTGCTGTTCGAGGAGCCGGTCAACGAACTCGAACGCATTGCGACGGCGTTCGAACTTCCGCCGCCCGACCGGCAGGAGGCGGACGTGCGCGCCTATGCCACCGATTTCCTGGCACCAGCCCTGCGTCACAACCACAGCCACGCTGAGCAGCTCGAAGACCCGCGCCAGGCACTGACGCTGACCCGCGATCTGTTCCGGCTCCTGAAGCGCCAGGCCGACGCTCGCTGCGCGGATGGAGTCGACGACGGGCAGTTGCGGGAACTGGAGAGCCGTTACGAGGCGCTGCTGCCGATTCGTCAGGAACTGGATCGGATCTACGGCGACCGCGACGGGCTCGAGAAGCACCTGCTGATGATCAGCAACGATCACTTCAACCTGCTCGAGAACACCGACGGAAGCTCCCGCCCGGTGTCACTCGAAGCATGGCGGGAGTACTACGCGAAGGAATTGCGCCAGGATCTGATACAGGCCCGCCGCGAAGAGGCCCATCACCGGCAGCTCCTGCAACACGAGTGCTGGCGGCTGGAGGATCAGCTGAAAATCGCGCAGTCGCAGAAGGAATGCGCGCAGTTGGAGCTGCAACGCATCTACGCGAGCAATTCCTGGCGCCTCACCGAAACCTTGCGCACCCTCAGGCGCGCTCTGGTGACCACGCCCCTGAAGCTGCTGCGCGGCGAGGTGAAGATCGGCTCCGGCAAACCGCGGGCAGCTGACCTGGACCAGTTGGGCTACGAAACCGACGCCGAAGCCGGTCGCTGAGACTACCTCGATCGGGCGGGCTCAATGCCCGCCCTTGCCCTGCTCCAGGGTTTCCAGCAGGGCGATCTGCATCCGCGAATGCAGGCGGATGAACCAGCGCCAGCCCACCGCCAGCGCCAGCGCGGCCACCAGGCCCACCACCACCAGCAGCTCGCCCGGCGGCAGGATGCTCGAGCTGAGCGCCGCCAGCAGCAGCATCATGCCGCCCAGGGACAGCAGCGGGATCATCTCGGCGATCACCCGGCGCACCCGCGCGGTGTGGCGCCCGGCGCTCTCGGCCTTGACGCCCATTTCCGCCAGCAGCATGGCCAGCGCCTTGAGCTTGCGGTAGGCGGCGATCAGGAAGGGCAGCGACAGCAGCAGCGCGGCGCCCCAGATCAGCGCCTTGTGCAGCGCCTCGTGCTCGACCCAGTTGGCCAGCCACTCGGCGATCCGCCCGGCGAAGAACGCCAGGCCGAAGAAGATGGCGATCACCAGCACCAGGTTCACCCCCACCTGCAGCAGGATGCGCCGGATCATCCCGGCCAGCACCGCCTTGTCGCCGCGCGGGCGGATGCTGCGCAGCCACTCGCCGTACAGGCCGAACACCCGCACCATGGGCGAAGGCAGGGTGCGCCCCAGGTACAGCGCCAGGGGGTCGGCGGAGCGGATCAGGTAGGGCGTCAGCAGGGTGGTGATGGCCGACACGCCGACCACCACCGGGTAGAGGAAGTCGCTAGTCACCCCCAGGCTCATGCCCAGGGCGGCGATGATGAAGGAGAACTCGCCGATCTGCGACAGGCCCATGCCCACGCGCATCGAGGTGCGCCCGTCGTTGCCGGCGATGTAGGCGCCGGTGCCGCAGGACACCAGCTTGCCCAGCACCACCACCAGGGTGATGACCAGGATCGGCGCGGCGTAGTCCACCAGCACCCGCGGGTCGATGGTCAGGCCGATGGCGACGAAGAAGATGGCGCTGAACATGTCGCGCACCGGCTCCATCAGCCGCTCGATCTGCACCAGTTGGCGCGATTCGGCCATGATCGCGCCGATCAGGAAGGCGCCGAGGATCATGCTGTATTCCAGCTTCACCACCAGCAGGCAGAAGCCGAAGCACAGGCCGAGCACCGTCACCAGCAGCATCTCGTTGCTCTCGAACTTCGCCACGTAGGCCAGCAGGCGCGGCACCAGCAGGATGCCGACGACCAGCGCGACGACCATGAACAGGCTCAGCTTGCCCACCGTGGAGACCACCTGGTCGGCCTCCACCGTGCCGCTCACGGCGATGCCGGAGAACAGCGCGATGATGCCGATGCCGAGGATGTCCTCGATGATCAGCACGCCGAAGATCAGCTGGGCGAAGCGCTCGTTCTTCAGCTTCAGGTCGCCCAGCACCTTGATGATGATGGTGGTCGAGGACATCGCCAGGATGGCGCCGAGGAACAGCGAGTCCATGGTGTTCCAGTCGAACAGCCGGCCGATCTCGAAACCGGCCCAGATCATCAGGGTGATCTCCAGGAAGGCGGCGATGAACGCCGTGGCGCCGACCTGGAACAGCTTGCGCAGGGAAAACTCCAGGCCCAGGCAGAACATCAGGAAGATCACCCCCAGCTCGGCGAGGGTCTTGATGGTCTGCTCGTCGTGCACCAGGCCGAAGGGCGGCGTGTGCGGGCCGATGATCACCCCGGCGATGATGTAGCCGAGCACCACCGGCTGCTTGAAGCGGTGGCAGAGGATGGTCACGAAGCCGGCGATCAGCATGATCACCGCCAGGTCCTGGATGAAGTCGATAGCGTGCATGGCGGCGGTCCTCGCGCGATGTGGCAGTGGGGGGATCGCGCGGCCAGCGGCCCCGCTAGGGCGCCAGCCTATCAAACGGCCAGCGTCTTCGAGGCCGCTGAAAAACCCGGTTACAGACCTTCGCAGCCCTTCTGGCCCAAGACCTGGCGCGGCGCAGGGGCAATAGCCGGAAACAAAATCCGGCTGGTTCCTGGCGGCCATGCTCGGCAACATGACGCGCGTCGTATTCCAACCAAGAGAATGACCCCAATGAAGCGCTTTCTCAGCCTTGCCATGGCCTTCTGTGTCGCCGTGACGCTCAGCCTCGACGTCAATGCCGCCAAACGTTTCGGCGGCGGCAAGAGCATGGGCTCGGCGCCGAGCCACCAGACCCGCCAGGTGCAACCGAACACCGCCCCGAACACCCCCAACGCCGCCGCTCCGGCCGCCGCTGGCGCAGCCGGTGCCGCCGCCGCTGGCGGTGCGTCGCGTTGGCTCGGCCCGCTGGCCGGGATCGCCGCCGGTGGCCTGCTGGCCTCCATGTTCATGGGCGACGGCTTCCAGGGCATGCAGTTCCTCGACATCCTGATCATCGCGCTGATCGCCTTCATCGCCTTCCGCTTCATCGCTTCCCGTCGCCGCCAGCAGGCCCAGGGCCAGCCGGCGATAGCCGGCCATGCGCCGCAGCAGCGCGAGATGCCGGCCGCCCAGACGTCGCCGTTCGGCGCCACCGCCCGTCCGGCCGCGGCCGCCCCGGTGATCAACGCGCCGAGCTGGTTCGACGAGCAGCGCTTCGTCGGCGCCGCCCGCGAGCACTTCCTGTCCCTGCAACAGCACTGGGACGCCAACGAGATGGACAAGATCGCCGAGTTCGTCACCCCGCAGATGCTGCAGTGGCTGAAGCAGGAACGCGCCGAACTGGGCGACGGCTACCAGTCCACCTACATCGACAACCTGCAGGTGCAACTGGAAGGCGTCGACGACCAGGCCGACAAGACCATCGCCACCCTGACCTTCAGCGGCCTCTCCAAGACCTCTCGCTTCGACCAGGGCGAAACCTTCAGCGAAAGCTGGCGCATGGAACGCGCCCAGGGCCAGGACCAGCCCTGGCTGCTGGCAGGCATCCGCCAGAACGGGTGATAGCTGCTGACGTAGGGCTGTTCGCTTAAGCAAGACAGAACGCCGTTTCCCCTCATGGGGAAACGGCGTTTTCGTATCTGGGAGTGCCACCGGAGCGTCCGGCGTAGTCGGTGAGTCCAATCGCGGACAGAGTCCGCTCCTACACCTGTGCTCCCCTGCCCCGTAGGAGCGGACTTCCAGAGAAACCTCTGCGCGCACCGGAACGCCCCTTCAGAAGGCCGAGCGAAACCCGCACTCAGGAGGTCATGCGACATGAATGTCGCGAGAGCCCCGATGGGCTGCAGGGACGTACCCTCGACGGGAGACACCTGGTCCGGGCCTCCGTGGCGGGGAATTCGCGAGGGTAGCCCGGAACCACCCCAATGGCGCCTGATCGACACCCCGCTCAGGACAGCCCCCACCCCAATCCCTTCCACTCGTCCGCCAAACACCCCCAACGTGAACTTGCGCCCAGGCCCGGCTACTACTGTATAAAGCGCCCCAGTCAATCGAGAGGCCCCTGCCGTGGAAGACGTCATCGACCAATTGCGTGAACTCAACGAGCCCGTCCCTGTCCCCCTGGAACTGCCGGACGAGGAACTGCTGGTGGAGATCGAGGAAGAGCTGCTGATCGGCCTTCCGTCGGAATTCCGCGAGTTCCTCCTCAAGGTCAGCGACGTCATCTACGGCCGCCTGGAGCCGGTCACGGTGACCGACCCACACTCCCATACCTACCTGCCGGAGGTGGCCGCGGTGGCCTGGGCGATGGGCCTGCCGCGCGAGCTGATACCGCTCTGCGCCGATGGTGACGACTACTATGCGGTGGCCCAGGACGGCGAGGTGGTGCTCTGGGCGGACGGCGAACTGACCGAGGAAACCTGGGACTCGGTGTGGACCTGGGCACGCGACGTATGGTTGGACACCTGAGCCCGGAGCACTGAATTTCCAAGCGGAGCGGTTGTCACAGTGGCTACCGAGCGTGTACCCAAACCTTCTGCCAAGGCCGGTCCACGATGTCCCTTGGAGACTCTATGAAGCTGAAATTCCTACTCCTCAGCGCGCTGCTGTTCGGCCTGGCCGGCTGTGCCGACAAGGCCGTAGTGATGCTGAACGACGGCAGCGAGGTCCTGGTAAAGGACCATGCCGATTTCGACAAGTACCACGACTACTACGAGTTCGAGCAACTCGACGGGCAGACGATCCTCATCCGCAAGGAAAACGTCCGCTACATCAAGACCGAGTGACGCGCCCTCAGCGCGTCACGCTCGCCCCCGACTCCAGCGCCAGCAGATTCAGCAGGTATTGGCCGAAGTAGGCCAGGTCCTGCTCGACGGCCGCCCGCGCGCCGCGGGCATCGCCCCGCCGGATCGCGTCCAGGGCCTGGCCGTGGAAGTCGTTCAGGCGCAGCGACAGGTCGGCGCCGGTGAACAGCCGGTTGAAAAAGGGTCCGACCTGCAGCCACAGCGCCTCGATCATGCGCAATAGCGTAGGGTTGCCGCAGGCGCGGTAGAGCGTCAGGTGGAAGCGGCTGTTGTGCTCCAGGTAGGCCTGCACGTCGCGCCGCCGCACGGCCTCCTCCATGGCTTCGGTACAGGCCTGCAGGACCTCGATGTCCGCCCCTTGCAGGCGCGGCACCCCGTCCTCCACTGCGAGCCCCTCCAGTGACTGGCGAATCTGCAGGATCTGCAGGAAGCGCTCGCGGGTCATCAGCGGCACCCGCAGCGAGCGTTGCGGCTCGCCCTCCAGCGCGCCTTCGGCGACCAGCCGCTGCAACGCGGCGCGCACCGGCATCGGGCTGGTGCCCCATTCGTCGGCCAGATCGCGGATCTTCAACCGCTCGCCGGGCTGGAAGCGCCCGCTGAGCAGGGCCTGGCGCAGGTTCTGGTACAGCTGTTGCTGGAGGTTCTCGGCCATGGCGTCACTCCGCGCGAGCCGGCGGCGCCGGCAGTTGGGCGAAGGTCAGGCTGCAGTTGTGCGTCATCTTCTTTTCCCTTGTTCCGATCAGGCATTCGCGGCGAGCGCCGCCCGGCCTTGCCAGTGCGCTCCCATGAGCCATTCTGGTTTGTGATCACAAATTATGTTGAGAAGAAAGATTAACAGGCGTCCCGCAGCATGTATTGACTTTTTTGTGATCACAAATGGAAGATGTGCAAAAAAACAAACGAGGTGTGCAAGATGACCGCCAGCGGAATCGCCCAACAGGCCGTGGATGTATTCACCGCCCGCGAACGCCAACGCTTCCTGGAACAGAACCCGAAATCCGTGGCCCTGGCCGAGCGCGCGCGCAACTCGCTGTACGCCGGCGTGCCCATGCACTGGATGGCCGACTGGTCCACCCCCTGCCCGCTGTTCGTCGAGCGCGCCAAGGGCGCCCGCTTCTACGACGTCGACGGCCACGAGTACGTCGACTTCTGCCTGGGCGACACCGGCACCATGTTCGGCCACTCGCCGGACCCGGTGGCCCGCGCCATCGCCGAGCAGGCCAACAACGGCCTGACCACCATGCTCCCGGGCGAAGACGCCGTGGTCTGCGGCGAACTGCTGGCCGCGCGCTTCGGCCTGCCATTCTGGCAGGTCACCGCCACCGCCACCGACTCCAACCGCTACGTGCTGCGCTGGGCCCGCGCCGTCACCGGGCGCAACACCCTGCTGGTGTTCGACGGCTGCTACCACGGCACCGTCGACGACGTCATGGTGCGCTACCGCGACGGCGAGACCGTGCCGCGCTCCGGCCTGGTCGGCCAGGCCTACGACCTGACCCAGTACAGCCGCTCCATCCCCTTCAACGACGTCGAAGCGCTGGAAGCCGCGCTGGCCAGAGGCGACGTCTGCGCCCTGCTGTGCGAGCCGGCGATGACCAACATCGGCATGGTCCTGCCCGATCCGGGCTTCCTGCAGAAGTGCCGTGAGCTGACGCGCAAGTACGGCGCGCTGCTGATCATCGACGAAACCCACACCATCTCCACCGGCATCGGCGGCTGCACGAAACTGTGGAACCTCGACCCGGACTTCTTCGTGGTCGGCAAGCCGATCGCCGGCGGCGTGCCCTGCGGCATCTTCGGCTGCAGCGCGGAAATGGCCGAGAAGATGCTCGCCTCGCGGCAGAAGGCCCAGGAAGACAGCCATGGCCACGGCCACAGCGGCATGGGCACCACCCTCTCGGCCAACGCCCTGGCCATGCACTGCATGCGCGCCAACCTGGAACAGGTGATGACCCAGGCCGCCTACGAGTACATGCTGCCGCTGGCCAGGCGCCTGGCCGACGGCTTCCGCCGGCTGATCGCCAAGCACGGCCTGAAGTGGTCGGTGACCGAGCTGGGCGCGCGCAGCGAATTCCAGTTCTGCCCGGTCTCGCCACGCACCGGCGCCGAGGCCGAAGCGGCCTTCCACGACGAACTGCAGATGGCCCTGCACCTATACCTGATCAACCGCGGCATCCTGATCACGCCGTTCCACAACATGACCCTGTGCTGCCCGGACACCAGCGAAGCCGACGTCGACCACCTGATCGATACCCTCGACGCGGGCATCACCGAGCTGCTGGCGATTCCTGGCGCGCGGGAAGCTTGATGCAACGCGCCCCTGGGCCCACCCGAAATACCGTCGCAGGAGCGGACTCCGTCCGCGATGCCTTCCGCCGCCTGCCGGCGGATCGCGGATGAATCCGCTCCTACGGTTCCAGGAAGCACTGCTCTTCGTAGGATGGGTTGAGCTTGCGATACCCATCACCACAGCTGCACCCGAACCTGTAGGAGCGAGCTTGCTCGCGAACGCTCTTTGCAAATCCGCAGCGGGGCGGGTTCGCGAGCAAGAACTAGGCGTCCCCCTCGCTCCTACGAAAAGCAAAAATCCCCGGCGCGCCGCGCCAACCGAGGACCACCATGCAATTCGCCGATCGAAAGGAAGCCGAAGCCTTCCTCGCCGCGCACCCCGAGGTACGCAGCATCGAGCTGTTCATCATCGACGCCAACGGCATCCCGCGCGGCAAGCTGCTGCACCGCGACGAGCTGCTGGCCATCTACGACAACGGCCGGCCGCTGCCCAGTTCGATCCTCGCGCTCACCGTGCAGGGCGAGGACGTCGAAGGCACCGGGCTGGTCTGGGAAGTCGCCGACGCCGACTGCTGGACCTACCCGCTGCCCGGCAGCCTGACCCTGCAGCCCTGGCGTAGCTCGCCCACCGGCCAGCTGCAGGTGAGCATGCACCCGACCCAGGGCCTGCCGGCCACCCCGGCGGACCCACGCCAGGCGCTGGTGCGCGTGGTCGAGCGGCTCAAGGCCGAGGGCCTGCACCCGGTGATGGCGGTGGAACTGGAATTCTACCTGCTGGACAAGCAGCGCGACGCCCAGGGCCGCCCGCAGCCGGCGCTGCAGATGAACGGCGTGCGCCCGCAGGCGCCGCAGGTCTACGGCGTGTACGAGCTGGAACAGGTACAGCCCTTCCTCGACGACCTCTATACCGCCTGCGAGGCCCAGGGCCTGCCGGTGCGCACGGCCATCTCCGAATACGCCCCCGGCCAGCTGGAACTGACCCTGGAGCACCGCTTCGACGTGCTCCAGGCCATCGACGAAGGCGTGCGCTACAAGCGCCTGGTCAAGGGCGTGGCCAACAAGCACGGGCTGCAGGCCTGCTTCATGGCCAAGCCGTTCGGCGACCGTGCCGGCAGCGGCATGCACCTGCACGTCAGCCTGGCCGACGAACAGGGCAACAACCTCTACGCCAGCGAGCTTTCCGACCTTGAAGGCCCGCAAGGCACGCCACTGCTGCGGCACTCCATCGGCGGCATGATGGCCACCCTGCTCGACTCCCTGGCCATCTTCTGCCCCAACGCCAACTCCTTCCGCCGCTTCCAGGCCAACAGCTACGCGCCGCTGGCCAAGAGCTGGGGGGTGAACAACCGCACCGTGTCCTTCCGCGTGCCTGGCGGCCCGGCCAGGAGCCGGCACATCGAGCACCGCATCTGCGGCGCCGACGCCAATCCCTACCTGGCCGCCGCGGCGATTCTCGCCGGCATCCACAAGGGCATCCGCGAACAGCTCGACCCGGGCGCGGCCATCGAGGGCAACGGCTACGAGCAGGCCCGCGAGTTCCTGCCCACCGACTGGCTCACCGCGCTGCGCGCCCTGGAGGCCTCCAGCTGGGCCCGCGAGGCGCTGGGCGAGGAGTTCCTCAAGGTGTTCCTGGCCATCAAGTGGGAGGAATACCGGCAATTCATGGGCGAAGTCGGCGAACAGGACTGGCGCTGGTACCTGCACCACGCCTGAGCCACGGCGACCATCAGTCGCCTACGAAAGCTCCAGCGGGATTTACGAAAAAATTACCCTGGCAAAGCGAAGATTCTGGTCTTTTCTTGGTCAGTAGAGACAGAGGGCCGCCCGTGCGGCCCTCTTCCTTGCGGCGTGCCGCCACTGCCTGACGGCGCGCCGTTTCCCTATCAGGCAGGGAGATCACTCAGTCAATGAGCACACCCGTTGTTCTGATCACCGGGGCCGCCGGCGGCCTCGGCAAGGCCATCGCCAAGCGCTTCGCCCAGAGCCACTGGCGCATCGCCGCCACCGACGTCGACAAGAGCGGGCTGCACGCGCTCAACGCCCAGGTGCCGCTGGATGCCAGCGCCGTGGCCGACCTGCGCCGGGCGGACAACTGCCAGAGCCTGGTGGCGGACATCCTCGCCCGCACCGGCCGCCTGGACGCGCTGGTCAACGCCGCCGGGGTCTGGCGCGAGGGCCCGGTGGAGAACTTCAACGAGGACGACTTCGACCTGGTCCTGGGGGTCAACCTCAAGGCCGCGTTCTACATGTGCCAGGCCGCCACGCCCTACCTCAAGGACAACCGCGGCTGCATCGTGAACATCTCCAGCGACTCCGGGCGCCAGGCCTACCGCGGCTCGGCGGCCTACTGCGCGAGCAAGGCGGCGCTGACCATGCTCACCCGCACCCTGGCCCTGGAACTGGCCGCGGACGGCGTGCGCGTCAACGCCATCTCCCCGGCCGACATCGCCACGCCCATGCTCGACTACCAGGCCGAGCGCTACGGCCAGGGCAACCCCGCCGCCTACAAGCTCGGCCTGCTGCGGGATTATCCACAGGGCAAGGAAGCGCGCTTCATCCGCCCGGAAGAGGTCGCCGACCTGGTCTGGTACCTCTGCGGCCCGCAATCCGAAGCCATCACCGGCGCCGACCTGGCCATCGACTTCGGCCTCTCCGCCGGCCGCTGAGCCGCGCCGCGCCGCGCGCCAATCGCCCGGCGATTGGCGCGCGCCCCTGTTCGCCGGGGCCAATGGGGGGTATAGAAAAGAGTGTGTCGCGGGGCTGGGCGCAGTGCGTCCAGTCTTGGCACCCCCCACCCGCCTTGCGAGAGCGATATGGAACCCGGCAACCACCAACTCAGCATGACCGTCCTGATGACCCCGGACATGGCCAACTTCTCCGGCAACGTCCACGGCGGCACCCTGCTCAAGTACCTCGACGAGGTCGCCTACGCCTGCGCCAGCCGCTACGCCGGCCACTACGTGGTGACCCTCTCGGTCGACCAGGTGATCTTCCGCGAGCCGATCCACGTCGGCGAACTGGTGACCTTCCTCGCCTCGGTCAACTACACCGGCCGCACCTCCATGGAGATCGGCGTGAAGGTGGTCACCGAGAACATCCGCGAGAAATCCGTGCGCCACACCAACAGCTGCTTCTTCACCATGGTGGCGCTGGACGACGAGCGCAAACCCACCGCCGTGCCGCCGCTGCAGCCGCTCACCCGGGAGGAGCGCCGGCGTTTCGCCCAGGCCCAGCAGCGTCGCCAGCTGCGCCAGGAACTTGAGCAGCGTTACCAGGCAATTCGTGAAGAATGGGACAAGGATGCCGACATTTCTTGACAAGATTTCTCAAGTGCCGCTGAAAAAGTCCGACGCGTCAACGAGTTAACCTTGTGCGTTGGCAAGGCCGAAAGCCTCGCCAGCGCCTAGACTTGCCCAATCCGCGGGTTTGCCCCCGTGATCCACCTTCGAACCACCACCCTCCCGGGGCGGTGGTTCCCTGCGTGCCCGGAGCCCAGACCATGCACCACACACCGCTACTGACCACCCTCGCCGTCGGCTTCGTGCTGGCCTTCATCCTCGGCGCCCTGGCCAACCGCCTGCGCATCTCGCCGCTGGTCGGCTACCTGCTGGCCGGCGTGCTGGCCGGGCCCTTCACCCCCGGCTACGTCGCCGACCAGGCGCTGTCGACGGAAATCGCCGAACTGGGGGTGATCCTGCTGATGTTCGGCGTCGGCCTGCACTTCTCGTTGAAAGACCTGCTTTCGGTGAAGGCCATCGCCATCCCCGGCGCGGTGGTGCAGATCGGCGTGGCCACCCTGCTCGGCATGGGCCTGGCCTGGATGATGGGCTGGCCGCTGGGCGGCGGCCTGGTGTTCGGCCTGGCGCTGTCGGTGGCCAGCACCGTGGTGCTGCTGCGCGCCCTGGAGCAACGCCAGCTGATCGACACCAAGCGCGGGCGCATCGCCATCGGCTGGCTGATCGTCGAAGACCTGGCCATGGTCCTCACCCTGGTGCTGCTGCCGGCGCTGGCCGGCACCCTCGGCGGCAAGGCCGAGGACGGCGCCAGCGGCGGCATCCTGCTGCCGATCCTGCTGACCCTGGGCAAGGTGGTGGCCTTCGTCGCGGTGATGATCCTCGGCGGCCGCCGCGTGGTGCCCTGGGCCCTGGAGAAGATCGCCGCGACCGGCTCGCGCGAGCTGTTCACCCTCGCCGTGCTGGCCATCGCCCTGGGCATCGCCACCGGCTCGGCGGTGGTGTTCGGCGTGTCCTTCGCCCTCGGCGCCTTCTTCGCCGGGATGATCCTCAACGAATCCGAACTCAGCCACGAGGCGGCGGAAAACTCGCTGCCCCTGCGCGACGCCTTCGCCGTGCTGTTCTTCGTCTCGGTGGGCATGCTGTTCAACCCGGCGATCCTGATTCACGAGCCGCTGCCGGTGCTGGCCACCTTCCTGGTCATCGTCTTCGGCAAGTCGGTGGCCGCCTACGTCATCGTGCGCCTGTTCGGCCACCCCAACAGCACCGCGCTGACCATCGCCGCCAGCCTGGCGCAGATCGGCGAGTTCTCCTTCATCCTGGTCGGCCTGGGCGTGACCCTCGAACTGCTGCCCGAGCAGGGCCGCGACCTGGTGCTGGCCGGCGCCATCCTGTCGATCCTGGTCAACCCGCTGCTGTTCATCGCCATCGAGCGCCTGCAGGCGCGCAAGGAAGGCGCCCAGCCCAGCGAGGCCCAGGCGCAGGACGAGGACCTGCCGCCGCCGGTGCGCGAACACGAGCACGCCATCCTCATCGGCCACGGCCGCGTCGGCGAACTGGTCAGCGCGCGCCTGCAGAAGGACGGCACGCCGCTGGTGGTGATCGAGGACAAGCGCGAGAAGGCCGCCGAACTGCGCGAGCGCGGCCTGAGCGTGGTGGTCGGCAACGCCGCCAACCCGGAAGTGCTGGCCCTGGCCAACATCACCACGGCGCGCTGGCTGCTGATCGCCATCCCCAACGGCTTCGAGGCCGGGCAGATCGCCAGCCGCGCCCGCGCGGCCAACCCCGAGCTGGACATCATCGCCCGCGCGCACTTCGACGCCGAGGTGGAATACCTGGAACAGAACGGCGCCAACCTGGTGATCATGGGCGAACGCGAGATCGCCCAGGGCATGTACCAGCGCGTCGAGCAGCAGCACGACACCCCTGCGCCGCAGCCGGATGGGTTGCCGCAGTCGGCTTGAGTTCGCGGCGGGCGCCGAGCGCTTTCGGCCCCGCCTCGACGACAGGAGTTGACGCCGCCCTCAGATCGCCTTCGCCTCGAAACGCACCCGCGGGTGGGCGATGCGGTCCTGGGCGCGCACCAGTTCCAGTTCGTAGCTGCCGCAGTGCTGGGTCTCCAGCAGCACTTCGTGCACCGCCGCGGCGGTGAACTCGAAGGCCGTGCAGGGCGCCTCGCCCAGCAGCAGGCGGGCCAGGAACAGGCCGGAAGTCAGGTCGCCGACGCCCACCGGCTGGCGCGGGAAGGCCAGCAGCGGGCGGCGCAGGTGCCAGGTGCCCTCGGCGCTGACCAGCAGCATCTCGAAGGCGTCCGACGGCTTGCCCGGGTAGTTCAGGTGCTTCACCAGCACCGCCTTCGGGCCGCGCGCCAGCAGGCTGCGCGCCATCTCCACGCAATCCTCCAGGGACTGCGGGCTGCGCTGGCAGAAGCTGTCCAGTTCCAGCTGGTTGGGGCACAGGTAGTCGGCCACCGCGGCGGCTTCCTGGAGCAGGAATTCGCCGACTTCAGGGGCCACTATGCAGCCCTTCTCCGGATGGCCCATCACCGGGTCGCACAGGTAGATCGCCCGCGGGTTGGCCTCGCGGATGCGCGCCAGCGCCTCGAGGATCGCGCGGCCCTGGGCGGCGCTGCCCAGGTAGCCGGAAAGCACGGCGTCGCAGTTGCCCAGCTCGCCGATGGCGGCGATGCCCTCCACCAGCGCCGGAATCTGCTCCGGCGGCAGCACCTGGCCGGTCCAGTGGCCATACTGGGTATGGTTGGAGAACTGCACGGTGTTCAGCGGCCAGACGTTCACCCCGACGCGGCGCATCGGGAACACGGCGGCGCTGTTGCCGGCATGGCCGAAGACGACGTGGGACTGGATGGCGAGGACGTGGGGAGTGCGCGACGACATGACGAATTCCTGCAACTGGATGTGTCAGTATGGGGCGCAAATCACCACCTGGGAACCGGCGGCTCTCGCCGCTTTCCTACAGACTCGGTAAGCTGGAGCGCCTCTTCTCGAGCGGAGCCTTGAAGTGACCTTGGGCAACCTTTTCGTATTCCTCCTGCTGGCCACGGCCGCTGCCTGGTGGTGGCGCGCCCACGGCATCCGCGAGCGCGCCCTGCAGCTGGCGCGCCAGCACTGCGCGCGGCAGGGGGTGGAGCTGCTCGACGAGAACGTCGCCCTGCGTCGCCTGCGTCTGCGCCGCGGCGCCAACGGCATGCTCTGCCTGGCTCGGGAATACGGCTTCGAGTTCACCGCCAGCGGCCAGGACCGCTACGACGGCAGCATCACCATGCTCGGCCAGCGCCCCGGCCCGATCGAGCTGGAGCCCTTCCGCTTCCACCCCGAGCCCCACGAGGTGCGCGCGGTGGTGGAGATCGCCCAGGCCCTGCCGGCGCCCGCGGCCGAGCCGCAGGCGCCGCGGCACAAGGCCGAGGTGGTGCGACTGGACGAGTGGCGGCGCAACCACGCCGACAAGAAGGTCGGCGACTAGCTACTCGTGCCCGAGCAGGAAGCGCGCCACCCGCTCGGCGCTGTCCTGTGGATATTCCTGCATGAAGCAATGCCCGCCGGCGACGCTCTGCCCGCCGACGTGGGTGTTCTGCGCGCACCAGCGGGCCACCGACCTGGGCACGAAGGGGTAGGTCTGCTCGCCGAACAGCACCAGGGTCGGCGTGCTCACTTTCGCCAGCGACGGCCACAGGCGCTTGGGGAAGGAGCTGAAGATTTCCGCCTCGCGGCTCGGCCGGCATTTCAGCTCGACGCCGTCGTCCACCGCCTTGATGGCGTTCTCCACGTAGGCCCATAGCGCCTCGTCGGTCCAGCCCTTGAAGATGCCGCGGCCGTGCAGGCCGGCGTAGGCGGCGGCGCGGTCCGGCCACTGGCTGCGCCGCGCCCTGGCCTTCTGCACCATGGCCCGGCGCTCGTGCAGGCCGAGCACCTCGGACAGCGCCATCACGCCGATCATCGCCGGGGTGAACAGCACCGGGTCGAGCAGCGCCGCGCGTTCGAACAGCCGCGGATGGCGCGCCAGGATCAGGCTGCTGAGCACCCCTCCGAAGCTGTGCCCGCAGGCGTAGCGCGGCACCTCGCCGTAGACCGCGCGGCCAGCCTCGAAGGCCTCCACGGCCATCTCGGCGTTGCGGTTCCAGCCGTGGAAGCGCCCGCCGTGGTCGCTGTCGCCGTGGCCCTGGACGTCGCACAGCCAGAGGTCGAAGTCCCGCGCCAGGTGCTTGAGCATCGGCTCGTAGGCACGCCCGCAGAAACCATTGCCATGCAGGAAGTGCAGCAACGGCTTGCCGCTGGGTTCGCTGCGCCAGCCGCGCAGGGTGAAGCCGGCGGAACAGGAATGGGACCAGGCGATCAACTGCATCGGACGTTCTCCTCGAGGGTCGCGCAGTGTAGCGACCCGCGGCCGCGCCGGACCAGTGCCCGGACATGCTATGGTCGCGCTCCGCCCACCCACCCCGAGCGCCATGAGCCCGACCCGTCCCCTGCGCCTGATCCTCGCCAGCCTGCTGGTGCTGGCCGGCCTGCTGCTGTCGGTGTACTGGGCCGGGGAGAAGGCGCGGCACCGCTCGCTGCTCGCCGAGGCCGAGGCGGCCCATGAACAGCTGGGGCTCTACGTCAGCTCCCTGCGCACCCTGCTGGAACGCTACCGCAGCCTGCCGGCGGTGCTGGCCCTGGACCCGGAACTGCGCCAGGCCCTGGCCGGCCCGGTCGCCGGCGGGTTGCAGCAGGCGCTGAACCTGAAGCTGGAGCGGATCAACGCCGCGGCGCGCTCCTCCACCCTGGAACTGCTCGACCGCGACGGCCTGGCCGTGGCCGCCAGCAACTGGCGCCTGCCGACCAGCTACGTCGGCCACAACTACGCCTTCCGCCCCTACTTCCGCCAGACCATCGCCCAGGGCACCGGGCGCTTCTACGCGGTGGGCGTGACCACCGGCATCCCCGGCTACTTCCTGGCCAACGCGGTGCGCGACGAGGCCGGGCGCTTCCTCGGCGCCATCGTGGTCAAGCTGGAGTTCCCCGACCTGGAACAGCAGTGGAGCCAGACCCCCGACCTGGTGCTGGTCAGCGACACCAAGGGCATCGTCTTCCTCGCCAACCACCCCGGCTGGCGCTACCGCGAGCTGCAGCCGCTGGACACTTTCGCCCGCCTGGAACTGGCGCAGACCCGCCAGTACGACCGCCAGCCGCTGAGCCCGCTGCGGCACCGCACCCTGCAGCCGCTGGGCGAGGACAGCCGCCTGGTGCGCGTCGGCGCCAAGGACGATGAAACCGACTACCTCTGGCAATCCCTGAGCCTGCCCGACGACGACTGGACCCTGCACCTGCTGCGCGACGCCCGCGGCGTGCAGAGCGACGTCGCCACCGCGCGCCTGGCCGCCGCCGGGGCCTGGCTGACGCTGGTGTTCCTGGCCCTGCTGCTGCAACAGCGCTGGCGCATCGCCCGCCTGCGCCAGCGCAGCCGCGAGGAACTGGAGCAACTGGTGGAACAGCGCACCGCCGCCCTGAAAACCGCCCAGGACGGCCTGGTGCAGGCCGCCAAGCTGGCGGCCCTGGGGCAGATGTCGGCGGCCCTGGCCCACGAGATCAACCAGCCGCTGACCGCTCAGCGCATGCACCTGGCCAGCGTGCGCCTGCTGCTGGACGCCGGGCGCAGCGACGAGGCCCGCGCCGCCCTGGCGCGCCTGGATGATTTGCTGGAGCGCATGGCCGCCCTGACCGGCCACCTGAAGACCTTCGCCCGCAAGACCCCCGGCGGCCTGCGCGAACGCATCGAACTGGGCCACGTGCTGGACCAGGCCCTGCAATTGCTGACGCCGCGCATCCGCGCCGAGCAGGTGGAGATCAGCCAGGTGCTCAGCGTGCCGGCCTGGGTGCTGGGCGACGCCATCCGCCTGGAGCAGGTGCTGGTCAACCTGCTGCGCAACGCCCTGGACGCAGTGGCCGGCGCCGAGCGCCCGCACATCGGGGTGGCGCTGCGTCGCGAGGACCCGTACTGGATTCTGGAAGTCGCCGACAACGGCGCGGGCATCGCCGCCGAGCACCTGGGCAACGTCTTCGATCCCTTCTTCACCACCAAGCCGGTGGGCGAGGGACTCGGCCTGGGACTGGCGGTATCCTATGGCATCGTCCACGAACTCGGCGGCCGCCTGGAGGCCGCCAACCGTCCCGAAGGCGGCGCGCTGTTCCGCCTGGTGCTTCCCGCCGCGAGCGAAGAGACATGACCGAACACGTGATTTTCGTCGACGACGAAGCCGCCATCCGCGAAGCCGTGCAGCAGTGGCTGCAGCTGTCCGGCTTCACGGTGCGCCTGTGCAAGAGCGCCGAGGAGTGCCTGAAGAACCTGGAGCGCGGCTTCGCCGGCGTGGTGATCAGCGACGTGCGCATGCCCGGCACGGACGGCCTGGCCCTGCTCGAACGCCTGCAGCAGCTGGACCGCGACCTGCCGGTGATCATGGTCACCGGCCACGGCGACGTGCCCATGGCGGTGCAGGCCATGCGCGACGGCGCCTACGACTTCATCGAGAAGCCCTTCACCCCCGAGCGCCTGCTGGACAGCCTGCGCCGCGCCCTGGAAAAGCGCTGCCTGGTGCTGGAGAACCGCCAGCTGCGCGAGCAGGCCACGCTCAAGGACCAGGTGGAGTCGCGCCTGCTCGGCGTGTCGAAGCCGATGGAAGCCCTGCGCCGCCAGGTGCTGGCCCTGGCCGGCACGCCGGTGAACGTGCTGATCCGCGGCGAGACCGGCGCCGGCAAGGAGCTGGTCGCCCGCTGCCTGCACGACTTCGGCCCGCGCGCCGACAAGCCCTTCGTCGCGCTGAACTGCGCGGCCATCCCCGAGCAGCTGTTCGAGAGCGAGCTGTTCGGCCACGAGAGCGGCGCCTTCACCGGCGCCCAGGGCAAGCGCATCGGCAAGCTGGAGCACGCCAACGGCGGCAGCCTGTTCCTCGACGAGATCGAGAGCATGCCGCTGGCCCAGCAGGTCAAGCTGCTGCGCGTGCTGCAGGAGCAGCAACTGGAGCGCCTGGGCTCGAACCAGAGCATCCGCGTCGACCTGCGGGTGATCGCCGCGACCAAGCCGGACCTGCTGGAAGAGGCCCGCGCCGGGCGCTTCCGCGAGGACCTGGTGTACCGCCTGAACGTCGCCGAACTGCGCCTGCCGCCGCTGCGCGAAAGGCGCGAGGACATCCCGCTGCTGTTCGAGCATTTCGCCCAGTTGGCCAGCGAGAAGCTCGGCCGCGAGGCGCCGCCGCTGAGCACCGCGGAACTGGCGCGGCTACTGGCCCACGACTGGCCGGGCAACGTGCGCGAACTGGCCAACGCCGCCGAGCGCCACGTGCTCGGCCTGGACCGCGCCGCGCAACTGGAAGCGCCGGCCGGCAGCGGCCTGTTCGAACGCATGGAAGCCTACGAGGCCGAATGCATCCGCCAGGCCCTGAGCCAGTGCAAGGGCGACATCAAGGCGGTGATGGAACTGCTCGGCCTGCCGCGCCGCACCCTCAACGAGAAGATGCAGCGGCATGGGTTGAGCCGGGGGGAGTTTCGCGGGGAAAGTTGACGATCGTAATTCCCCGGAACCGTAGGGACGGGAGACACCTCACCGTAGGATGGGTTGAGCGAAGCGATACCCATCGCCATGGCCGCATGGGTTTCGCCAAGGCTCAACCCATCCTACGAAGAGCCCCGCACCGGGGTGCTCTTCGTAGGAGCGAGCTTGCTCGCGAACCGCATGGCACCGCGTTTGTTCGCGAGCAAGCTCGCTCCTACGAGAAGCCATGCTCGCAGCGATCACAACCCTGTTGCGAGTTCGCCAGCCTTGCCGCGCTTGTGCAGCACCACCAGGTACACCAGGCCCACGGCGATCCAGGCCAGGCCCAGGTACTGGGCGTCGGCGCTCATGCTGACCAGCACGTAGCCGATGATCGCCAGGCCCACCAGCGGGCACAGCAGGTGGCGCACCACCTTGCCGCTCTTCTGGCGGATGAAGTAGTGGTTGATCACCGCCAGGTGCAGCAGGCAGAAGCCGGTGAGCGCACCGAAGTTGACCAGCGAGGTGAGCACGTCCGGCGCGTCGAGGAAGGCGATGCCGATACCCAGCGACAGCACCGCCACCAGGTACAGGCTGACGTGGGGCGTCTGGTAGCGCGTGTGCACCTTGGCCAGCACCCGCGGCAGCTTGCCGTCGCGGGCCATGGAGTAGAGCAGGCGCGACACCGCCGCCTGGGAGGTGATCGACACCGTCACTCCCCAGGCCAGCGCCGTGGCCACCGCGGTCAGGGTGGACAGCCACTTGCCGCCGGCGGCCTCGGCTATCTCGTAGAAGGCGGTGTCGGCCGACTGGAAGGTCATGCCGGCGGCCAGGTCGGTGGCCAGCCAGGTCTGCAGGACGAAGATGCCGCCCATGACGAACAGCGCGATCAGCGAGGCGCGGCCGATCTGCTTGGCCGGGTCGCCCTTGACCTCCTCGGCGAGGGTGGAGATGGCGTCGAAGCCGAGGAACGACAGCACGGCGATGGACACCGCCTTCATCACCAGGCCGAGGTCGAAGTGCTCCGGCTGGTACAGCGGCGCCAGGGTCAGCCGGCCGCTGCCCATGCCGCCTTCCAGGGCGTGGTAGCCGACCACCAGGAAGATCGCCAGGACGATCATCTCGGCGATCAGGAACAGCAGGTTGAAGCGCGCGGCGAAAGTGATGCCGCGCAGGTTCACCAGGGTCGCCGAGACCAGGAAGGCGAGCATCCACACCAGCTTCGGCACTTCCGGGAACAGGTGGTTGAGCGCCAGCGCGCTGAACACGTAGAGCAGCGGCGGGATCAGCAGGTAGTCCAGCAGCAGCACCCAGCCGGCGAGGAAGCCGACGTGCGGGTGGATGCCGCGCTGGGCGTAGGAGTACACCGAGCCGGCGATGGGGAAGGCACGGGCCATGGCGCCGTAGCTCAGGGCGGTGAACAGCATCGCCAGCATGCCCACCAGGTAGGCCATGGGCACCATGCCCTGGGAGTCGGCGTGGACCCAGCCATACACGCCGAAGGGCGCGATGGGGATCATGAAGATCATCCCGTAGACGACCAGGTCGGTCAGGGAAAGACTGCGGCGGAGCTGTTGCTGGTAGCCAAACTGTTCGATGGCCATGGGGGAGTCCTCTCGATTCGGCAGCTTTGTCGTTGTTGTCTGCGCCGCGAGCGCGACGGCGTTTCTTGTTCTTGGGCTTACAGCCAGGGCGCCAGGCGCTCGGCCCAAGCCTGGACGGCGGCGGCTTCGCGCAAACCGTCGTTGCGGATTTCCAGGAGCACGGCGTCGAGGCCGCGCTCGTCGCCGTGCACCGGCACGGTCATGTCCTCGGCCGGGTCGATGTCGTAGGGCTGGTTGGCGCCGATCTCGCCGCCGCCCTGGCGCAGGCCGTTGACTATCCGCTGTGCATAGCCTTCGGCGCGGCCATAGAGCACGCCGGCGATCCACGGCCGCGGCACGCCGCGGTAGCTCGGGGTGAAGCTGTGCACGCCGACGATGCGCGTCGGCTGCCCGGCCGCCTGGCGCTGGTCGATCAGCTCGGCCAGGGCTCGGTGGAAGGGTTCGAACAGGCGCGCCTGGCGTTCCCGGCGGTTCGCCTCGCTCAGCCCCAGGTTGCCGGGGATGGGGTAGACCTCGCTGTGCTCGGGAATGCTGTCCGGCGCCGCCAGCGGGCGGTTCAGGTCGATCAGCAGGCGCGAGTAGCCGGCCGCCAGCAGCGGCGCGTCGAGGCGCTCGGCCAGTGCTTCGGCCAGGGCCAGGGCGCCGATGTCCCAGGCGATGTGCTCCTGCGCCGCGGCGTCGTCGAGGCCGAGCTGCGCCAGTTCCGCCGGGATGTAGCGGCTGGCGTGCTCGCAGACCAGCAGCACCGGGCTCTTGCCCTGCGGGTTTAGCAGGCGGAACGGCGGCTCGCGGTAGATTCCGCTTTCAGTAGAGGCTGGCATAGCGTTGGCACACCTGGTCGTCGGTGAGGTCGCGGGTCAGCGCCAGTTCCTGGCGCTTCATGGCGAAGTAGGTCTGCAGCAGCGCCGGCGGCAGCTGCGCGCAGAGCGTGTGATCGTCCATCAGCAGTTGCAGGGCTTCTTCCAGCGAGCCGGGCAGCGCGCGGATGCCGAGAGCTTCGCGCTCGGCGGCGCCCAGCGAGTCCGGGTCGACGTCGGTGACCGCGCTCAATGCCAGGCGCTCCTGCAGGCCCAGGCGGCCGGCGATGAGCACCGCGGCCATGGCCAGGTGCGGCGAGGCGGTGGCGTCCATCGGGCGGAATTCCAGGTTGAACTGGCGCGCCAGCGGCTTGCCGCCAAGGCTCACCACCGGGCAGATGCGCAGCGCCGCCTCGCGGTTGCGCAGGCCCAGGCAGGCGTAGGCGGCGCTCCAGTGGTGCGGCTTCAGGCGCAGGTAGGAAACCGCCGTCGGCGCGCTCAGCGCGCACAGCGCCGGCAGGTGGCGCAGCACACCGGCGGCCCAGTGCCGCGCAGTCTGCGAGAGGTTGTCCGGCTGCTCGGCATCGTAGAACAGCGGGGCGCCGTCGAGGCTCTGCAGGCTCAGGTGCAGGTGCACGCCGTTGGTGACTTCGCCCGGCGCGCGCAGCGGCGAGAAGCAGGTGCCCAGGCCCATCTGCCGGGCGATCTCGCGGGTCAGCTCGCGCACGTTCACCGCGCGGTCGGCGGCGGCCACGCCCTGGGTCGGGCGGCAGGTCACCTCGTACTGGCGGCGGCCGTATTCGGGGAGGAACATCTCCGGTTCGGCGCCGGTACGCTCCAGTGCCGCCATCAGCCAGCCGGGGAAGTTGCCGGCGGCGCGCTGGGCCTGCAGCGAGAAGGCGCCGCCCGGGCCCTCGGGCAGGCCGAGCAGGGTGAATTCGTGCTCGAAGGCGGCGGTGACCTGCAGGCCCAGCTCGCGGTAGCGGGCGATCTCCTCGCGCAGCAGGGTGCGCGGGCACACCGGCCAGGGCGTGCCGTCGGTCTCCACCAGGTCGCCGTGGTAGTAGTCCAGCGGCGGCGCCAGCGGGTCCGGGCCCTGCTCCAGGTACAGGTGCGCCTGGGGGTCGGGCAGCAGGCGCAGGTCGCCGTGGCTGCCCCAGGGGTTGTCGTCGGCGATGATGTCCTGCGGCGTCAGCGCGCTGTTCGCCGGCACCCAGCCGCAGCCGCTGGCCAGTTGCTCGGCGACCGCGGCGGCCGGCAGCGAGCGGCCGCGGGTGACGCCGGCGAGGTCGGTGGTGACGAAGCTGCTCAGGTGCAGCGGCCCGGTGGCTTGGCTCATGGCGTGCTCCGCGGTCAGGCGAGGTCGGCGATACGCGCCAGCACCGCGTCGGTGTCGGCAATCCAGCAATAGCCCTTGATGGCTTCCAGGCAGGCCTGGTGGCGCTCGGCGCTGTGGGTGGCGCAGGCGTCCTCGACCAGGGTCACCAGGTAGCCGCGGTCGGCGGCGTCGCGCACGGCCATGTCCACGCACTGGTCGGTGACCACGCCGCAGACGATCAGGTGGCGCACGTTGAGGTTGCGCAGCACGTAGTCGATGGCGGTGGAGTTGAAGACCCCGGACGAGGTCTTGGGCAGCACGATCTCGTTCTCGGCCGGCGCCAGCGCATCGATCACCTGGGCGTCGGGGTGGCCCTTGGGCAGGTGCATGTCCGACAGCTTGTGGTCCAGGGAGCGGTCGCGGCCGTCGGCGGTGAGGCTTTCGATGATGGTGTGCAGCACGTTCTGCCCGGCGCCGCGCATGGCCGCCAGCAGGCGCTGCTGGTTGGGGATGACCTGGCGTTCCACGCGCTCGTAGAAGTAGCGGGCCTTGCCGGCGTCGACGTGGGCGTCGCGGCCGGGGATGACCCAGGCGTTCTGCATGTCGACGAAGAGGATGGCGGTTTCGCCGCGGCGGTACGGCAGGTCGCGGGGCGACGGGTGGGGCAGGCTGAACATGGTCATTCCTCGAGCAGGTGGGCGTTGAACGCGGCGCGCAGTTGGTCGATGCCGTCCAGGCGTTCGTCGAGCTGGCTGTCGCTGCGCGCCACCAGGCTGGCGATGAGTGCCTCGACCTGGGCCATGGCCGGCACCAGCGAGTCGAAGGGCGAGGTGGATTCCACCGGCGCGCTGACGATCAGGTCGGCCAGCTCGCGCAGCGGCGAGGCATAGATGTCGGTGAACAGCACCACCCGCGCGCCGCGGGCCTTGGCGGTCTGCGCGACGAGCTGGGCCTGGGCCTGGTAGCGGCGGTAGTCGAACAGCACCAGCAGCGACTGGCGGTCCATGTCGTGCAGCAGGTCGGGCAGCGCCATGCCATCGTCCAGCCACAGGCAGCCGCCGCGCAGCAGGCGCAGGTGGGTGACCAGGTAGCCGGCGAGGAAGCGGCTGAAGCGCCCGCCGTGGCAGAACAGGCGCAGGCGCGGGTCGAGCAGCCAGTCGCCGAGCAGGCGGATGTCATCGGCGCGGGTCAGGTTCAGGGTGTGCTGCAGCTTGTCCGAGGCGTCGGCCAGGTAGCTCGACCAGGGGTCGTCGTGCTCCATGCGCTCGCGGCGTTCGGCGAGCAGGGTGCGCGGCGAGCGCAGGCGGTCGTCCACCTCGATCAGCAGGGCGTCCTGGAACTCGCCGTAGCCGGCGAAGCCGAGCTTCTTCACCAGGCGCAGGATGGTCGGGTCGCTGACCCCCGCCTGCCGCGCCAGGCGCGCCATGGGGCCCAGGCCCAGGCGCGGGTAGTCGTCGAGCAGGGCACGCAGCACCTTGCGCTCGGCCGGCGTCAGGGCGACGTCCGGCGCGGCCAGGCGGTCTTTGAGGCTGGACATGGCAGCTCCCTTGGAGGTTGTGCCTGGTCTTGTAGTGAATATTTCAAATTATTGCAAATACTTTGTTTGTGTTCGATTCACTACATTTCCGCCGCGCCGACAACCCGGCCGCTCTAGGGCGGGCCGTTGGGCAGGAAGGTTTTTTCCGGGCAAAAAAACGGCCGCTGAGTGCAGCGGCCGGAAAGAAGACGTCGATTGGAGCAATCGGATATCGGCGTCGGGAAGCAAAGCCAGTCGGCGTTGGAGGAACCGGCTGGCGTGAGGGGCGGAAGTTCGCAGTCACCGCCCCTCGGTGACACATCAGGCTGATCGTGTCGGGCCTGCCGGGAGAGCCCGGCAGATAAAGACAAGTCTATTGACCTATTTATTTCCGATAAAGCGCGAAGACGGCGAAAGACTTTTTCAGAAAATGAAAGAATGGCCGCCCCCGCCGGGATAAAAAAACGCCGCATTTCGTATGCGGCGCAAGGCATTGGGAATACCGGCTCACGCTCCGGGCTTCCCGGGGGAAAGTAACGCCGATCAGGAATCGGCGTTGGACTGGGCAGCGGCCTTGCCGGCGGTACGCTCGGCGTCGGAGGCCTGCTGGGCAGCGGCGATGGCGGCCTCGTTGGCTTTCACCATCTTGTCGGTCATCAGTCGGGACTCTTCGGCGAAGCTCAGTTGCACGAAGGACAGCGAGCAAACGGACAGCAGGGCAGCAACAACAAGTTTACGGGACATGATTTTCGAACCTTTGATTGGCCCCGCTCAGTGGGGGCGATGCAAAGGTTACGACTCGGTGACAGGTGGAAAAATAGCCGGCGCACCAATAAACCATTGCCTAAAAAGCAACAATCCGCTTTCAGGCCCAGTGCGCGGGATCGTTCATCACCTGTTCGTCGGCGTCGAAGGCCTTGGGCAGTTCTTCCTTGAGGAACTCCACCCAGGTGCGGATCTTGGCGTCGAGGAAGCGCCGCGACGGGTAGAGCGCGAAGATCTGCCGCACGTGCAGGCTGCGCTCGGGCAGCACGCGCACCAGTTCGCCATGGCGCAGCGCCGGCGCGGCCACGTAGCTGGGCAGCAGGCAGATGCCCATGCCGGCGCGGGCGGCCCCGGCCAGGGCCTCGGCGACGTTGACCATGAAGGTGTCGCGCGGGCGGATCACGCTCGACTCGTCGTCTTCCTCGAAGGCCCAGCCTTCCGGGAAAGTCGGGTCCTGCAGGCGCAGGCAGCGGTGCTCGCGCAGGTCCTCGATGGCGCGCGGGGTGCCGCGTTCGGCCAGGTAGCCGGGGCTGGCGCAGAGCACGCTGTAGATGGTGCCGAGGGTCTGGGCGACGTACTCGGAGTCGGGCAGCTCGCGGTCGCGGGTGATGACCACGTCCTGGCCTTCTTCGAGGATGTCCGGCTGGCGCTGGGCCAGGGTCAGCTCGATGTAGACCTCGGGGTGCTGCTGGCAGTAGCGCGAGATCAGCGGGATGAGATGCTGCTGGCCGAGCCCGGTCAGCGAGTGCACGCGCAGCCGGCCGCGCGGGCGCAGGTGCGCGCCGTTGGCCTCGGCCTCGGCTTCCTCGACGTCGAGGAGGATTTCCCGGCAGCGCTGCAGGTAGCGCTCGCCGGTCTCGGTCAGCGCCAGGCGCCGCGTGGTGCGGTGCAACAGGCGCGCCTGCAGGAAAGCCTCCAGGTCCGAGACCACGCGGGAGACCTGGGCGGTCGACAGGCCCAGGGCATTGGCGGCGGCAGTGAAACTGCCGGCATCGACCACGCGGGCGAAGACCCGCATCGCATGAAAAGTGTCCACTGTTGCCCCGTCTGCAAAACTGAATCGCAGTATAGGGTCATTTTCCCGGAACAGTTGCCGGGTATAGTGGCAACCAGGTCGCTGCAGCAGCGATGGGTCCATCAGGCCCATCGTCTGGCACCCGGCACACCAGCCGCTTGCCAACACTCCCCCGCGCATACCCGGCTGCAGCGGCTGCCCTTTTCCTCCAAAGGCGCACGTCTTGATTGATGTGCGTCTTTTTTCGTTTGGGGTGAGTGCATCGAACCGTAGGAGCGAGCTTGCTCGCGAACCGCACGGCACCGCAGCAGCCGGGAAATCCGTTCGCGAGCAAGCTCGCTCCTACGAAGAGCGCGCATAGCCGTACCCGGAACGCTGCTCAGCGCGGCAGCGGGTAGAGGCGTTCGTCGAACTGTTCCAGGCGCGGGAATTCCAGGGGCTGGTCCTGATCCAGATGCTGCAGGCGGTCCTGGTACTGGCGCAGGAAGTCCTGGCGCGCGTCGTTGCTGATGTAGGGCACGTGCCAGGCGACGAAGGGCGGCAGGACGGTCATGCCGGTGTAGGCCAGGGTGCCGCGCAGGATCGGCCGCAGCATGTCTTCCAGCGGGCCGTGGATGGCGCCTTCGCCGAACATGTGGTCGCGCCCGCCGAGGGTCACCGTCACCAGCGCCTTCTTGCCGGCCA
>Ga0222426_100441_pt1 | contig 27764 bp, 18 predicted proteins | sample 2B50Ametagenome_FD_180087 | JGI IMG/M metagenome (GOLD analysis project Ga0222426, IMG submission 180087) | Enriched microbial communities from leaf-cutter ant dump, University of Wisconsin, Madison, United States - 2B50A (version 2) | ecosystem: Environmental > Terrestrial > Nest > Insects nest...
CGTACAACTCGCTGATGTACCTGAACTCCAGCGTACCCTCCAAGCCCTACCTGGACCGTGAGCGCTTCCCGGAACTCGACAAGCTGCGCGACAACTGGCAGATGATCCGCGAGGAAGCCGAGCAGCTGTTCGACGAGGGCTACATCCGCGACGCCCTGAACAACAACGAGGCGGGTTTCGGCTCCTTCTTCAAGAAGGGCTGGACGCGTTTCTACCTGACCTGGTACGACGGTCCCCTGCCCTCCGCGCAGCGCCTGTGCCCGAAGACCGTGGAGCTGGTCAGCAGCATCCCCAACGTCAAGGGCGCGATGTTCACCCGCCTGCCGCCGAACAGCCACCTGAACAAGCACCGCGACCCCTATGCCGGCTCCCTGCGCTACCACCTGGGCCTGGCCACGCCGAACTCGGACAGTTGCCGCATCTTCGTCGACGGCCAGCCCTACGCCTGGCGCGACGGCGAGGACGTGATGTTCGACGAGACCTTCGTGCACTGGGTGAAGAACGAGACGGACGAATCGCGCCTGATCCTCTTCTGCGACGTCGAGCGTCCGCTCAAGTCGCCGCTGCTGACGCGCATCAACCGCCGCGTCAGCGCCTTCCTCGGCCGCGCCACCGCGCCGCAGAACGTCGAGGGCGAGCGCGTCGGCGGGATCAACCAGGCCTACTCGGTGCTGATTCGTATCGGCAACGGAGTAGGTGGGCAGGTGAAGAAGTTCAAGCGGCGCTATCCCAAGGCCTATCGTATTGGTCGGCCGGTGTTGGCGGTGCTGGTGCTGGTGCTGCTGATTCGCTGGATGTTTGGGTGATGCGCTTTTCGTAGGAGCGAGCTTGCTCGCTCCTACAAAGAGCCAGCCCATGAAAAAGCCCCGCACTGCGGGGCTTTTTTCGTAACACCGGCGAAACTAACCACACCCCAGCGGGTTCTTCTCTTCCCGCTTGGCCTCGCCCCACAGCGCATCCAGCTCTTCCAGGCTGCATTCCTCGGCCTTGCGGCCCTGGTCGCGCAGGGTGGTCTCGATGTAGCGGAAGCGCCTTTCAAACTTGCCGTTGGCCGCACGCAGTGCGGTTTCCGGGTCGACCTTCAGGTGCCGGGCCAGGTTGACCACCACGAACAGCAGGTCGCCGACCTCTTCCGCCTGGGCTTCGGCATCGCCGTCGGCCATGGCTTCCAGCACTTCGTCCAGCTCTTCGCGCAGCTTGTCCACCACCGGCAGGGCTTCCGGCCAGTCGAAGCCGACCTGGGCCGCACGCTTCTGCAGCTTGGCCGCGCGGCTGAGGGCCGGCAGCGCCACCGGCACGTCGTCCAGCAGCGACAGTTGCACTGGCTCGGCGGCCTTGGCCGCGCGTTCCTCGGCCTTGAGTTCTTCCCAGCGCTGCTTCACCGCCGCTTCCGCCAGCTTCGCCGCGTCGGGCGCGCCGTACAGGTCGCCGTCGGGGAACACATGGGGATGGCGGCGGACCAGCTTGGCGGTGATGCCGTGGACCACCTCGTCGAAGTCGAAGCGCTGCTCCTCGCGGGCCAGTTGGGCGTAGTAGACCACCTGGAACAACAGGTCGCCGGCCTCCTCGCGCAGGTGGTCGAAGTCGCCGCGCTCGATGGCGTCGGCGACCTCGTAGGCCTCCTCGATGGTGTAGGGGGCGATGCTCGCGTAGTCCTGCTTGAGGTCCCAAGGGCAGCCGTGCTGCGGGTCGCGCAGGCGCGCCATGAGGTACAGCAGGTCGTCGAGTTTATACATCCTTGCCACCCGCGCGGTCGCGCCGCGCCTCGATGATGTTGGGCAGTTGCGAGATGCGCGCCAGCAGGCGGCCCAGGGAATCCAGGCCGGGGATCTCGATGGTCAGGCGCATGGTCGCGGTGTTGTCGTCCTTGTCCGAGCGGGTGTTCACCGCCAGCACGTTGATGCGCTCGTTGAGCAGCACCTGGGACACGTCGCGCAGCAGGCCGGAACGGTCGTAGGCGCGGATGACGATGTCCACCGGGTAGGTCTGCACCGGCACCGGGCCCCAGCTCACCTGGATCATCCGCTCCGGCTCGCGGCCGGCCAGTTGCAGCACGGTGGCGCAATCCTGGCGGTGGATGGTGACGCCGCGGCCGAGGGTGATGTAGCCGACGATCGGGTCGCCCGGCAGTGGCTGGCAGCAGCCGGCCATCTGCGTCAGCAGGTTGCCCACGCCCTGGATCTGGATGTCGCCGCGCTTGCCGTGGCCGAGGCGGCTGGGCTTGCGTGGGATGAGTTCGAGCTGCTCGTTGCCGCGCTCCGGCTCCACCAGCGCCTGGGCGTAGTTGACCACGTGGGCCAGGCGCAGGTCGCCGGCGCCTAGGGCCGCGAACAGGTCCTCGCCGGTCTTGTAGTTGGCCTTCTCGGCCAGCTTCTCGAAGTCCACCGGCGGCAGCGCCAGGCGCCCCAGTTCGCGTTCGAGCATGGCCTTGCCGGCGGCGACGTTCTGGTCGCGGGCCTGCAGCTTGAACCAGTGGACGATCTTCGCCCGCGCCCGCGAGGTGGTGACGTAGCCGAGGTTCTGGTTCAGCCAGTCGCGGCTCGGGCCGCTGTGCTTGCCGGTGATGATCTCCACCTGCTCGCCGGTCTGCAGGCTGTAGTTCAGCGGCACGATGCGCCCGTTGATCTTGGCGCCGCGGCAGTTGTGGCCCACCTCGGTGTGCACGCGGTAGGCGAAGTCCAGCGGCGTGGAGCCCTTGGGCAGGTCGATGGCGTGGCCGTCGGGGGTGAACACGTACACCCGGTCCGGCTCGATGTCCACGCGCAGCTGCTCGGCCAGGCCGCCGATGTCGCCCAGTTCCTCGTGCCACTCCAGGACCTGGCGCAGCCAGGAGATCTTCTCCTCGTAGTGGTTGGAGCCGGACTTGACGTCGGTGCCCTTGTAGCGCCAGTGCGCGCACACGCCCAGTTCGGCTTCCTCGTGCATGGCGTGGGTGCGGATCTGCACTTCCAGTACCTTGCCCTCGGGGCCGATCACCGCGGTGTGCAGCGAGCGGTAGCCGTTCTCCTTGGGGTTGGCGATGTAGTCGTCGAATTCCTTGGGAATGTGCCGCCACAGGGTGTGCACGATGCCCAGCGCGGTGTAGCAGTCGCGCATCTCCGGGACCAGCACGCGCACCGCGCGCACGTCGTAGATCTGGCTGAAGTCCAGGCCCTTGCGCTGCATCTTCCTCCAGATCGAGTAGATGTGCTTGGCGCGGCCGGACAGGTCGGCCTTGATGCCGGTGGCGGCCAGGGCGTCCTTGAGCTGCTGCATCACGGTGGCGATGTACTGCTCGCGGTCCAGGCGGCGCTCGTGCAGCAGCTTGGCGATCTGCTTGTACTGGTCGGGCTCCAGGTAGCGGAAGGACAGGTCCTCCAGCTCCCACTTGATGTGGCCGATGCCCAGGCGGTGCGCCAGCGGCGCGTAGATGTCGAACACCTCGCGGGCGACGCGCATGCGCTTCTCCTCGTCGGCGTTCTTCACCGCGCGGATGGCGCAGGTGCGCTCGGCCAGCTTGATCAGCGCGACGCGCACGTCGTCGACCATGGCCACCAGCATCTTGCGCAGGTTCTCGATCTGCGCCTGGGTGCCGAGCACCATGGACTGCCGCGGGTTGAGGCTGGCGCTGATCGCCGCCATGCGCAGCACGCCCTCGATCAGCTTGGCCACCACCGGGCCGAAGCGCTGCTGCACTTCCTCCAGCTTGACCTTGCCCTCGCGGACGCCACGGTAGATCACCGCGGCCACCAGCGACTCCTGGTCGAGCTTGAGGTCGGCGAGGATCTCGGCGATCTCAAGGCCGGTCTGGAAGCTCGAAGTGCCATCGGCCCAGGCGGCTTCCACCTGGCTGACCGCCTTGTTCTCGGCCTCGCGGGCGAACTCGCAGGCCTCCAGCAGGACCTTGCGATCCAGCACCGGGACCAGGGTCTGGACGTGGTCCAGCCAGGCCTCGAGGTTGATGCTGCCGTCGGTGTTGACCGGCTGGTGCGCTCTCACCTGTACCATCTTGTCTACCCTTCCCCACGGTGCGCCGCGGCACACCGCTCGACTGCGCCGGCCTTTCTGGCGTGGGCCGGTCGGATTGCGCAGGTCGTCCTAACCTGCCTCGAACAAAGCCATCGCCTCCACATGCGCCGTCTGCGGGAACATGTCGAGGATTCCGGCACGCTTCAGGCGATAGCCCTGACGGGCCAGTTCGCCGGCGTCGCGCGCCAGGGTCGCCGGATTGCAGGACACATAGAGTACCCGCTCGGCGCCCAGTTCACGCATGCCCCGTGCCATCTCGAACGCGCCGTCACGCGGCGGGTCGAGCAGCACGGCAGAAAATCCCTGGGCCGCGTCCCCGGCGAACCAGCGCGCCGCGGACAGCGGCTGCGCCAGGTCGGCCTGGTGGAACACGGCGTTGTCCAGGCCATTGGCCCGGGCGTTGGCCGCGGCGCGCGCGACCATGCTTTCCACGCCTTCCACGCCCACCACGCAGGCGGCGCTTCGGGCCAGCGGCAGGGCGAAATTGCCCAGGCCACAGAACAGGTCTAGCACCCGTTCCGCTGGTGCGGGGGCCAACCAGTCGAGAGCCTGCGCGACCATGGCCGCGTTGACCGGCTCGTTGACCTGGACGAAGTCCCCCGGCCGGTAGGCCAGGGTCAGGTCCCAGGCGTCCAGGCGGTAGCCCAGGCGCTCTTCGCCGTCGGCCGGCGTCGGTTCGCCGTCGCCCTGCAGCCACAGCTGCACATCCCGTGCCGAACAGAAGGCCCGGAGGCGTTCGAGGTCGGCGGCGGGCAGAGGTTCGGTGTGGCGCAGCAGCAAGGCGCAGGCGGTGCCGTGGAACAGTTCGACGTGGCCGATGGCCCGCGGCCGCTGGAAGCCCTGCAGCAGCCCCGGCAACGCGCGGGCCAGCACCTGCAGTTCGGGCACCAGCACCAGGCAGTCGTCGAAGGCGACGATGGCCTGGCTGGCGGCGGCGCGGAACCCCACTTCCAGACGCTCGGCCTTGGCATCCCAGCGCACGGCGATGCGGGCCCGGCGGCGGTAACCGAATTCGGGGCCGGCCAGGGGCGCTGCCCACTCTTCCGGGACGATGTCGCCGAAGCGCTGCAGCTGCTCGGCCAGGGTGCGCTGCTTGAGCGCCAATTGTCCGGCGTGTGGCAGGTGCTGCAGGGTACAGCCACCGCACTTGCCGGCTACCGTGCAGGGTTCGGCGCGGCGCTCCGGCGCGGCGGCCAGGATGCGTTCGCCGCGGGCGTCCACCACCTGGCTGCGCGCGGCCAGCACGCGGGCCTCGACCTCTTCCCCGGGCAGCGCGCCGGCGACGAACCAGGTGCGCCCTTCCAGGTGCGCGATGCCACGGCCGTCATGGGCCAGGCGCTCGATGCGCAGGCGCTGCTTCTTGCCCACCGGCACGCCGGCGTTGCGGGCGCCGCCGCTGGGCTGGAAGCGCAGGCCGCTTCTGTGCTTGGCCATGTCAGCTGGGGTCGTAGATTCCGGAGGACAGGTAGCGGTCGCCGCGGTCGCAGATGATCGCCACCAGCACCGCGTTCTCCAGTTCGCGGGACAGGCGCAGCATGGCCGCCACCGCACCGCCGGAGGACACGCCGCAGAAGATGCCTTCCTCGCGGGCCAGGCGGCGCATCACGTCTTCGGCCTCGCTCTGGTGCATGTCCACCACGCGGTCGACGCGGCTGGCGTCGAAGATTTTCGGCAGGTATTCCTGCGGCCAGCGGCGGATGCCGGGGATGGACGAGCCTTCCATCGGCTGCAGGCCGACGATCTGCACCGCCGGGTTCTGCTCCTTGAGGTAGCGCGACACGCCCATGATGGTGCCGGTGGTGCCCATGGAGCTGACGAAGTGGGTGATCTCGCCGTTGGTCTGGCGCCAGATCTCCGGGCCAGTGCCCTGGTAGTGGGCCACCGGGTTGTCGCCGTTGGCGAACTGGTCCAGCACCTTGCCCTTGCCTTCGCGCTGCATCTGGTCGGCCAGGTCGCGGGCGCCTTCCATGCCCTGCTCCTTGCTCACCAGGATCAGCTCGGCGCCGTAGGCGGTCATGGCCGCCTTGCGTTCGGCGGTGGAGTTGTCCGGCATGATCAGGATCATGCGGTAGCCCTTGATCGCCGCGGCCATGGCCAGGGCGATGCCGGTGTTGCCGGAGGTGGCCTCGATCAGGGTGTCGCCGGGGTGGATGTCGCCACGCAGCTCCGCGCGGGTGATCATCGACAGCGCCGGGCGGTCCTTCACGGAGCCGGCCGGGTTGTTGCCTTCGAGTTTCACCAGCAGGGTGTTGGAGGTTTCCCCGGGCAGGCGCTGCAGGCGCACCAGCGGAGTATTGCCGATGCACTCGGCGATGGTGGGGTACTGCACGGTCATGGAGTCGCTCGTCGTCAGCAAGGCCAATCTGAATAGCGGCCTATGATACCGGTAAACCGTCGCCGGCCATATCGGCAAGCGCAGCGAGTGGCATCGGCGGCAGCGCCCGCCCCTGCTCTGCGGCCGAGGAATCCTTACTCGGACGCAGGAATATCCGGGTAGGAAATCTCCGCAATTCAAACACTGCTCCGATGGGTTCCAGCGCCCATGGGCCGGGGGCTGCGGTGCGATTGGAGGCCCCTGCCGACATATGCGGTAACTTCCTCGAAGATGAAAATGATTTGCGTTAACCACAGGCTCCGCCGCCATCACGAGCAGTCAGGAGCCTACCGATGTCCATTCCTCTTTCCCGCACTTCCCTGGCCGGCGCCATCGCCCTGGCCATGGCCGGCCAGGCCCAGGGCAACGACACCCTGAGCCTGGGCGACACCGTGGTCACCGCCGCCGGCTACGAACAGAAAGTCACCGAGGCGCCAGCCAGCATCAACGTGCTGACCCGCGAGGAACTGCAAGAGAAGCGCTACAGCAACCTGGCCGAGGCCCTGGAAGACGTCGAAGGCGTCGACATCGGCCAGAGCACCGGCAAGACCGGCGGCCTGAACATCAGCATCCGCGGCCTGCCCAGCGACTACACCCTGGTGCTGATCGACGGCCGCCGGCAGAACAGCGCCGGCAACATCACCCCCAACGGTTTCGGCGAGACCTCCACCAGCTTCATGCCGCCGCTCTCGGCCATCGAGCGCATCGAGGTGATCCGTGGCCCCATGTCCACCCTCTACGGCTCCGATGCCATGGGCGGGGTGGTCAACATCATCACCCGCAAGGTGGCCCGCGAATGGGGCGCCAGCCTCAGCCTCGACCACACCATCCAGGAGCACCGCGACTACGGCGACAGCAGCGGCACCAGCCTCTACGCCAGCGGCCCGCTGGTGGCCGACCGGCTCGGCCTGAACCTGCGCGGCAGCTTCTTCGACCGCAGCGCCTCGGACCTGAGCTTCGACGACGGCGCCACCGTCAGCCGCCGCGGCGCCTCCCCGGTGGAAGGCCAGAACTACAACATCGGCAGCCGCCTGACCTTCACCCCCAACGCCGAGCACGACATCTCCCTGGACTTCGAGCGCGGCCGCCAGGTGTACAACAACGACGACTGCCAGTTGGGCAGCCTCGACGGCAAGGCCGGCGGCAGCGCCACCGACGGTTGCAGCCGCGACGCGCCGACACGCGCCAATGGCTACAAGGACGAACTGCGCTTCGAGCGCGACCAGTTCGCCCTCTCCCACACCGGCCGCCTGGGCTTCGGCACCCTGGACAGCAGCCTGACGCACAGCACCACCGAGACCATCGGACGCACTATCCCCGGCACCGTCGGGCGGCCCTACAGCGGCTACCCGTCGATCGTCGGCGGCGACGACCGCACCCTCAAGTCCACCGACCTGGTGCTGGACAGCAAGCTGGTGATGCCCCTGGGCGACGCGCACATGTTCACCCTCGGCGGCCAGTACTGGGACGCGAAGGTCGAGGACGGCATCGCCGCCGAGGACTTCCGGCAGAGCTCCTGGGCGCTGTTCGCCGAGGACGAGTGGCGCCTGCGCCAGGACCTGGCGCTGACCCTCGGCGGCCGCTACGAGGACCACGAGGCCTTCGGCGGGCACTTCAGCCCGCGCGCCTACCTGGTGTGGAACACCACCGACAGCTGGACGCTCAAGGGCGGCGTCAGCCAGGGCTACAAGACGCCGACGCTGAACCAGTTGCACGACGGCATCAACGGCGTCAGCGGCCAGGGCCAGCTGCTCACCCTCGGCAGCCCCGACCTGGACCCGGAAACCAGCACCAACACCGAGTTCGGCGTCTACTACGACAACCTCGCCGACTTCAACGCCAACCTCACGCTGTTCCACACCCGCTTCAAGGACAAGATCGACAGCGGCACCCCGATCCCCAACTGCAACTGGCCGGACGCGCCGAACCAGTCCGGCTGCATCGACATGGGCAGCGGCTTCCTGCAGGAGAACTTCGCCCAGCAGGTGAACATCGGCAAGGCCCGCACCCAGGGCGTGGAACTGGCCGGACGCTGGGCCTTCGCCCCGGCCCTGAGCGCCTCGCTGAACTACACCTACACCGACAGCGAGCAGCTCAGCGGCGACGACAAGGGCGCCCCGCTGACCAACACCCCGCGGCACATGGCCAACCTGCGCCTGGACTGGCAGGCCAGCGAGCGCCTGAAGCTCTGGCTGAAGGGCGAGTACCACGGCGAGCGGGCGCGCTTCACCGCGCGCTACGCCAACCTCAACGCGACCAACCAGGCCATCGCCGACCAGTTGGGCGACCTCGACGCCTACCAGGTGTTCCACCTCGGCGGCTCGTTCAAGGCCACGCGCAACCTGACGCTGAACGCCACCCTGTACAACCTGTTCGACAAGGACTTCCTCGGCGGCGACGCCTACACCGCCGCCAACGGCACCACCGGCTGGGCCTCGCACTACATCCAGGGCGGCGCGGGAACCACCGGCACCCTCGAGGAAGGGCGCCGGCTGTGGCTGTCGGCGGTGATGGAGTTCTGACCGCCGCCGGTCGCCTGGCGCCGCGCGGCGTCAGGCGGCCGGCAGGCGCAGGTGCATGCGCAGGCCGGGGTTGCCGCGCTCGGCCCAGAGCTCGCCGCCCTGCAGGCGGATGGCGCTGCGGGCGATGCTCAGGCCCAGGCCGAAGCCCTCGCCGGAACGCGCCGCGGAAAGGCGGGTGAAGGGCAGGAAGATGCGTTCCAGGTCGGCGGCTTCCACCCCCGGCCCCTGGTCGGCCAGGCAGAGGTGCCAGAAATCACCTTCGCGCTGACCGAGCAGGCGGACGCAGCCGCCCTCCGGGGAATGCCGGATGGCATTGCGCAGCAGGTTCTCCAGGGCCTGCGCCAGGCCATTGAGGTGGCCGCGGACGACGCAGTCCGCCGGCACCTCGCAGTGGAAGCGCGAAGGCGCCCAGCCGGACTCGAAGCCGGCGTCCTCCACCAGCAGTTCCCACAACGGCAGGATGGCGACGTCCTCCAGCGGCAGGCGCGGCCGCTCGGTGTCCATCCAGGCCAGTTCCAGGGTGTTGGCCACCAGCCGCTGCATGACTTCCACCTCGCGCTCCAGGCGCAGGCGCAGCGGGTCCTCGACCGCAGCGCTCTCGGCGGCGACGCGCAGGCGGCTGAGCGGCGTGCGCAGCTCGTGGGACAGGTCGCGCAGCAACTGGCGCTGGAACTCCACGTGGCCGCTCAGGCGCTGGGCCATGTGGTCGAAGGCGCGGCCCAGCTCGCCCAGCTCGTCGCGGCGGACGCTGACCTCGCGGGCGGCGCCCGAGCCCAGGTCGTCGGCGCGCAGCGCGTTGGCGTGCTCGCGCAGGCGCGCCAGCGGGTGGATCAACTGGCGGTAGAGCAGCCCGCACAGCAGCAGCGCCAGCGCGGCGGGCACCACCCCATGGGTGAAGATCCGCGCCAGCGTGGAGTAGCCGGCGGGCTTGAAGCGTTGCGGCAGCTGCAGCACCAGGCGGCCGTCGGCGGGGTGCTCGGGGAAGGGAATGCCGATATAGGGCAGGCTCCGGCTGCGGTTGCTCACCGGCCAGTCGAGGCCGCGCTGGAAGGTCAGGCGCGTGGCCTCCTCGATGCTCAGCGGCTGGCTGCCCAGGGGCTGCAGGCGGCCGTCCAGCGCCACCATCCAGGTCTGCTCGCTGGCCCGCATGCGTGCCAGCCAGTCGTCCACCGCGGCCTCGCCGCCGGCGTTCCAGGCCCGTTCCAGGTCGGCCGCGTAACCGCGGAGCACGGCCTGGGCCTGGGTATCGAGGAAATAGCCGCGGCGCTCGACCTGGCGGCCCCAGGTCCAGGACAGCCAGATCAGCACCAGGCAGAGCAGCACCACCGGCACCGCCAGGCGCCAGAACAGCGAATGGCGGCTGGGCAGTACCTGGCGGACGCGCCGCTCACTCGGCACTAGCGAAAACATAGCCCTTGCCCCAGACCGCGCGCAGTTGATGGCGCGCATAACCGATGGACTGCAGCTTGCGGCGCAGGTGGCTGACGTGCATGTCCAGGCCACGGTCGTGGGCGGTGTAGCCACGGTTCAGCACGTGCTGGTAGAGGAACGGCTTGCTCAGGGTTTCGTCGACGTTGCCGAGGAAGGTTTCCAGCAGGCGCTGCTCGGTGGCGGTGAGCGCCGCGGACTGGCCTTCCCAGGCCACCTCGCAGGGTTCCTCGCGCAGTCGCAGCCCGGCGTCCGCGGGGCCGGCCGGCAGCAGGCTGCCGCGCTCCAGGGCGACGCGGCGGAGGATGGCATCGATGCGCACGTTCAGTTCGGCCAGGCTGAAGGGCTTGGGCAGGTAGTCGTCGGCGCCCTGGGAGAAACCGGCGATGCGGTCCTGCTCGGCGCCCAGGGCGGACATCAGGATCACCGGCACGCGCTGCTCGCGGCGCAGCTGGCGCAGGGCCTCCAGGCCGCTGCAGCCGGGCAGCATGACGTCCAGCAGGACCAGGTCGAAGGCCTCGCTCAGCGCCTGGTCGAGCCCCTCGCGGCCGTCGCGGCACCAGGTCACGGCGAAGCCGCGCTGGCTCAGGTGACTGTGCAGGTGCGCGCCCAGGGTGGGGTCGTCCTCGATGGTCAGCAGGCGGGGTTGGCTGGTGGCGGTCGGCGTCATGACAAACAAGACTTATTCGCGAACGACAAGTATTCATGACGGCACCTGCCCAGGGCAAGCGCAGCCGTCCGGCGGTCAATGTTCGGGATTCCCGCCCGGCGACCCGCTAAACTGCCCCGAAACCGTTTGGGAGGACGCGCGTGTTCAAGGATCTCGGCATCAAGGGGCGGGTGCTGCTGCTCACCCTGCTGCCCACCAGCCTGCTGACGCTGGTGCTGGGCGGCTACTTCACCTGGGTGCAGCTGTCGGACATGCGCGTGCAACTGATCGAGCGCGGCCAACTGATCGCCGAACAGCTCGCCCCGCTGTCGGCCTCCGCCCTGGACCATGGCGACCTGCCGCTGCTGGAGCGGATCGCCAACGAGGCCCTGGACCAGCCCGACGTGCGCGCGGTGACCTTCCTCAACCCCGAGCGCGTGCGCCTGGTGCATGCCGGGCCGAGCATCCTCACCCCCATGCCCAGCGGCGACGGCAGCCACCTGAGCCTGGTCAGCAGCCTGGACACCACGCACTTCCTGCTGCCGGTGCTGGGCCGCCACCGCAGCCTGTCCAGCACCCCGGAAGAGGACGCCAACCGCCTGCTCGGCTGGGTCGAGCTGGAGCTCTCGCACCACGGCACCCTGCTGCGCGGCTACCGCAGCCTGTTCACCAGCCTGCTGCTGATCGTCACCGGCCTGGTGGTCACCGCCCTGCTCTCCCTGCGCATGAGCCGCGCCATCAGCGCGCCCCTGGGGCAGATCGCCCAGGGCGTCGCGCAGCTCAAGGAAGGCCGCCTGGAAACCCGCCTGCCGGCCCTGGGCAGCCACGAGCTGGACGAACTGGCGGGCGGCATCAACCGCATGGCCGAGGCCCTGCAGAGCGCCCAGGAAGAGATGCAGCACAACATCGACCAGGCCACCGAGGACGTGCGGCAGAACCTGGAGACCATCGAGATCCAGAACATCGAACTGGACCTGGCGCGCAAGGAGGCCCTGGAGGCCAGCCGCATCAAGTCCGAGTTCCTGGCCAACATGAGCCACGAGATCCGCACCCCGCTCAACGGCATCATCGGCTTCACCAACCTGCTGCAGAAAAGCGACCTGACCGTGCGCCAGCAGGACTACCTGGGCACCATCCAGAAGTCGGCCGAGAGCCTGCTGGGGATCATCAGCGAGATCCTCGACTTCTCCAAGATCGAGGCCGGCAAGCTGATCCTCGAGAACATCCCGTTCAACCTCCGCGAACTGGTCCAGGACACCCTCACCATCCTCGCCCCGGCCGCCCACGAGAAGCGCCTGGAGCTGGTCAGCCTGATCTACCGCGACACCCCGCTGAACCTGGTGGGCGACCCGCTGCGCCTGAAGCAGGTGCTGACCAACCTGGTGAGCAACGCCATCAAGTTCACCCACGAAGGCACCATCGCCGTGCGCGCCATGCTCGAGGACGAGAACGACGAGCGCGCGCAGCTGCGCATCAGCGTGCGCGACACCGGCATCGGCCTGACCAACGCCGACCTGCGCGCGCTGTTCCAGGCCTTCAGCCAGGCCGACAACTCGCTGTCGCGGCAGGCCGGCGGCACCGGCCTGGGGCTGGTGATCTCCAAGCGCCTGATCGAGCAGATGGGCGGCGAGATCGGCGTCGACAGCAGCTCCGGCGAGGGCTCGGAATTCTGGATCAGCCTGAGCCTGCCCAAGGCCCGCGAGGACAGCGACGACAACCTGCCGGCGCCGCCCAGCGGCCACCACGTGGCGCTCTGCGAACCCCATGAGCTGACGCGCGCCGCGCTGCACCACCAACTGGAGGATTGCGGCCTGGAAGTGCACGAGTTCGAGGACCTCGACACCCTGCGCGCGGCCCTGGACAAGCCCGCCGACGCCGGCAGCGCGCCGATCGAGCTGGCGGTGCTCGGCGTCAACCTCGCCGACAGCCAGCCGGACGTGCTGCGCCAGACCATCCGCGACTTCGAGTTCAAGGGCTGCAAGACCCTGGTGCTCTGCCCCACCGTCGACCAGTCGCAGTACAACGCCGTGCTGCCCGAGGGCCAGGTGCAGAGCAAGCCGGCCTGCACGCGCAAGCTGCAGCACGCCCTCGACCAGCTCCTGCACCTGCGCCCGGCGCGCCAGGACAAGCCCTCGCCGCGGGCCGAACGCCAGGTGCCGCACCTGCTGTGCGTCGACGACAACCCGGCCAACCTGCTGCTGGTGCAGACGCTGCTCAGCGACCTGGGCGCGGAAGTCACCGCGGTGGACAACGGCCTGGCCGCGGTGGAAGCGGTGCAGCGCGAGCGTTTCGACCTGGTCTTCATGGACGTGCAGATGCCCGGCATGGACGGCCGCCAGGCCACCGAGGCGATCCGCCACTGGGAAGCCCAGCGCGAGGTCAGCCCGGTGCCCATCGTCGCCCTCACCGCCCACGCCCTGGCCAACGAGAAGCGCGCCCTGCTGCAGGGCGGCATGGACGACTACCTGACCAAGCCCATCGACGAGCGCCAACTGGCCCAGGTGGTGCTCAAGTGGACCGGCCTGGCCCTGGCCGGCCGCGGCGTGGCGGCCCAGGGCGCGCGCTTCGCCGCCGACGGCCTGGCCGTGCTCGACCCCGAGGAAGGCCTGCGCCTGGCCGCCGGCAAGGCCGACCTGGCCGCCGACATGCTGGCCATGCTGCTCGCCTCCCTGGCCGCCGACCGTCAGGCCATCCGCCTGGCCCGCGAGCGCAACGACCGCGCCACCTTGATCGAGCGCGTGCACCGCCTGCACGGCGCCACCCGCTACTGCGGCGTGCCGCAACTGCGCGCCGCCTGCCAGCGCACGGAAACCCTGCTCAAGCAGAACGACCCGCAGTCCGGCGCCGCGCTGGAGGACCTGGACCACGCCATCGGCGAACTGACCCGCGCCACCGAAAGCCACACCGGGCAGCGCACGCCCCACGACACCCATTGAGGCCGGCCATGCGCATCATCCTGTTCAGCAGCCAGAACTACGACCGCGAGAGCTTCCTCGCCGCCAACCCCGGCCACGGCTTCGAACTGCACTTCCAGCAGAGCCCGCTGCGCCCGGACACCGCCGCCCTGGCCATGGGCTTCGAGGTGGTCTGCCCGTTCGTCAACGACGACCTCTCGCGGCCGGTGCTGGAGCAACTGGCGGCCGGCGGCACGCGGCTGATCGCCCTGCGCTCGGCCGGCTACAACCACGTCGACCTGGCCGCCGCCCACGCCCTAGGCCTGACCGTGGTGCGGGTGCCGGCCTACTCGCCGCACGCGGTGGCCGAGCACGCCGTGGGGCTGGTCCTGGCCCTGTGCCGGCACCTGCACCGCGCCTACAACCGCACCCGCGAAGGCGACTTCTCGCTGCACGGCCTGACCGGCTTCGACCTGCACGGCAAGACCGTCGGCGTGGTCGGCAGCGGCCAGATCGGCCAGGTGTTCGCGCAGATCATGCGCGGCTTCGGCTGCCAGGTGCTGGCCTACGATCCCTACCCCAACCCGGCCATCGAGGCCCTCGGCGGGCGTTTCGTCGGCCTCGACCAGCTGCTGGCCGAGTCCGACATCATCAGCCTGCACTGCCCGCTCAACGACGCCACCCGCCACCTGGTCAACGCCGACAGCCTGCAGCGCATGAAGCGCGGCGCCATGCTGATCAACACCGGCCGCGGCGCGCTGGTGGACACCCCGGCGCTGATCGAGGCGCTCAAGAGCGGCCAACTGGGCTACCTGGGGCTGGACGTCTACGAGGAGGAAGCGGAGATCTTCTTCGCCGACCGCTCCGACCTGCCGCTGCAGGACGACGTGCTGGCGCGCCTGCTGACCTTCCCCAACGTGATCATCACCGCGCACCAGGCCTTCCTCACCCGCGAGGCGCTGGCGGCCATCGCCGGGACCACGCTGGACAACATCGGCGCTTGGCGCCAAGGTGCCCCTGTCAACCTCGTCGGACCCTGAGCCCCGGGGCCGTGGCCACGCCGCCACGGTCGCGAGTCCGGGCCACTTCCCCTACTATGGGCGGACTTTCGGAGGACCCATGGCTCAACACGATTTCCGCTACAACCTGCTCAACCCGCAACACACGCTGAACGAATGCCGCGCGCTCGGGCCGGGCCTCTACCAGGTCACCGGCAACGGTGGCTCGATCCAGAACGGCGACACCCTGCTGGTCAGCCTCAAGGGCAGCCGCGACCTGAGCATGACGCTGACGGTGGACAAGGTGCGCCACCTGATCAACCCGCCGGGGCAATGGACCGCGGTGGCCAAGGGCCCGGTGTTCAAGGAACTGTCGATCCTCAACTGGCAGGTCAAGTGCGACGGCTGCGGGACCATGCTGGACTTCGAGTTCGCCGTCGACGCCAGCCTCGGCAAGCCCGCCCATGCCCCCGCCGCCACCGCGCGCATCGCCGAACTGGGCTGGACGGTGGACGGCGACCGCCACCTCTGCCCCGCCTGCCAGGCCCGGGGGAACCCATGAACAAGACGCTGACGACCCTGCTCGGCGCCCTGCTGCTGGCCGGCTGCGCCCAGCACCCGACGGAACCGGAAAGCGACCAGGCCTACCGCGTGGAATGGATCGGCAAGCGCCCGCTGGTGGGCCGCAGCCACGTCAGCCTGACCTTCGACGGCCAGGGCCGTGCCTTCGGCAACGCCGGCTGCAACCACTGGTTCGCCAGCTACCAGCTGGACGGCGAAACGCTGAGCTTCGGCCAGCCCGGCAGCACCCGAAGGATGTGCGCGCCGGCGCTGATGGAGCAGGAGCAGCGGTTCTTCCAGGCGCTGGGCGAAGTGCAGCGTTGGGAAATAACAGACAAGGGCGAACTGCGCCTGCTCTCGGCCGACAGCCGCGCGCTGCGGATGTGGCCGGAGGATTGAGGCGCCCAGCGGCTCTTCGTAGGAGCGAGCTTGCTCGCGAACGGGGCTTCCGGGGACTCCGGCGCCAGGCTTGAGAGCGCCCTCTCCCTAACCCTCTCCCTGAAGGGAGAGGGGACCGTTCGGTGTGCTTGGGTGCTCTAGAGTCAGCCGGCAACACCGAAGGTTTCCGGCTGAAACCATCACTTCTCTCGGCACGGACTAGCCCCCTCTCCCTTCAGGGCGGGGCGCGCAGCCGAGGGCTGGGGAGAGGGTGCGGAGTCAAGCCAAGGCACCGAAGCCACGAGCGAGCACCACCCTTGCTGGCACAATCGCGGATAAATCCGCTCCTACAGGGAAATGCCATGCCTCATGGCAAACGCGTAGGGTGAATAACGCAAATCGTTATCCGCCGTTCGGACGCGTCATTTAGCACCCACATGACCATGGCGCTCGAAACCACGGCGTATAACCGCGAACGGTTATACGCCCTACTCCGCTTTTCGTAGGAGCGAGCTTGCTCGCGAACGGGGTTTCCGGGGACTCCGTCTCCAGGCCTGGGAGCACCCTCTCCCTAACCCTCTCCCTGAAGGGAGAGGGAACTGTTCGGTGTGCTTGGATACTCTCTAGAGTCAGCCGGCAGCACCGTTGGTTTCCGGCTGGAGCCATACCCTCTCTCGGCACGGACAAGCTCCCTCTCCCTTCAGGGAGAGGGCTGGGGAGAGGGTGCGGAGTCAAGCCAAGGCACCGAAGCCACGAGCGAGCACCACCCTTGCTGGCACAATCGCGGATGAATCCGCTCCTACAGGGAAATGCCATACCTCACGGCAAACGCGTAGGGCGAATAACGCGAAGCGTTATCCGCCGTTCGGACGCGTCATTTAGCACCCGCATGACCATGGCGCTCGGAACCACGGCGTATAACCGCGAACGGTTATACGCCCTACCCCGCTTTTCGTAGGAGCGGACTCCGTCCGCGATGCTCTTCAGCCGCGGTAATACCGCTGCGGCACGAACGGCGTGCGCGCCACCTTCATCGGCACGCGCTTGCCGCGCACCATGGCGAACACTTCGCTGTCCAGCGTCGCATGGGCGCTGGCCACGTAGCCCATGGCCACCGGCGCGCCCAGGCTCGGGCCGAAGCCGCCGCTGCTGACCTTGCCGATCACCGCGCCATCCGCGTCGACGATCTCCGCCCCTTCACGCACCGGCACGCGCTCCTGCGGCAGCAGGCCGACGCGCTTGCTGGCCACGCCTTCGCGCTGTTGGGCGAAGATGCGCTCGGCGCCGGGGAAGCCACCGGCACGCTCGCCATCGGCGCGGCGCACCTTGGAGATGGCCCAGCCCAGGCTCGCTTCCACCGGGGTGGTGGCGCTGTCCATGTCATGGCCGTACAGGCACAGGCCGGCTTCCAGGCGCAGCGAATCACGCGCGCCAAGGCCGATCGGTTGCACTTCTTCCTCGGCCAGCAGCGCGCGGGCCAGGGCTTCGGCCTGGGCCACGGGCACGGAAATCTCGTAGCCGTCCTCGCCGGTATAGCCGGAGCGGCTGACGTTGCATTGCACGCCCAGCAACTCGACGCTCGCCACCTGCATGAAGGTCAGGCCCTTCACCGCCGGGGCGAAACGCGCCAGCACCTCCGCCGCGGCCGGGCCCTGTAGGGCCAGCAGGGCGTGGCTGTCGAACAGCGATTCGATCTCGCAGCGCGCGCCGATGTGCTGGCGCAGGTGCGCCAGGTCCTGGTCCTTGCAGGCGGCGTTGACCACCAGGAACAGGTGGTCGCCGGCGTTGGCCACCATCAGGTCGTCGAGGATGCCGCCCTCGGCGTTGGTGAACAGCGCGTAGCGCTGCTGGCCGACCGGCAGGTCGAGGATGTCCACCGGCACCAGGCTTTCCAGCGCAGCCGCGGCGTCGGCGCCGCTCAGGTGCAGCTGGCCCATGTGCGACACGTCGAACAGGCCGGCCTGGGCGCGGGTGTGCAGGTGCTCCTTGAGCACGCCCAGCGGGTATTGCACCGGCATCTCGTAGCCGGCGAAGGGAACCATCTTCGCACCCAGTTCCAGGTGCAGGTCGTACAGCGGCGTCTTGGCGAGGCTCATGGCAACTCCTTGGCGAAAAAAAGGCCGCGTCGGCGCATCCGGCGCCAACCGCGGCCACGGCGCCCGCCGGAGCGGGCGCGGGGACTTAAGGGTTCACGCGTCCTGGTAGTCGGCGATCGACGGGCAGGAGCAGGCCAGGTTGCGGTCGCCGTAGACGTTGTCCACGCGGCCCACCGGCGGCCAGTACTTGCCGTCCACCAGGCTCGCCAGCGGATACACCGCCTGCTCACGGCTGTACCGGTGCGACCACTCGCCGACCAGCTCCGCCGCGGTGTGCGGGGCGTTCTTCAGCGGGTTGTCGTCCTTGTCCAGCTCACCGCGTTCCACCGCGCGGATTTCCTCGCGGATGCGGATCATGGCGTCGCAGAAGCGGTCCAGCTCCTGCTTCGACTCGCTCTCGGTGGGCTCCACCATCAGCGTGCCGGCCACCGGGAAGGACATGGTCGGGGCGTGGAAGCCGAAGTCGATCAGGCGCTTGGCCACGTCGTCGACGTTGATCCCGCTGGTTTCCTTGAGCGGGCGCAGGTCGAGGATGCACTCGTGGGCCACCAGGCCGTTCTCACCGGTATAGAGCACCGGGTAATGCTCTTCCAGGCGGCGGGCGATGTAGTTGGCGCCGAGGATGGCCGCCTGGGACGCGCGCTTGAGGCCCTGCCCGCCCATCATGCGGATGTACATCCAGGTGATCGGCAGGATGCTGGCGCTGCCGAAGGGCGCCGCGCTCACCGCGCCCTGCTTGCGCTCCAGCTGCTCGCCGTGGCCGGGCAGGAAGGGCGCCAGGTGCGCCTTCACGCCGATCGGGCCGACGCCCGGGCCGCCGCCGCCGTGGGGGATGCAGAAGGTCTTGTGCAGGTTCAGGTGCGAGACGTCGCCGCCGAACCTGCCCGGCGCGCACAGGCCGACCATGGCGTTCATGTTGGCGCCGTCGATGTACACCTGGCCGCCGTTGTCGTGGACGATGGCGCAGATGTCGCGCACCGCTTCCTCGAACACGCCGTGGGTCGACGGGTAGGTGATCATGATCGCCGCCAGGCGCTCGCGGTGTTCCTCGGCCTTGGCCTTGAGGTCAGCCAGGTCGACGTTGCCGCGCGCATCGCAAGCGGTGACCACCACGCGCAGGCCGGCCATCTGGGCGGTGGCCGGGTTGGTGCCGTGGGCCGAGGACGGGATCAGGCAGATGTCGCGGTGCCCTTCGCCACGGCTGGCGTGGTAGGCGCGGATGGCCAGCAGGCCGGCGTACTCGCCCTGGGAACCGGCGTTGGGCTGCAGCGACACGGCGTCGTAGCCAGTGGCGGCGCAGAGCATGGCCTCCAGTTCCTCGGTCATCGCCCGGTAGCCTGCGGCCTGCTCGGCCGGGGCGAAGGGGTGCAGGTTGCCGAACTCGGCCCAGGTGATCGGGATCATCTCGCTGGCGGCATTCAGCTTCATGGTGCAGGAGCCCAGCGGGATCATGCTGCGGTCCAGCGCCAGGTCCTTGTCGGCCAGCTTGCACAGGTAGCGCATCAGCTCGGTTTCCGAGTGGTAGCGGTTGAACACTTCGTGGCGCAGGAAGGCCGAGGTGCGCAGCAGCGCTTGCGGCAGCTGGTCGCCGACACTGGCGGCCAGGGCGGCGAAGTCCGGCAGCGCCTGGCCGGCGGCGAACACCGCCCACAGGGCTTCGACGGCGGCCTGCTCGCAGGTCTCGTCGAGGGAGACGCCGACGCGGCCGTTGTCGATCACCCGCAGGTTGAGGCCGGCGGCCTGAGCAGCGGCGTGGACTTCGGCGGCCGGGCGCGCAGTGGCGACGCTCAGGGTGTCGAAGAAGTATTCCTGCTCGACCTTGTGGCCCAGCTGCGCCAGGCCGGCGGCGAGGATGGCGGTCAGCCGGTGCACGCGCCGGGCGATGTCGCTCAGGCCCTGCGGGCCGTGGTAGACGGCGTACATGCTGGCGATGTTGGCCAGCAGCACCTGGGCGGTGCAGATGTTGCTGGTGGCCTTCTCGCGGCGGATGTGCTGCTCGCGGGTCTGCATGGCCAGGCGCAGCGCCGGGTTGCCGAAGCGGTCGATGGAGATGCCCACCAGGCGGCCGGGCATGTCGCGCTTGAACGCGTCGCGGGTGGCGAAGTAGGCCGCGTGCGGGCCGCCGAAGCCCAGCGGCACGCCGAAGCGCTGGGCGCTGCCGAGGACCACGTCGGCGCCGAATTCGCCCGGCGGGGTGAGCAGGGTCAGCGCCAGCAGGTCGGCGGCCACGCCCACCAGGGTGCCGGCGGCGTGGGCGCGCTCGATCAGCTCGCGGTAGTCGATGACCGCGCCGGTGCTGGCCGGGTATTGCAGCAGCACGCCGAAGTAGGCGGAAAAGTCCTGCAGCGCGGCTTCGTCGCCGACCACCACTTCGATGCCCAGCGGCTCGGCGCGGGTGCGCAGCACGTCGAGGGTCTGCGGGTGGCAATGCGCGGAGGCGAAGAACGCCTGGGCGGCCTTGTTCTTCGACAGGCGCTTGCAGAAGGTCATGGCCTCGGCGGCGGCGGTGGCTTCGTCCAGCAGCGAGGCGTTGGCGATCTGCATGCCGGTGAGGTCGCCGATCAACGTCTGGAAGTTCAGCAGCGCTTCCAGGCGGCCCTGGGAGATTTCCGGCTGGTAGGGCGTGTAGGCGGTGTACCAGGCCGGGTTTTCCAGGAGGTTGCGCAGGATCGGCGCCGGGGTGTGGCAGGGGTAGTAGCCCTGGCCGATGTGGTTGCGCAGCAGTTGGTTCTGCGCGGCGATGGCGCGCAGGTCGGCCAGGGCCTGGGCCTCGCCCTGCCCCGCGCTGCCGTCGAGCACGCTGGTGCCCTTGATGCTGTTGGGGATGACGCTGTCGGTCAGGGCGTCGAGGCTGGCGTAGCCGACCAGCTCGAGCATGGCCTGGGTGTCGGCCTCGCGCGGGCCGATGTGGCGGGCGATGAATTCGTTGCTGGTGCTCAGTTGGACCTTGCTCATGCGGGCTCCCCGGTTCAGGCGCGGGCGGACAGGTAGGCTTCGTAGCCGGCCTGGTCCATCAGGGTGTCGAGGGCGGCGGCGTCATCCAGGCGGATGCGGAAGAACCAGCCGTCGGCCAGCGGCGCCTGGTTGACCAGCTCCGGGCCGTCGACCAGCGCGGGGTTGACCTCGGTGACCTCGCCGGCCAGCGGCATGACGATGTTGCTGGCGGCCTTCACCGACTCCAGCACCGCTACTTCGGCGCCCTGCTCATGGCGGCCGAGCTCCGGCAGCTGGACGTAGACCACGTCGCCCAGGGCCTCCTGGGCATAGTCGGTGACGCCGACGGTCACTTCGCCGGAAGCTTCGAGGCGCAGCCATTCATGGTCGGGTGTGAAGCGCAGGGTGGTCATGGGTCGTCCTCTTGGTCTCGAATCGAGCCGTCGGGTGGCTCGCGATTTTTCCCGGCACGAGAGCAAGGGTGATGCCAAAACCAACAAAACACTTATAAATCAATCAGTTGATTAATATGACCGCCAGGCGCGACCCAGTTATTGGAACGAAATCATTCCACAAGAACCAACCAGTCTCCTGGCCTTTAGCGCATCAGGGCCCCGGCTGGCGCGGCCGCCGCCAGATGGAACGAAACCGCTCCACCGGAGCGAAACCGTTCCACCCTCAGCGCTCGCCGATCCCGTACTTGCGCAGGCGCTGGCCGATGGCGGTGTGCGAGGTGCGCAGCCGCGCGGCCAACTGGCGCGTCGAGGGGTAGGCCGCGTAGAGCCGCTGCAGCAGCGACTTCTCGAACTGCTGCACGGCCTCCTCCAGGCTGGTGACCTCCTCGTCGGCAGCCTGGCGGGTGTCCAGCTCGGTGCCGGCCACCTCCAGGTCCTCGACGCCGATCACCTCGCCCTCGCCGATGGCCGCGGCGCGGAAGATCTTGTTCTGCAGCTGGCGCACGTTGCCGGCCCAGCGGTTGCCCAGCAGCAGCGGATGGGTTTCCGGCGCCAGGCGGCAGGGCGGGCGCTGGATCTGCGTGCAGGCCAGGCGCAGGAAGTGCTCGGCCAGCAGCAGGATGTCCTGGCCACGCTCGCGCAGCGGCGGCACCTGCAGGTTGAGCACGTTGAGGCGGTAGTAGAGGTCTTCGCGGAAGCTGCCCTCGCCGACCATCTTCGCCAGGTTGCGGTGGGTGGCGCAGAGCACCCGCACGTTCACCCGCACCTCGCGTTCGCCGCCGATGCGGCGGAAGCAGCCATCGCTGAGGAAGCGCAGCAGCTTGGCCTGCAGGTAGGGCGACATCTCGCCCACCTCGTCGAGGAACACCGTGCCGCGGTCGGCCAGCTCCAGCAGGCCCGGTTTGCCGCCGCGCTGGGCGCCGGTGAAGGCGCCGGAGGCATAGCCGAACAGCTCGCTCTCGGCCAGGCTTTCCGGCAGCGCCGCGCAGTTCAGCGCGAGGAAGGGCTCCTCGCGGCGCGCGCTCAAGGCATGGCAGGCACGCGCCACCAGTTCCTTGCCGGTGCCGGTCTCGCCCTGGATCAGCAGCGGCGCGTCCAGCCCGGCGACCTTGCGCACCCGCGCCTTCAGTTGCATCAGCGGCGCGGAACGGCCGATCAGGCCCTGCAGGCCCTCGGCGTGGTCGTGATGCAGCAGCGACAGGCGTTCGCCTATGCGGCTCGGCGGGTAGAGCGTCAGCAGGCCGCCATCCAGCGCATCGCCAGTGCCACGGATCGGCGTAGCGTCCAGCAACAGCGGCTGGCCGCCCAGGCTGACCTCGTGCATCGGCAGGCGGAAGCCCTTCTCCATCAGGTGCTCGGCCAAGCCCGGTTCATCGAACAGGGTGGAAAGCGACTCGCCGGCCGGCTGGCGGCCACACAGGTCGATCAGCCGCGGGTTGGCCAGCAGCACCCGGGCCTGGGCGTCCACCGCCAGCACCGGGTCGCCCATGGCCGCCAGCAGCGCGTCCAGGTGCAGGCTGCGGCGCTGGCCGGGGAGCATGTCGACGATCTGCACCGAGAGCACGCCGCGCACCCGCAGCAACGCGCCGTGCAGTTCGTGGAGCACTTCCTGGCGCAGCTCGGGGGCATCTATATAGACGTTCGGCGGCACCATCTCCACCGCGTCCAGGTTCAGGTTGCGCGCGCCCAGCAGCGCCAGGACTTCCTGGGTGATGCCGACGCGGTCGGTGAAGGTGACGTGGATTCGCATGCTCGGGGCCCTGGCTACGCGCTGCGCATGATCGGACTTTTATCCGGCGCCGACAACGCTCAGAACAGGTTCAGCTGCTCGGCCCTGCCACGCAGGTCGACCAGGCGCACGCCGACGCCGATCAGCCGCACCGGCCGCTCGCCACGCTGGAAGGCCTGGGCCAGCAGCAGCCGGTAGCTGTCCAGGTCGCGGCTGGCGTTGGCCTGCTCCAGGGTGGTCTGGGTGAAGTCGTGGAACTTCAGCTTGACGAAGGGCTTGCCCGGCCGGTAGCTGGCGTCCAGGCGCTGCATCCGTCGTTGCAGCTCGTCGAGCAGGCCGGGCAGCTCGGCCAGGCAGGCGTCGACGTCGGGCAGGTCGCGGTCGAAGGTGTTCTCCACGCTGATCGACTGGCGCCGGCTGTCCACCTGCACCGGGCGCTCGTCGATGCCGCGCGCGAGGTTCCACAGGCGCTCGCCGAAGCCGCCGAACTCGCGCACCAGCGCCAGGCGCGACCAGTCGCGCAGTTGCCGGCAGTCCTGCACACCCAGGCGCGCCAGCTTCTCGGCGGTGACCTTGCCCACGCCGTGGAGCTTCTTCACCGGCAGCTCGGCGACGAAGTCCTCGACCTGCTCCGGGGTGACCACGAACAGGCCGTTGGGCTTGCGCCAGTCGCTGGCGATCTTGGCCAGGAACTTGTTCGGCGCCACCCCGGCGGACACCGTGATGCCCAGCGACGACCAGACGCGCCGGCGGATGTCCTGGGCGATCAGCGTGGCGCTGCCGGAAAACTGCTGGCAGTCGCTGACGTCGAGGTAGGCCTCGTCCAGGGACAGCGGCTCGATGAGGTCGGTGTAGTCGCGGAAGATCCCGTGGATTTCCCGCGACACGCCTTTATAGACGTCCATGCGCGGGCGCACGATGGTCAAGTCCGGGCACAGCTTGACCGCGGTGCGCATGGCCATGGCCGAGTGCAGGCCGTAGACGCGCGCCTCGTAGTTGCAGGTGGCGACCACCCCGCGCTTGTCCGGCGAGCCGCCCACGGCCAGCGGCTTGCCCGCAAGGCTCGGGTCGTCGCGCATCTCGATGGCGGCGTAGAAGCAATCGCAATCGATGTGGATGATCTTTCGCTGCTGGGAACTCAACGCGGAACCTGCTCGGAGGGGATAGCGCCGGAACTCGGAGGAGATGCCCCGTCCGTTCCTGCGCATTAGCTGAAGGCTTCCATGGTAATGCAAAACGGCGCGAACGCCTGCGCCGCCGGCCCGCTATGGCCCCGCTTCGCTAAGCATCTGAAGAAAAACCAGTTTTTCTGAAAAAACGGTTGACAGGGTAGCCGTCCTGAGTAGAATGGCCGCCGCGGGATGGAGCAGTCTGGTAGCTCGTCGGGCTCATAACCCGAAGGTCGTTGGTTCAAATCCAGCTCCCGCAACCAACATAGAAAAAGGCCACTCTTCGGAGTGGCCTTTTTCATTTGCGCTCAATTTAAATAATTGATCGGAAAGCAGAAATCGATTGACAGGGTGTTCATCCCGAGTAGAATGGCCGGCGCGGGATGGAGCAGTCTGGTAGCTCGTCGGGCTCATAACCCGAAGGTCGTTGGTTCAAATCCAGCTCCCGCAACCAACATAGAAAAAAGCCACTCTGCGGAGTGGCTTTTTTCGTTACAGCGGAAAAAGACCGAGCCTGATCCAGGCCGCGGCCCCCATAATTGCAGTCATTTGTTCCCATGGACTTGGGAATTCGCGCGGGTGCCCCCACCTGTCGCGCAACAGCCATTGAGGTGCCCGATGCGCGTCGACTCCACCGCGCCTGAGACTCCGGAAACTGCCAGCGCCCCTTCCCGCCCCCGCCTGATCGAACGGCTCGGCGCCCACCGCCAGGCCATCGGCGTCGGCGTCACCCTGTTGCTGTTCGCCCTGGCGCTGGTGGCCTGCTACCACCTGCTGCGCGACATCGATCCCTATTCCCTGCACGACGCCGTGCTGGACATCCCCGGCAACGCCCTGCTCGGCGCCCTGGCCGCCACCGTGGCCGGCTTCGTCTGCCTGCTCGGCTACGAATGGTCGGCCACCCGCTTCGCCGGGGTGAAGCTGCCGCTGCCGACGCTGCTCACCGGCGGCTTCAGCGCCTTCGCCATCGGCAACGCGGTGGGCCTGTCGATGCTCTCCGGCGGCTCGGTGCGCTACCGCCTGTATGCCCGCGCCGGGCTGAACGCCATGGAAGTGGCGCGCATGACGCTGTTCGCCAGTCTGTCCCTGGGCTGCGCGCTGCCGGTGCTGGCGGCCATGGCGGCGCTCAGCGACCTGCCCGACGCCGCCCTGGCGCTGAACCTGCCGCAGTGGCTGGTGGCGACCCTGGCGGTGGCCATCCTGGCCTTCTGCGTGCTGCTGGTGATCGGCATGGAGCGGCGCCGCGAGCCGGAGCAGCCCTCGCCGGACAGCCAGCTGATCCGCATCGGCCGCCGCTCGGTGCGCCTGCCGGGCCTGCGCCTGTCGCTGCTGCAGCTGGTGATCACCGCGCTGGACGTGGCCGCCGCCGCCACCGTGCTCTACCTGCTGCTGCCCGAGGCGCCGCCGTTCGGCGCCTTCCTGCTGGTCTACATGATCGCCCTGGCCGCCGGCGTGCTCAGCCACGTGCCCGGTGGCGTCGGGGTGTTCGAGGCGATCCTGCTGGCCGCCTTCTCCGGGCAGATCGGCGCCGCGCCGCTGGCCGCCGCGCTGCTGATGTACCGCCTCATCTATGTGGTGCTGCCGCTGCTGCTGGCCTGCCTGCTGCTGCTGGTGGTCGAGGCGCGGCGCATGCTCCTGGCGCGCCAGGCCATGCGCGTGGCCTCCGGCCTGGCCGCGCCGGTGCTGGCGGTGCTGGTGTTCATCTCCGGCATCGTCCTGCTGTTCTCCGGCGCCACCCCGTCCATCGACACCCGCCTGGAGGAGTTGGACTTCCTGGTCCCGCACCGCCTGGTGGACGCCTCGCACTTCGCCGCCAGCCTGATCGGCGTGCTCTGCCTGCTGCTGGCCCAGGGCCTGCGCCGGCGCCTGTCGGCGGCCTGGGCCATCACCCTGGTGCTGTTGCTCAGCGGCGCGGTGCTGTCGCTGCTCAAGGGCGTGGACTGGGAGGAAGCGCTGATCCTCGGCGTCACCGCCCTGCTCCTGGCGATCTTCCGCCGCTCCTTCTACCGCCGCAGCCGGCTGATGGAAGTGCCCTTCTCGCCGCTGTACCTGGCGGCTGCCGGCTGCGTGGTGGCGGCATCCATCTGGCTGTTCCTGTTCGCCTACCAGGACGTGCCCTACAGCCACGAACTGTGGTGGCAGTTCGCCCTCGACGCCGATGCCCCGCGCGGCCTGCGCGCGGCCCTGGGCAGCTGCCTGCTGCTGGCCGCGGTGGGCCTGACCTGGCTGCTGCGCACCTCGCCGCCGGCGATCCACGAGCCGACGCCCGAGGAACTGGACCGCGCCGCCGCCATCCTCGCCCGCTCCGAGCAGCCCGACGGCGGCCTGGCGCTGTCCGGCGACAAGGCCCTGCTGTTCCACCCGAGCCAGGACGCCTTCCTCATGTACGCCCGCCGCGGCCGCAGCCTGGTGGCGCTGTACGACCCGATCGGCCCGACCCAGGCCCGCGCCGAGCTGATCTGGCAGTTCCGCGACCTCTGCGACTTGCACCACGCGCGGCCGGTGTTCTACCAAGTGCGCGCGGAGAACCTGCCGTTCTACATGGACATCGGCCTGACCGCCCTCAAGCTCGGCGAGGAGGCGCGCGTGGACCTGCGCCGCTTCGACCTGGAAGCCAAGGGCAAGGACATGAAGGACCTGCGCTACACCTGGAACCGCGGCCAGCGCGACGGCCTCTCGGTGGAATTCCATGAGGCCGGGCAGGCGCCGCTGGACGAGCTGCGAGCGATCTCCGACGCCTGGCTGGGCGGCAAGGCCACCCGTGAGAAGGGCTTCTCCCTGGGCCGCTTCACCCCCGAGTACCTGCGCTACTTCCGCGTCGCCGTGGTGCGCCACCAGGGCCGCGCGGTGGCCTTCGTCAACCTGCTGGAGACCGCCAGCCGCGAGCTGGCCAGCCTGGACCTGATGCGCGTGGTGCCGGACGCGCCGAAGATGACCATGGAATTCCTCATGCTCGGCCTGATCCTGCACTACAAGGAGCACGGCTACGCCCGCTTCAGCCTCGGCATGGTGCCGCTCTCGGGCCTGCAGCCGCGCCGCGGCGCGCCGCTGACGCAGCGCCTGGGCGCGCTGGTGTTCCACCGCGGCGAACAGTTCTACAACTTCCAGGGGCTGCGTCGCTTCAAGGACAAGTTCCAGCCCGACTGGGAACCCCGCTACCTGGCCGTGCCCGCCGGACTGGATCCGCTGGTGGCGCTGGCCGATACCGCCGCCCTGATCGCGGGCGGCCTGTCCGGACTGGTGAAACGCTGATATGTCGAAACGTCGCTGGCGCCTGTTGGCCATCGTCCTGCTGCTGATAGTCGTCGCTGCCGCCGCAGCCGTGGCGCTGTGGTTCCACCCGCTGTCCCAGGCGCGCCTGGAGCACGGCAAGTTGCCCGACGGCAGCCCGGTGAGCCTGGCCATTCCCGCCCGCCATCCGACCGCCACCGTGCTGCTGGCGGTGCCCCAGGACAACAAGCTGGACGACGCCCAGCTGCTGGCCCTGGCCCACGACAACGGCGCGCGGGTGGTGCAGTTCCTCTTCCCCGACAACGACTGCGTGGCCCAGCAGCACCGCGTGCAGGCCG
>Ga0222426_100444_pt1 | contig 27652 bp, 21 predicted proteins | sample 2B50Ametagenome_FD_180087 | JGI IMG/M metagenome (GOLD analysis project Ga0222426, IMG submission 180087) | Enriched microbial communities from leaf-cutter ant dump, University of Wisconsin, Madison, United States - 2B50A (version 2) | ecosystem: Environmental > Terrestrial > Nest > Insects nest...
GCTCTCGGTGATCGGCCGGTACTGGATCAGCTCCAGCACGTCGTTGCGGAACACCACCGCGCCCTCGGTCAGGGCCAGGTTCTTGCCCACCTCGAAGGCGTCCATGTTGACCTGGCTGGGCATGCCGCCGTTGTTCACCAGGTCCTTGGCCAGGTGGCTCAGGCCGTCGAGCAGGCTCTTGCCGCCGGTCTCGAAGAAGCGTTTGACCGCGGCCGGGTTGCTCAGGGTGTTGGTCGGCGCCATGGCTTCGGTCATGAGGTTGATGACGAACTGGCCGCGGTTGATGTCCTGGGGCGACAGGTCGCTGTTGCCGATCCACTGATGCAGCTCCTTGCGCCAGGCCAGGTAGGTCTGCAGGTAGCGGCGGTACAGCGGGTTCTGGCTCCAGGCCGGGTCGTTGAAGCGGCGGTCGTCGTCGGCCGGGCGCAGCTCCGAGGTACCGAGCAGGACATTCTTCAGCTCCAGGCCGAAATGGCCGACGTGCTTGACGCTGTGGAAGGGCTGCCGGAGAGCCTGCAGCAGCACCATGCGGGCAGTGGACAACAAATCCTTGCCGCGAATGCCTATCACCGGGTTGAGGTTCAGGGTGTTTTCCGCGGCTTGCTGGGGCAGATCGTTGTTCTTCTTTTCGGTCATCGGCGACGCTCCATTGTCCTGAGACGAATACTGGCGGGGCTGCACCTAGGTGACGGGCCAAGTACTGCTCGGGTTAGCGGAACGTGGAGCAGGCTCCACGCATGTCAACACTTGGCGGCATCGCTGGGGTCCTGGGCCCGCGTCTGCAACGGCGTTGCACTGACTTGGTTACCCGAGATTCCCCCGCCGCGCAAGCTGGTGCAGCGTGGTTCCCTGCGCCCGAGTATGTCGCGAAAGATTAGAAAACGCGCCCTAGAGCGCTCGCTCGTCCGCAGCTCGAATACAGGAAACACGCGGTTTCCAGTGTGCAGGGCGAATGTTGCAAATGACGTGCCCTGATCGGGGGCAGGAGGATGGCGAGGCGCCGGCGCTCGGTAAACCGGCGCAAAGGTGGGTTCAGAGCATCAGCCGGACCACCGACTCGTCGGGGTCGCGGGACTTGCCGGCGGCGGCCAGCTCGGTGAGGTATTCGGCCCACAGCTGGTCCTTGCGGGTACACAGTTGGTAGAGGTAGTCCCAGCTGTACAGGCCGCTGTCGTGGCCGTCGTCGAAGGTCAGCTTGAGCGCGTACTGCCCGGCCGGCTCCAGGCCGACCAGGGCGACGTTCTGCTTGCCGACCTGCAGCACCGGGTTGCCATGGCCCTGCACCTCGGCCGAGGGCGAATGCACGCGCAGGAACTCGGCGGAGAGGTCATAGGACTGCTCGCCGTACTTCAGCGTGAGGGTGCGCGAGGCCTTGTGCAGTTGGATGGCGGTGGGGATGTGCATGGGAAACTCCGACTAAAGGCTACAGGCGGCTCTTCGTAGGAGCGAGCTTGCTCGCGAACCGGGTTGGCACGGAGCCAGGTCTGGTTCGCGAGCAAGCTCGCTCCTACAGGGGATCAGCGCGTCGCTCTTGCCTGCCGCGGTGGCGATGGGTATCGCTGCGCTCAACGCCATCCTACGAGGGTGTTCCGGCTGCTCTTCGTAGGATGGGTTGAGCTTGCGAAACCCATGCGGTTGCGGTGAGGGGCATCGGCTCTTCGCTCTTGCTTGCAGCTTGAAGCCTGCAGCTTGCCGCCGCTCTTAGAGAATATACCGCGACAGGTCCTCGTCCTGCGCCAGCTCGCCCAGGTGGCCGTTGACGTAGGCGGCGTCGATCACGATCGGCTTGTCGCTGTGCTCGCTGGCGAGGTCCGCGGCGTCGAAGGAGACTTCCTCCAGCAGGCGTTCCAGCAGCGTGTGCAGGCGGCGGGCGCCGATGTTCTCGGTCTTCTCGTTGACCTGCCAGGCGATCTCCGCCAGGCGCTGGATGCCGTCGTCGGCGAAGGCGATGTCCAGGCCCTCGGTCTTGAGCAGCGCAGTGTACTGCTCGGTGAGCGAGGCGTGCGGCTCGCGCAGGATGCGCTTGAAGTCGTCCGGGCTCAGGGCCTTGAGCTCGACGCGGATCGGCAGGCGGCCCTGCAGTTCCGGCACCAGGTCGCTCGGCTTGGACAGGTGGAAGGCGCCCGAGGCGATGAACAGGATGTGGTCGGTCTTGACCATGCCCAGCTTGGTGTTGACGGTGCAGCCCTCGATCAGCGGCAGCAGGTCGCGCTGCACGCCCTCGCGGGAGACGTCGGCGCCGCCGACGTTGCCGCGCTTGGCGATCTTGTCGATCTCGTCGATGAAGACGATCCCGTTCTGCTCCACGGCTTCCAGGGCGCGGGCCTTGAGGTCTTCCTCGTTGACCAGGCGCTGGGCCTCCTCGTCGCGGATCAGCTTCATGGCCTCGGCGACCTTCAGCTTGCGCGTCTTGCGCTTGCCCTTGCCCATGTTGGAGAACAGGTTCTGCAACTGGTTGGTCATCTCCTCCATGCCGGGCGGCGCCATGATTTCCACGCCGGCCGGGACCTCGGCCACCTCGATGTCGATTTCCTTGTCGTCCAGCTGGCCCTCGCGCAGGCGCTTGCGGAACAGCTGGCGGGTGTTGGAGTCCTCACGGGCCGGCTCGTCGCCGAAGCCGCCGGTGCGCGCCGGCGGCAGCAGGGCGTCGAGGATGCGTTCCTCGGCGGCGTCCTCGGCGCGGTACTTGACCTTCTGCACTTCCTGCTCGCGGAGCATCTTGATCGCGGCGTCGGCCAGGTCGCGGATGATCGACTCGACGTCACGGCCGACGTAGCCCACCTCGGTGAACTTGGTCGCTTCCACCTTGATGAACGGGGCGTTGGCCAGCTTGGCCAGGCGCCGGGCGATCTCGGTCTTGCCGACGCCGGTGGGGCCGATCATCAGGATGTTCTTCGGCGTCACCTCGGCGCGCAGCTCGGCCGGCAGCTGCATGCGCCGCCAGCGGTTGCGCAGGGCGATGGCCACGGCGCGCTTGGCGTCGTCCTGGCCGATGATGTGGCGGTTGAGTTCGTGGACGATCTCGCGGGGAGTCATGGACATTTGTTCGGCTACTCCGGAGCGACAGGGCCTCAGACGGCGCTGTCGAGCTCCTCGATGGTGAGGTTCTGGTTGGTGAACACGCAAATGGAGCCGGCGATGTTCAGCGCCGTTTCGGCGATCTCGCGGGCGGACATGGCGTCATCGGCCTTCTGCAGCAGGGCCATGGCCGCGGCCTGGGCGAAGCCGCCGCCGGAGCCCATGGCGATCAGGCCGTGTTCGGGTTCGACCACGTCGCCGTTGCCGGTGATGATCAGTGAGGCGTCCTTGTTGGCCACCGCCAGCATGGCTTCCAGGCGGCTCAGGGAGCGGTCGGTGCGCCAGTCCTTGGCCAGCTCGACGGCGGCGCGGACCAGGTGCCCCTGGTGCTTTTCAAGCTGCTGTTCGAAGCGCTCGAAGAGGGTGAAGGCGTCGGCGGTGGCGCCGGCGAAACCGGCCAGCACCTGGCCGTGGTAGAGGCGGCGGACCTTCTTCGCGTTGCCTTTCATGACGGTGTTGCCAAGGGAAACCTGGCCGTCGCCGCCCATGACGACTTTGCCGTTGCGGCGGACAGAAACGATAGTGGTCAAGGGGGAGTTCTCCACACAGCGGGGCATTGGTGCCCGAATGCGGAGTCATATGGGGATGAAGGACGCGGCCTTCAAGGCAGGGCGACGGACGTGCCTTGAAGGCGGCGTCCGACGGACGCCGCGCGAACCCGCCCAAGGCGGGCCCGCGTGGGGCTTCAGCGGGTCTGGCGCTGCTGTAACAGCAGGTTGCTGAAGCCGTTGGCCGACAGTTGTTTCTGCGCCGCGGAAACCTGCGAGCGGTCGCTGAACGGGCCGACCATCACCCGGTACCAGGTCTCGTCGCGCACCGCGCCGGACTCCACCCGCGCGCTCTGGCCGAGGAGGATCACCTGGGCGCGCACGCGGTCGGCGTCGGCCTGCTTGCGGAACGAACCGGCCTGCAGGAAGAACTGGGTGGCGGCCACCGCCGGCGGGGCGATCGGCTTGCTCGCCGGGGCCGTGGCCGGCGGCGTGGCCTTGGCCTGGGCGGCCGGCTGCTGCGCCGTTGCCGGTTGCGGCGGCGTGGCCGGCTTGACCACCGCCGGCGGCGGCGGGGTCTGGCCGTTGAGCGCGGCCTGGGCGCGGGCGGCGTCGATCTTCGCCGCTTCCTCCGGGGTGCTGACCACCGTCGGCGTCTGCGGCTTCTCCGGCACGGCTTCCGGCGGCACCACCACTTCCGAGCCCGGCAGCAGGGTGTAGAAGTCGTACTTGGGCTTCACTGCGATGGCCGCCGGCGGCTGCGCCGGCGTGGCCGGCTTGGCGCCCTGGGCGATGCCCGGCTTCTGCTGCTCGGGCTTCTCCCGGCGCACGTCGTTGCGGCCCGGTTCCAGCTTCGTCAGGAACATGATGAAGCCGCCGATGGCAAGGCCTGCGACCAGCCACACCCAGCCGGGGACCGAGGTCTTCTTGGCCGGGGCCTGGTAGCGGCTGGCGCCGCGCTTGGGAGCGGGTTTCTTCTTGGCCATGGAGGGTTACATGCGTTCCAGGGTTTCCAGGCCCAGCAGTTCCAGGCCCTGCTTGAGGGTGCGGCCCGTCAGTGCGGCCAGTTTCAGGCGGCTTTCCTGCTGCTCCGGGGTCTGCGCGGCGAGGATCGGGCAGTGCTCGTAGAAGCTGGAGAACAGCCCGGCCAGTTCGTACAGGTAGGCGCAGAGGATGTGCGGCACGCCCTTGAGCGCGACATTGTTGAGCAGGTCGCCGAACTGCGCCAGCTGGGCGGCCAGGGCCTGCTCCTGCGGGGCTTCCAGGACGATCTTGCCGCCGACCTCGTCATAGCCCTTGCCCAACTTGCGGAAGATGCTGGCCACGCGGGTGTAGGCGTAGAGCAGGTAGGGCGCGGTGTTGCCCTCGAAGCTGAGCATCTGCTCGAAGTTGAAGCTGTAGTCGCTGGTACGGTGCTTCGACAGGTCGGCGTACTTCACCGCGCCGATGCCCACGGCATGGGCGATGTGGCGCAGTTCGTCCTCGCCCAGCTCGGGGTTCTTGGCCTTCACCAGGGTGTAGGCGCGTTCCTCGGCCTCGTCGAGCAGGTCGATCAGCTTCACGGTGCCGCCGTCGCGGGTCTTGAACGGCTTGCCGTCGGCGCCGTTCATGGTGCCGAAGCCCATGTGCTCCAGGTCCATGCCGGCCGGGACGAAGCCGGCGCGGCGCGCCACCTCGAACACCTGCTGGAAGTGCAGGGCCTGGCGCTGGTCGACGAAGTACAGCACGCGGTCGCAGTGCAGCACCTTGTTGCGGTAGCGCATCGCCGCCAGGTCGGTGGTGGCGTACAGGTAGCCGCCGCCGGCCTTCTGCACGATCACCGGCAGCGGGTTGCCCTCGGCGTTCTTGAACTCGTCGAGGAACACGCACAGGGCGCCGTCGTCCTCGGTCAGCAGGCCCTTGGCCTTGAGTTCGTCGACCACGTTGGCGAGGTCGTCGTTGTAGGCGCTCTCGCCCTTGACGTCGGCCATGGTCAGCTTCACGCCCAACTGGTCGTAGACCTTCTGGCAGTGCGACAGGGAGATTTCGTTGAAGCGCGTCCACAGGCGCAGGCACTCGGCGTCGCCGGCCTGCAGCTTGACCACCAGCTCGCGGGCGCGGTCGGCGAACTCGGGGGACTCGTCGAAGCGCTTCTTGGCGGCGCGGTAGAAGACTTCCAGGTCGTGCAGTTCGGCCTGGGCGTCCACCGGCTGCTCTTCCAGGTAGGCCAGCAGCATGCCGAACTGGGTGCCCCAGTCGCCCACGTGGTTCTGGCGGATCACGGTGTCGCCGAGGAACTCCAGCACCCGGGCCACGGCGTCGCCGATGATGGTCGAGCGAAGGTGGCCGACGTGCATCTCCTTGGCCAGGTTCGGCGAGGACAGGTCCACGGCCACGCGCTGCGCCGGGCCGGCCTTGCGCACGCCCAGGTGGTCGTCGCCCAGGGCGGCGTCGAGGCTGGCGGCCAGCCAGGCCTGGTCCTGGAAGAAGTTGAGGAAGCCGGGGCCGGCGATCTCCACCTTGGCCACCTGCGGGTTGGCCGGCAGCGCGGCGACCAGCTTGGTGGCCAGGTCGCGCGGCTTCATGCCGGAGGGCTTGGCCAGCATCATGGCTATGTTGCTGGCGTAGTCGCCGTGGCTGCGGTCCTTGGTGGTCTCGACCTGGATGTCCGGGCTCAGCCCGGCCGGCAGGGTGCCGTCCTCGACGAGGCTGGCGAGGGCGTGCTGGATCAGCTGGCGGATGGTGTCTTTCATGGCGTTTCTCCGTGCTCGCGCGCGACTCGGGGCGCTCGACCGCATATCTGGCTCAGAACCGCGCATTATCGGTGCCCGGAGGGCGCAGCAGCAAGCCGTAAGCTTAAAGCTACAAGCAAAAGCCCATCTGGACCTTGATTTCTGCCAGGGTGGGAGAGGGCGGTGGGGCGTATACCCTACTGCGGCTATGGCGTATCGGGTCGTGATTGCCACTTAAAGAGCGCGCTGCAGTGTCTTTGCGAGCTGTCTTGTCAGGAGCGCCGGTGCTTCTTGGTATGAGCGGGCTTTCATTGAGGCTCTGAATATAACGGCCTCTTTCTTATATTGATGGCACCGTAAATCACTATCTTCCTAATTCAGATATTCGACATGCCGAGCCATCAGGTTGGGGCGCGAGAAGGTATCGATGGCCTCTATTTTCACTGTCATCTCACGGCAGTGAGCCTTGAAGGTTTCATCGTCCATATCGATCCAATAGCGAGGGTTGCGGCCGGTTTTGCGGTCATGCTCGGCAGTGATCGGGTCGTTGGCGCGGTACTCTTCCAGCGCTGGCGTGTCGGGCAGAGGACGACTGGTATCCATGTAGTTCTGAAGTAGATCCCAGAGTGCACAAACTTCCTGCGGAGTCTGTTCGGCTCCGAGCAATGCGCCGACCTTGACCTGGATATCGCGGTAGCGATGCATCAGGAACAGCACATTGAGCGGGGAGCCTTGGCGATCCGGGCTGGTATGGATATAGGCATCGAACTCATAGAAAGGCGCGCTGACTTCACCGATCACACCGGTCTTTTTGAAGGTCTTGTAGTCATACAGCGTGACGAGACCTGTTCGGCGATTCAAGTCCCAGAGTGGGCCTTTGGGAGGGCGGAACCAAAATGCCGGGAAGAATTTAGAAACTATATCTCCTAATATCCAGCATAGAGCGGGCGGGGCTATAAATACCAATATAGTATAGCGATATGATAGCAGGAGGTTAATCCAATTCTGCTTGTCGACAATTAGTTCAAATAAATACAAACATATGGTGAGAAAAGCTAATACAAAGAAACTGAACCGTCCTATGGGGCAACCAAAAGCCAGAACTGAGAGAAAAATGGAAGTCTAGACATCTTGAGGCTCTCATGATTGTACCTTTGATGCAGCTCCACGCCGTCGAAGGGTGTTTCTTTATAGGTACCATTGGCCAATTGTTCAGATTTTTCCTGACTATTCTGCTCATGCAGACGCATGATCTCAGGCGTTAAAAACTCTAAAAGATTGGAGGGGACAACATCCTGCGTACTTCCCCAAGGCAGACGTGTGCAGGAAAATTCCTGGTACAAACCTCGCGCTTGCGAGGCTGGTTGATCCGGAGTCCGGTCCGGACGATAGCTGGTAGGCGAGTAGTAGTCCTGGCTTGTCATCAAGTTCCTTGCATCCCCCTAGTCTGTGTATTCGACATGCCTAGCCATCAGGTTGGGGCGCGAGAAGGTATCGATGGCGTCTATTTTTACTGCCATCTCACGGCAACGGGCTTTGAAGGTCTCATCGTCCATGTCGATCCAATAGCGAGGGTTACGGCCGGTCTTGCGGTCATGCTCGGCAGTGATCGGGTCGTTGGCGCGGTGCTCTTCCAGGCTCGGCACGTCGGGTAATGGCCGGCTGGTATCCATAAAGTTCTGTAGGTAGTCCCAGAGGGCGCAGACCTCTTGTGGCGTCTGCTCCGCTCCGAGCAGTGCACCGACCTTGACTCGGATATCGCGGTAGCGATGCATCAGGAACAGTACATTGAGCGGGGAACCTTGGCGATCCGGGCTGGTATGGATATAGGCATCGAATTCATAGAAAGGCGCGCTGACTTCACCGATCACTCCGGTCTTTTTGAAGGCTTTATAGTCATACAGCGTGACGAGACCTGTTCGGCGATTCAAATCCCAGAGTGGACCTTTGGGAGGACGAAACCAAAGTTTTGGAAAGTAATTTATTATTATATGACCTATAGTCCAAGAAATTACACATGGCCCAACCGTTAAGGCTAAACTTTCAGCCAAGTGCTTTATGGCTGATTCAGGCTCGTTCAGTTTGCTGAGAGTGGCTAGCCAGACCAATGAGACGAGAACTGAAAAAATAATAGTTCCAAATCTTCCCATAGCCTCAAGCACAAGCCAAAACTGAGATCTAAATGGAAGCCTTGCTAGCCTTATATGCTCATGATCATATTTTTGGTGAAAATCCACTTTATCAAAGGGCGTTGGTTTGAAAGTGCCGCTAGATATCTGCTCGGCTTTTTCTTTACGGTTTCTTTCATCCCTACGCATGTCCTCTGGGGAGGAGGCTTTCATGAGATTGGAGGGTTCAAGCTCCTGCGTACATCCCCAAGGCAGGCGCGTGCACGAAAAAATTTTATATAAATCACGCGTAAGAGATGCCGGTTGGTCTGGGATTCGATCTGGTCGATAACTGGTCAAGGAATAGTAATCTTGGCTTGTCATCAAGTTCCTGGCATCCCCCTAGTCTGTGTATTCAACATGTTTAGCCATCAGGTTGGGGCGGGAGAAAGTGTCGATAGCATCTATTTTCACGGCCATTTCACGGCAGCGGGCTTTGAAGGTCTCATCGTCCATGTCGGCCCAATAGCGAGGATCACGGCCGGTTTTGCGGTCATGCTCGGCAGTGATCGGGTCTTTGGAACGGTATTCTTCCAGCGCTGGTGTGTCGGGCAGAGGACGGCTGGTATCCATGTAGTTCTGAAGCAGATCCCAGAGTGCGCAAACCTCTTGGGGGGGCTGATCCGCGCCGAGTAGCGCACCGACCTTTACGCGAATGTCGCGATAGCGATGCATCAGGAATAGCACATTGAGCGGTGCGCCCTGGCGGTCTGGACTGGTGTGAATATAGGCGTCGAATTCATAGAAGGGAGCGCTGATTTCGCCAATCACACCGGTCTTTTTGAAGGACGTATAGTCATACAGCGTGACGAAGCCTGTACGTCGGTTCAAATCCCAGTATGGGCCTTTGGGAGGGCGGAACCAAAGTCTAGGGAAGAAATTAGAAACTATATTGCCAATTATCCAGAGTAGAGCGGGTGGGGCGACAAATATCAAGATGATATTTTGGTATGATAGTAGCAGGTCAACCCAGTTCTGTTTTCCTGAAATTAATTCAATGAAGTAAATTGATGCAATTAAGGGAAGTAATATGAAGAAGCTAAATTTGCCTATGGGGCCAATAAAAAGCCAAAATTGAGAGTTAAATGGAAGCCTGGACATTCTGAGGTTTTCATGGTCATACCGTTGATGTAATTCCATTCCGTCAAAGGATGTTGCTTGGTAGGTACCGTTGGCCAGTCGCTCAGACTTTTCCTGAGCATTCTGTTCATGCATGCGCATAGTGCTGGGCGATAAGAACTCCAGAAGATTGGAAGGGATGACATCCTCCGTACTTCCCCAAGGCAGGCGTGTGCAGGAAAATTTCTGATACAGACCTCGCGCCTGCGAGGCTGGTTGATCCGGAATCCGATCCGGACGGTAGCTGGTAGGCGAGTAGTAGTCCTGGCTTGTCATCAAGTGCCTGCCTTGCATCCCCCTAGCCTGTGTATTCGACATGCTTAGCCATCAGGTTGGGGCGCGAGAAGGTATCGATGGCTTCTATTTTTACTGCCATCTCACGGCAATGGGCTTTGAAGGTCTCATCGTCCATGTCGATCCAATAGCGAGGGTTGCGGCCGGTCTTGCGGTCATGCTCGGCAGTGATCGGGTCGTTGGCGCGGTACTCTTCCAGCGCTGGTGTGTCGGGCAGAGGACGGCTGGTATCCATGTAGTTCTGAAGCAGATCCCAGAGCGCACAAACTTCCTGCGGAGTCTGTTCGGCTCCGAGCAATGCCCCGACCTTGACCCGGATATCGCGGTACCGATGCATCAGGAACAGCACATTGAGCGGGGAACCTTGGCGATCCGGGCTGGTATGGATATAGGCATCGAATTCATAGAAAGGCGCGCTGATTTCACCGATCACACCGGTCTTTTTGAAGGCTTTGTAGTCATACAGCGTGACGAGACCTGTTCGGCGATTCAAGTCCCAGAGTGGGCCTTTGGGAGGGCGGAACCAAAAGCCAGGAAAATAATTAACAACGATATGTCCTACTGCCCAACACACTAGAGTTGGGATGAGTATGGGCAGATATCCTGATAGCAATTTGTACCACTCTCCAGCTTCCCACTGGTAAGTACTTAGCTTTGATAAAATTAATAAGTAGCTGATTGGAAATGCCACCATAAAAAAGATGGTTGATATTTTTCCGAAAAACTCCAGTATCAACCAAAATTGGGAGCTGCCTGGTAATCTGGCCATTCTAAAATTCTGGTGATCATATTTTTGATGTAGCTCTACATCGTCGAAAGGAGTTTTCTTATAGGTTCCATTTTTCAGCTGCTCAGATTTTTCCTGATGTATCTGGTCATGCCTGCGTATAGCTTGGGGCGTTAAAAAGCCCAGAAGATTGGAGGGGATAACATCCTGCGTACATCCCCAGGGCAGACGAGTGCAGGAAAATTTCTGATACAGACCTCGCGCCTGCGAGGCTGGTTGATCCGGAATCCGATCCGGACGGTAGCTGGTAGGCGAGTAGTAGTCCTGGCTTGTCATCAATTGCTTGCCTGATGGGTTTGCTCGTCGGCCCAGAAGGGGCGCCCTGTACTGCCGAAGTCCGGCTTGGCGTACTCCGGCCCATAAACCGTTGCCGCCTTGATGCCTGGCGTGGGGAATATACGGTTTTGCCCTGCGCCCTGAAGGATGAACTGCGCCCGCACGGCCCAGCGCTGGGCCAGAAACTGTTCCGGCTTGTGGGGTTGCAACACATGGACAGCCGGCGTCTGGAAGTACAGTTCCAGTGCATCGGGAAACAGCCGCTGGGCCAGCGGCGCCTGGGGTGGCTCGTGAGTCGCCGAGCGGACCTCCGTATAGGCGGCTTCGCCTTTTACGTTGACGGTATGCACCGGGCGCAACCGGCATTCGGCGCGAATGTCGACGTTACCCAGGTTCGCCAGCAAGCCGGGCAAGGCGCTTTCCAGGCGGATCAACGTGTTGGCCTGGCGGACGCGGAAGGGAATCGGCTCGTTTACATCCAGTTTGGCGGCGGGTTCGAAGCGGGGATTGGGCTGGATGCTGATGCGGATATTCGCGAGCACGCCCACCAGGCGGTAGAACGCCTCGTCGGAGTTAAGTAGGTGGGCGGCCTTTTCGCCCTGCCCTTCGCCAAAGGGACCATTGCTTAGCCAGTCCTGCAAAGGCGTAGAGGACAATGCGTAGACCAGGCCTGCCCCTGCGCCGACCAGTAGCAGGCAGAGCCAACCCGCAGGGGTAAGGCCGAGGAAAGTGGCACTGCCAGCCAACCAGCCTCCCGCCGCCCCAATCAGTGCGCCACTGGCCATGAGCAGGTAGCCATACATGGCTTGATCATGCCATTGCCAAGCGTACCAAGCGTCGTAAAGACTCACACCGCAGAATACTATTCCAGCAAAGGATTGCAGTATCAGCCGCCCCGTGATGCTTTCTATTATCGAGATCCCTAACTCCCCCATGGCTTTTGTAATTACCTGTGGGACCCGAAATAGAGTTTTACGTGCTATAGCTAGGGAAGACTGGTTGCCAGCCAACTTGACCGTCAGAGCCTCCATAGCAACCAACGTGTCAAAAATAGCACTTAAAGTCCCACTAACTGACCTATATTGCCCTTTCTCTCGTGTGTTCTGATCCCACGCATTCCACTCCGCCCTCACATTCCACATCTCCAACATCAACACCGCTGCTGAAAACGGTGTGGAATTGAGTATGCGATAGGCCCGCGCATTCTTCTGCTCTTGCAGTGCTCCCACCGCTTCGCTCAGCGCGGCGCCGCGTACCTGTGCCTCCCGGGCGGCAACCTCGGCGGCGGCGTCGGCGGCCTGGGCCGCGGTGAGGCGCTTGTTCATCTCGCCGACCAGGCGCGCGGTCGAGTGGTTGCGGGGGATGGCGATGACCCAATGATCGCCTTTCACGATGTCGTCGCCCTGGATGCGCTGGCGGTCGGTGCTGCCCAGCACCTTGCCTTGCGGGCTGAGGTATTCGCCATAGTAGCGGGTGGCCGTGCGCGGCCGGGTCGGCAGGTCTTCCATGCCGAACAGGTAGTGAGTGGTCCTGTCGAATTGGTTACGCCGCACGAATACGGCGTAGCCGAAGGTGCCCGGCAGCATGCTGCGCAGTTGCTGCAGCCCGGGGCCATGCAGGCCAAGGGTGATCGGCCGGCCTTGCCGGCCAAGCTGCCGCCGCGTCTGGGCGAGTCGGGCGTCGGCGCTCTTGGCGGCCTGCTGGGTGGCATTGGCGTTGGCGATGGCCTGGCTGGACAACTGACGCACGTTGTCCAGCGCGTCCTGGGCGACTTCCATCGCCCCTTGCAAGGTGTCGAAAACGCTCATCAGCGCGCCGTTGAGGTTTTTGCCGCCGAGCGTCAGGAAGCTGTCCAGGCTGGCGCCGGCGAGCAAGGCGCCGAGCAGTGTTTCATCGAGGGTGAGCCAGTTGTCGGCGGGCGGGACCACGGCGTTTTCCAGCTTCGCCAGTTCTTCTCCACGGAATTGCCCGGTTCCCGGATTGGGCGCGACGGGTTTGGGTTCGTGCGCCTTGCAGAGCCGGGGCTCGTCCACGTCGGGCCAGAGCAGGCGATGCAGGGGGGACCGGGTGTCTTGCTGGAGCTTCGCGAGGAACTTCTGCCCCTCGCTGACGCGCGGGCTGGTGGGGCTGCCGTTACCCGTGGCGTCGTTGAGATCGCCAGTCGGCGCGAGGGGGTCGACCTGTGCAGGATTCAGCGCCAGACAGGCCAGGGTGCGCGTCGTGGCATGCAGCGCGCCCAGGTACTGGAATCCCTCCAGGCTCAGGTGATCGGCCAGCGTGGCGACGCTACGCGTCTGTTCCAGCGCTTCACGCAGCAGGTTCTGCGCGGACATGAAGCCTTGCCACGCCTCGATACGCTCGAGTACCGCGGTATTGCGATTGATATCGTACAACCCCTGGCGGCTGAGCTTGTCGATCTCCTTGTGCAGTGGATTGGGCTTGCCTTGCAGGGTGCGGGCGACAACCAGCTGTTGCACCAGCAATGCGCTGCCATGGTTGGGCTGCGTGGCGGCGTGGCGGGCACAGACCTGCAGCAGCTGACGATGATTGTCTATGCGGCTTTCCAGGTGGCGCATGCGATACCGCGCATCGTCCAGAAGCACGCCGCAGAGCTGCCGTGGGCGTACCTTCGCCAATACGTCCGTCGCTCCCGGCTGCGCTTGCCAGACATCTTCCTCCGGCGGCGCCGCTTCCCCCGCCGGCGGTTGCGCCGTTTTCAGGCTTCTCGACAGGGCATCGGCGACGGCGCTCAGTTCCAGCAGGTGAGTCGGGCTGGTCTTTTCTCCCAGCATGCCCTGGTTGAGGAAGGCCATCGCCCGTCGGTATTCCTGATCGGGAAACTGACCGCTGAGGTCGCAGAGGTAGCGGGCGGGGTGCTCCAGCAGATACTCGAAGATCTGTGCGCGGGCGCGCTGGGGGGCGACCAGCGAAAGCGGGAAGGCGCGGTGGTCCAGGTTCAAGCGCGCGACCTGCGCCGGCACGCTGGTGGATACGGAAACACTGTCGCGGGCGTCGAACTGCGAGAAATGCTCGAGCATGGCGGCGCCATCCGGCTTGCCCCGATAGAGGTCCTTGAAGACGCGCGAGCTTGCCTGCAGCCGGAACGACTGGCAGCGTCGGGCCAGTTCGTCGGGATGGCATTCGAGGAAGTTCAGGCGCGCGGCTCCCAGCTGTATCTCCGAGTAGCAGAGGCGCAGGTCCGAGACGTCCCGGTCGTTCCATCGGGCCGGTAGCCAGATATCTTCCAGCCCCTGCCCCGTGGCCTGGCGTACCTCGGGTTTGAAGCCCTGGCCGGTGCGGTAGCGCGCGACATCGATGTCATGGAAGAGCGTCTTGTCGCTATCGGTGCGAATCTCCAGCTCGCGCCACAACTTGTCTCGATAGAAGACATAGAGGTAACCGGGGCGGCACAGCACGGGCGCACCGAGGTCGTAAGGGCTCTTGGCGCCCCTCAGGGCGGTGAGGGGTAGCACGGGGATGACCTGGTTCCACTGCGCGTCAGCTTGCCTGGGGGTCACCCGCAGGTCGTCGCATAGCGGCACCCGGATGGGGCTCCCTTTCTGCGAGGCGATTTCCAGCCAGAGATGACGCTTGGGTTGCCCGCTCCAGTCCCACACATGCAGAACGCTGCTGCACAGTTCGTCGGCGAGGTTCTCCGGCTTGCCCTGCTTGGTGAGCCACTCCTGCTGCTGGCTATCCTTGTCATCGTAAATCACCAGTTTCTGGCTGGCCGGATGTTCCTTGCCGATAACCTGAACGATGAGTTTGCCGGTCTCGCACGCCGGGCCTCCGCCCAGTTTGCCGATCGATGCGGTCATATATGGTCTTCCTTGTTCATGCTGCCTTGCCGCAGGTGCTCTTCCAGGTAGGCCAGGCGCTCGTCTGCGGTATTTCCGGAGAGTTCCGCGGGCGCCTTCTGGCCGCGATAGGCGACACGAAGGTCGAGGTAGCGCGACATGGGGTCGCTTTCCTCGAAGCCAACGGCCAACCCTTCTCCGAAGTACTCCCAGGCTTCGGCGAAGGGCTGCCCGGGTGTTTCCAGCCACTGGAAGACAAAATGTTCTCGCTGTTGTTGCAGCAATGCGGCTTCCTGCTCGGCGCTGAGGCAGGGGGGCAGCGAGTCCTGGGGGGAGACCCAGCGTTCGAACCGCGGGTTGTCCCGATTCCTCCAGCCTTCGCGCCCCTCGGCCTTTTCGCGCCAGGTCCCGCCATGCCAGCCGAGTCTCTCGATCGGCCCCATCCAGCGGGCCTGTTCCTCCATATTGGCCGAAAAGAAGTAACTGGCGGTTCGAGGGCTCCAGTAGCGCAGCAGGCCCCGGCGCAAGCCACCGTCGAAACGCACCACGAGAATCCGGCGGAGATGACCGAGCAGGGTGCGCTCGTCGGCCCGGCTGTGGATCAACAGGCCCGGCCACTGTTCGGGGGCTTCCTGGAACGCCGACAGCAATGCCTGCCCCGCGGGCATCCATACCGGGCTCTGATCGACGTAGAGCGACAGTTCGGTCTGATGGAAGAGCCGGCGTGGAGCGCGGCCTTCTCCGAGCAGTGCGAGGCGCTGGAGCAGGTCGTCCGAATGGTCCAGCAGAACGGAGGTTGGCATGTTCAGAGCACCTCCTTCATCGCCTTGCGGCATGGGCAGTCACTGAGCGGGCACTGCAGTGGGGTGCCTCCCCTGGGCTTCTGGCACAGTTCTACGATCGGCATTTCCGATTTGAGGCGATGCTGCAGGACAGCACCCGGAGCGCTCTCGTCCGGCGCTTGGAGCTTGCCTGGCAACAACGGCGCCGCCGGCGTGCCCAGGCCCGGGCTGCCGCCGCTGTTGAGCATCACCTCGGCACCGCTGAGGGTGACGCCGCCGGGGTCGAGCTTGACGAAGCTGCCGCCGGCCTTGAGCGTCAGTTCCTGGCCCGCGTCGATCGTCACCTTCTCGCCGGCGTAGTAGTGGATTTCGTTGCCGGCCTCGATGAACTGGCCACTGCCGAGCTTCAGGTGCTGGTCGTTGCCCACCGTCAGGTGGTCGTCGGCGCGCACCTCGACCTTGCGGTCGCCATGGGTGGTGCGGTGCTCCTCGGCCTTGAACTCGCTGTAGGCGTTGGCTTCCACGGTGTCGTGGCGTTCGTGGCCGACGCGGATCTTCTGGTCGTGCTCGATGTTCTCGTCCCAGTCGCGCTGGGCATGCAGGTAGATCTGTTCCTGGCCCTTGCGGTCCTCGATGCGCAGCTCGTTGTAGCCACCGCCGCCGGGGCTGGAGAGTGTCTTGAACAGGCTGCGGGTCTTGTTCGCCGGCAGCTCGTAGGCCGGCAGGTGCTCGGCGTGGTACAGGCAGCCGCTGATCAGCGGCTGGTCCGGATCACCCTCGAGGAAGGTCACCAGCACTTCCATGCCGATGCGCGGGATGGCGATGGCGCCGTACTGCTTGCCAGCCCAACTGGAGGCCACGCGCAGCCAGCAACTGGTCTTGTCGTCGGCCGCACCGATGCGGTCCCAGTGGAACTGCACCTTGACCCTGCCGTAGCGGTCACAATGGATTTCCTCGCCCTTCGGCCCCGTCACCACGGCGGTCTGGCTGCCCAGCACGCGCGGCTTGGGATGCGCCAGCGGCGGGCGGTAGGGCACGTCCCAGGGCGTGGCGAGGAAACGGTTGCGGTAGCCCTGGTGGAAGTCGTCCTTGCCGTCGCGGGCGTCGCTGGTGACCGACTCTTCCAGCACCTGCGGCTGCTTGCCTTCGTGCAACACTTCGGTGAGCAACCAGAGGTCGTTCCACTCATCGCGCGGGTGCTCGCGCAGGGGCAGGAAATGGCCGCTGCGCAGGCTCGGCTGATCGCTGCGGCCCTCGGCCTGGCGGTAGTCGGCGCGGTGCCTTTCCAGGCTGCGTTGGCTCAGCAGCTTGCCGCGTTCGCGGTCGGTGAAGCGGCCGGGGTAATCGTAGTCCTCGAGGTCCGGGCGACTGTCGCTGCGCGCCGTGCTTTCCAGTTGCAGCCTGGGCTTCTCGAAGTCGTAGTCGCGGCGGCTGACGCGGGCGGTACGGGTATCCAGACGCTGACCGAAGCGCTTGATCACCGGCAGGTCGGCGACCAGGCCGGAGTCCTGCTGGTAGGCCACCGGGGCCAGCTTGGGGAAGGCCGTCTGGTCGTCGCCGAACACCAGCAGGTGCCCGTCGGGGCTGTGCTCGAAGTGGTAGTGGAGGCCTTCCTCTTCGCACAGGCGCTGGACGAAGTGCAGGTCGCTCTCGTCGTACTGGGTGCAGTAGTCGCGCGGCGGGTAGACGGTGGGGCCGAGCTGGAAGCGCTGGGCATCGGCGAGGATGCCGTGCTCTTCCAGCACCTGGGTGATGATCTGCGGCACCGTCAGCTGCTGGAAAATGCGCTGGTTATGCCGATGCGCGAGGTAGGCCAAACGTGGCACCAGGCTCACTTGGTAGCGGGTCAGGCGCTGGCCGGATTCGCCCTGGGCCACCCGGTGCAACTGGCCATGGATGCCGTGGCCCTGCCCCAGGTCCAGGTAGGCGCCCTTGTGCAGCAGGCTTTCCAGGTCCAGGTCGGGACGTTCGCTGACCAGCTCGATATCGAAGCGGTAGGGCTGGTTCAGGGCTTCGCGGCCGTGGAATTCGAGGACTTGCAGGTCGCTGTCGAGGCCGTCGAGGGTCAGGCTGAAATGGGGCTGGTTGGCCGGGGCGAACATCCTATGTTCCTCTGCGCAGAGGGCCTGCCCGGCAGTTGCCGCAGCGCCGGCTCAGGCCTGGAAAAGACACATCGGCCGGAAACCCGGCCGATGTGAACAGCATGTGTCGCGACCGATCAGGAGGCGATCGGGGTGCGCCAGTCGTCGGAACCGGAGGTACCGGAAACCTCGTGGGTCCAGACGATCTTGCGGTAGGTGAAGTAGACGTCTTCCAGATGGGTGAAATGCGCCATGTTCGGGTCCTGGCAGTTCGGCATGCGCGACTGCACGTCGACGATCACCGCGTCTTCCAGTTCGATGGTGAAGTAGTGCTCCTGGGTGCCGGTGGAGGAGGTGCGGTACCACTCCAGGCGGCACTTGTTCAGGCGCTCGCCGGAGGTCAGAGCGTTGAAGATCAGCGGCGAGGACTTGTCGAAGACCTTGGTGATCATCAGCGGCTTGTGCACGCGCTGGCCGGTCGGCTGGCCGGACTGCGGGTCGCGCGGGATGATGACCTGGTGGTTGAACGCCTGGACCAGGACCTGGTCTTCGTGGCCTTCCTGGAAGATGTTGCCGACCGAGTCCTCGGTGAAGGTGCCGGCGGTGATCAGGCCCTGTTTGGTGCCTTCGAGGGACAGATACGCGGGTGTTGGCATGAAAGCTCTCCTTGCCGTGTGAGTTGATGGCCCCGGGGTTCACGACCCAGTGGGTGGCCGGGCTATAACAATTTGCGTGCCAAACACTTCTCAGCGCCCGGAATACAAGGCTTGCGATAAAGCAGCCATTGTTTTTGAACAACTCACGCCACGGTTAGTGCGCAACTTCTTGCACACCACTGCGCAACTTATTTCACACCAGGCATCCACCCCTACTCCCATCTATTCGGAAGCGATACAACCCGCACTTTTCCCGTGAAAACCTCGGCAAGAATTTGCACACCGTGGAATATCACAGCTCTTCTTCAACATACCAATGGTTGGAAAAAGTTCCCAGGCAAACTGATATCAAATCGATATCAAACAGCATTAATCGGAGATTAAGAAATTTCTTAGCAATGCTGAAAAGCGCGAAAAAGCACCTGTAAAACCGCTGAAAACCATCATTCTAGAGCCACTCACAAGGAATGAGGGTTGTGTGCGCCAACTCACACGACCTCATTTGGACTTGAAAATCCTACAAATAAAATAGCCAATGTCCTACAAGACATCCTTGATCAATACATGCACTATTGCCCGCCACTTGGCCGGCAGTTTCTTGCCACCCAGGAATGCCGATCGCCCGTCCGGGAACCTCATACGGGAACTTTTAGTACGGCGTCATATAGATAGTTCAGCCTAATCACGGAACGATTGCAGGGATGAGCCACACCAGAAAACTTGCATCGCATTATCTCGAACTGGCCGATACGCCTGCCTCGCAGGTGAATTACGCTGGCGAGGACGTCCGTTATTCGGTGGAATTCGAAGCGCTGGAAACCGAGCTGGGCAAGGCCACCTCCCTGCATGGCGGCGGCCCGATCGACTGGCAGAAGATCCTGGAGGGCAGCGAGCGCCTGCTGCGAGAGCAATCCAAGGATCTACGCGTCGCTGCCTGGCTGACCTGGGCCCTGCAGCAACGCGAATCCTTTTCCGGCCTGCTGGCCGGCCTGGGGATGCTCCTGCGGCTCTGCGAGCAGCACTGGGATGATGTCCACCCGCGCAAGCCGCGGACCCGAGCGGCAGCCCTGGAATGGCTGGCGACACGTCTGGAGCCCCTGTTCGCCGACGATGTTGCGGTAAAGGAGCAGCTGCCGCTGTTCCGCCAGTTGGCCGATACCCTCAAGAAGCTGGAGGAGCTCCTCCACGAAAAGCTGGGCGATGACGTCCCCAGGTTGCTTCCGCCGCAGAGGGCCCTGGAGGCGATGGTCCAGCGGGCCTCCCAGGCGCAGCCCGAACAGGGGCCGGTCGGCGCGGTCATGGCCCAGGTGAAGCAGGCCGCCACTCAGTTGCTGGCGCCTGTCAGCAGCATCGAGAACGAGAAGGACGCCCACAAGGCCCTGCGCGCCCAGCAGGACGGGGCCCGCCCGCTCTGCGCCTGGTGGCTGAAGCAGAAGGCCACCGACCTGCGCGCACTGCGCCTGAACCGCACCCTGCTGTGGCTGCCGATAGACAACCTGCCAGAACGCAATGCCGAACAACTCACGGCGCTGCGCGGTCTGCCCCAGGACAAGCTGAACAACTACCGCGAGCGTTTCGAGAAAGGCCACTACGCCGACCTGCTGGTCGACCTGGAAGGCAGTCTCGCGCGTTCGCCCTTCTGGTTCGACGGCCAGCGCCTGGCCTGGGAGTGCCTGCAGGCGCTGGACGCCGAACACGCCATGCGTGAAGTGGAAATCCAGTTGGCGCTGTTCCTGCAGCGGCTGCCCGGGGTGGTCGAGTTGCGCTTCCACGATGGCAGCCCTTTCGCCGACCCGGCCACTCGCGCCTGGATCAGCGCCTATGTCCTGCCCCATCTGCAGGCGCCGGCCAGCGTCCGCGAAGTGCCGGTGAGCCAGGAACTCCCAGCCTGGGAACTGGCCCTGCAGGAAGCCTTGCCGGTGTTGCGCAAGGACGGCCTGAAACCCGCGGTACAGCAGCTCAAGCAGGGGCTGCAGAGCGCCTATGGCGGCCGCCAGCGCTTCTTCTGGCAACTGAGCATGGCGCGCCTGTGCTACCAGGCCAAGAAATACGAACTGGCCCGCACCCAACTGGAATCCCTCGACCAGGAACTGCAGGACACCGGCCTGCACGACTGGGAACCCGACCTCGCCCTGGAGGTGCTGCACCTGTTGCACAGCTGCTGCGAACTGCTACCGCAGAACCATGCCGTGCGCGAGCGCAAGGACGAGGTCTATCGCAGGCTGTGCCATCTCGACCTCGAGATGGTGCTCGACTAGGCCTTCGGGCCCTAACGCAAAGGAGACATGCCATGGCCAAAGAAGGCTCGGTAGCCCCCAAGGAACGCATCAACATCACTTTCAAACCGGCTACCGGCGGTGCTCAGGAAGAAATCGAGCTGCCGCTGAAGGTACTGGTGCTCGGTGACTTCACCCAGCGCGCAGACGAACGCAAGGTCGAGGATCGCAAGCCGATCGGCATCGACAAGAACAACTTCGACGAAGTGCTGGCCAAGCAGGAACTGGGCCTCACCCTGAGCGTGCCGAACCGACTGCAGGACGAAGGTGGCAGCGACGAACTGGCCATCGCCCTGAAGATCAACTCGATGAAGGACTTCAACCCCGCCAACCTGGTCGACCAGGTGCCGGAGCTGAAGAAGCTGATGGAGCTGCGCGAAGCCCTGGTCGCCCTGAAGGGCCCGCTGGGCAATGCCCCGGCCTTCCGCAAGGCCATCGAGGGCGTGCTCGCCGACGAGGAATCGCGTGGCCGCGTACTCAACGAGCTCGGCCTCGACGGCAACGAGCAGGACGCCTGAGCCAAGGACTGAAAAGGAAGCCAACACATGAGCACCAGCGCAGTACAGCAAAACGGCGGCGCCAGCGCCGAATACGGCATTCTCGACCGCATCATCGCCGAAACCCGCCTGAGCCCGGACGACGACGCCTACGGCATCGCCAAACGCGGCGTGTCGGCCTTCATCGAGGAGCTGCTGAAGCCGCAGAACCAGGGCGAACCGGTGAAGAAGGCCCTGGTCGACCGGATGATCGCCGAGATCGACGCCAAGCTCAGCCAGCAGATGGACGAAATCCTCCACCACGCCGAGTTCCAGGCACTGGAGTCGTCCTGGCGCGGCCTGAAGCTGCTGATCGACCGCACCAACTTCCGCGAGAACATCAAGGTCGAACTGCTCAACGTCTCCAAGCAGGACCTGCTGGATGATTTCGAGGACTCCCCGGAAGTGGTCCAGTCCGGCCTCTACAAGCACATCTACACCGCCGAGTACGGCCAGTTCGGCGGCCAGCCGGTGGGCGCCATCGTCGCCAACTACTACTTCGACCCGAGCGCGCCCGACGTCAAGACCATGCAGTACGTGGCCAGCGTCGCCAGCATGTCCCACGCGCCCTTCATCGCCGCTGCCGGCCCGAAGTTCTTCGGCCTGGAAAGCTTCACCGGGCTACCGGACCTGAAGGACCTGCGCGATCACTTCGAAGGCCCGCAGTTCACCAAGTGGCAGAGTTTCCGTGAGCAGGAGGACGCGCGCTACGTCGGCCTGACCGTCCCGCGCTTCCTGCTGCGCAACCCGTACGACCCGGAAGACAACCCGGTGAAGACCTTCGTCTACAAGGAAAACGTCGCCAACAACCACGAGCACTACCTGTGGGGCAACACGGCCTATACCTTCGCCAGCAGGCTGACCGACAGCTTCGCCAAGTTCCGCTGGTGCCCGAACATCATCGGCCCGCAGAGCGGCGGCGCGGTGGAGGACCTGCCGCTTCACCACTTCGAGAGCATGGGTGAGATCGAGACCAAGATCCCCACCGAGGTGCTGGTATCCGACCGCCGCGAGTACGAGCTGGCCGAGGAAGGCTTCATCGCCCTGACCATGCGCAAGGGCAGCGACAACGCGGCGTTCTTCTCCGCCAACTCGGTGCAGAAGGCCAAGAACTTCGGCATCAGCGACGAAGGCAAGATCGCCGAGCTCAACTACAAGCTCGGCACCCAGTTGCCCTACCTGTTCATCGTCAACCGCCTGGCGCATTACCTGAAGGTGCTGCAACGCGAGCAGATCGGTGCCTGGAAGGAGCGCACCGACTTGGAGCTGGAACTCAACAAGTGGATTCGCCAGTACGTCGCCGACCAGGAGAACCCCAGCGCCGAAGTCCGTAGCCGCCGTCCGCTGCGCGCCGCGCAGGTGGTGGTCAGCGATGTCGACGGCGAGCCGGGCTGGTACCGCGTCAGCCTGAGCGTGCGTCCGCACTTCAAGTACATGGGGGCGGACTTCACCCTGTCGCTGGTCGGCAAGCTCGACAAGGAATGAGCAGGAGCTGAGCGATGAGCGGATACGGCAGCCTTTTCGAACGCCTCGGCGGCGAAGCCGGCCAACGTGCCGGCTGGAGCCGGGAGGTCGCCGCCATGGCGTCGGTGGCTGCCCATCTGGCCAAGATGCTCAGCACCCGTGCGGGCAGCGTGCAAACGCTGCCCGACTACGGGCTGCCCGACCTCAACGACATGCGCCTGAGCCTGCACGACGCCCTGAACCAGGCCCGCAATGCCATCGAGCGCTTCATCGAAGCCTATGAGCCACGCCTGTCGAATGTCCGTGTGAGCCCCCTGCCCCGCGAGCGTGACCCGCTGCACCTCGCCTTCTCCATCGAAGGCGTGCTCGAAGTCGACGGCCTCAAGCGTCCGGTCAGCTTCGCCGCGAGCCTGAATGGCAGCGGCCAGGTCCAGGTCAGCTAAGGAGAACCCCATGTCCGGAAAACCCGCCGCCCGCGTCACCGACCCGACCGCCTGCCCCGTCCCGGGCCACGGCGTGAACCCGATCGCCGCCGGCTCCCCCGACGTGCTCTTCGACGGCCTGCCCGCCGCCCGACAAGGCGACCCGTCCGCTTGCGGCGGCGCCATGGCCGGCAACGTGATCCCGAACGTGCTGATCAACGGCAAGCCGGCCGTCGTGGTCGGCAGCGTGGGTAGCCATGGCAATGTGGTCGTTGGTGGGTCGGGGACGGTGCTTATCGGGAGTACCCATTCACCCGCATCTTTCGTGGCACCGCTACCGATTGCCTTTGGCTTCGATGCTCAGTGCCTGCTGACGAACAGCCTGGGCGATCCTTTGGCCAACACCCGCTATTTGATTGTCCGCCAGGATGGCACTGAGGAAAGTGGTATCTCTGACGAGAACGGCCTGACCCATCGCCTGGCGGCACATTCCCAGGCCGAAAAATTCGAAATTTTCATCGAATTCTGAGGGACAGAGCGATGGCTAACGAGCCCAAGCGCCAGAAAGAAGGCGTGAACTACGTAAAGGCTGGCGAGTCCACTTCGTCTGAGGCCAAGCAGACCGCACCGGTAGTGGTCTCCTATTGCCGCTGTACCGGCAAGGAGGTGACTACGCTGAACGGATACGAATCCATCCCCAGCTACCGTGGCGACCTGCCATCTCCCCTACAGATCATCTGGTATGCCCCCAAGGGCGAAGACCTGCTACGAACTAGGTTTTCCGATACGGAAATCCGAAGCTGGATCAAGGACGCGGCTCACTACCACGGAATTCCGCATCTGCTGCTCGCGGTGATCCTGCAACAGGAAAACGGTCCTGGCGCCAGCACAACCCTGCAGGCGCTGCAGTTCGGCGAACGCTCACTGACGACCTTCCTCGCTATCGTCGACGAGGTGGCCTTCGATATCGTCCCCGACAAGGTCGCTGGCAGTTCCAGCGGGTTCGTCAACATGAGTCGAAAGACCCTGAGAGACGCCGCGACCTATACCGAGAGTTACTACTGCAAGAAGCCGATGCCCAAGGATGTGCAGTACCGGATCTTCGGTTTCGACCAAGACACCCGGATTCCCGGTGATGACTGGAAGGCCGATCTTTACTACGCCGCTGCGCATCTTCGACAACTGATCGATCGCATCACCGCAACACCCTGTCACAGCGGCCCCCTGGCACCAGACAAGCTCAAGGCGGCTATCGGAGCCTATAACGGGTCGGGTCCCCTGGCAGAGAAATATGCCAGTGATGCGATGGCACTCCTGGAGCGCGCCAAAACCGGTGCTTCGCCTCTGTACTTCTATGAACGCTAAACGAATCGTTCTACTACTCGTAGCCATCGCCCTACTGAGCATCCTGCTATTCACACGGCTTGCCAGCAATGCACTGATGCTGCTCATGGATCGCACCAACTTCATCCCTGCGCAAGCCTCGATCCTGACGCTGTCCCCGTACGTGATCAGTGAGGGCTCGGGCGCTTACTGGCTCTATGCCGAAGATCGCAACAACTACTACCACTTCACCTACGAGCCCGGCCGGGAATACCTAGTCATGAGCAAGAACCAGTCCTGCCCGTCCTTCAAGAAGGACGATTTCAGGACGTGGTGCCAAGCCAAAGTGCAGAGCATCCGCTAACCAGGCAACGGACGGAAAAGAAGCCAGGCATCCCCTCGAAATGCCTGCGCAAAGATGACCGGACCAGAAAACCAGAAAACCAGAAAACCAGAAAACCAGAAAACCAGAAAACCAGGGGCTGCCGGGCCCGCCTTGAAACAGCTACAGGGAAGAGCACCCGATGTCCTTCAACCACTACTACCAAAGCGAACTGAGCGCCCTGCGCCAGCTGGGCCGGCGTTTCGCCGAGCGCAGCCCGGCGCTGGCGCCGTTCCTTGCGCAGAGCGGGCGCGATCCGGATGTCGAGCGCCTGCTGGAGGGTTTCGCCTTCCTCACCGGGCGCCTGCGGCAGAAGCTCGACGATGAACTGCCGGAACTGACCCATTCACTGATGCACCTGCTGTGGCCGAACTACATGCGGCCACTGCCGGCGTTCAGCATCCTACAGTTCGATCCGCTGCCGCATCCCGGCCCGGCGCTGCTGGTCCCGCGCGATACGCCCGTGGAAAGCCAGCCCATCGCCGACGTGCGCTGCCGCTTCCGTACCTGCTACCCGACCGAGGTCGTGGCGCTGCGTACCAGCGGCCTGAACTACTCGGTGAAGGGCGATGGCGCGCTGCTCAGCCTGCGCCTGGAAATGACCTGCGATGGCCACCTCGGCGAACTGCAGCTGAACCGTCTGCGCTTCTACCTGGCCGGCGAGCGCTACATCAGCCAGATGCTCTACCTGGGCCTGGTGCACGACCTCGACAACGTCGAGCTGGTACCGCTGGACGGCGACCACAAGCCCCTCGTCGAAGGCGAGAAGCCGATGCGCCTGCCGGGCGACCGGGTGCAGCCGGTCGGCTTCGCCGAAGACGAGGCGCTGATCCCCTACCCGCTCAATACCTTCCGCGGCTATCGCTTCCTGCAGGAATACTTCGCCTTCCAGGACAAGTTCCTGTTCGTCGACCTGCTGGGCCTGGACCGCCTGCGCACCCTCCCCGAGGACAAGCTCAAGCAGGTACGCGGCCTGGAGCTGCGTTTCGACATCCGCCGCAGCGGCATCCAGCGCCTGCGGCCAACCCTGGACAACCTCAAGCTGCACTGCACGCCAATCGCCAATCTGTTCAGCCACGACGCGCTGCCGATCCGCCTGGATGGCAAGCAGGACGAATACCTGCTGCTGCCCGCCGAGTACGACGTGCAGAACTGCGGCGTCTTCGCCGTGGAGAACGTCACTGGCTGGCGTCCCGGCGGCCTGGGCCACCAGGAATACGTGCTGTTCGAGTCCTTCGAGCACGACGCCAGTTTCGACGTGCCCAGCAGCCGCCCGCACTACAGCGTGCGCCAGCGTTCCTCGCTGCTGCACGACGGCCTGGACACCTACCTGAGCTTCGGCGTGCGCGACTACGAAGAGCACGAGACTCTGTCCATCGAGCTGACCTGCACCAACCAGAACCTGCCGCGCCGCCTGAAGCTGGGCGACATCAACCTGGCCAGCGAGAAGACCCCGGAGTTCCTCAGCTTCCGCAACATCACCCCGGTGACGTCCAGCTACGCGCCGCCGCTGAATCGCGACTTCCTCTGGAAGCTCATCAGCAACATGTCGCTGAACTACCTGTCGCTGGCCAACATCGAGGCGCTCAAGGTGATCCTCGAGACGTACGACCTGCCGCGCTACTACGACCAGCAGGCCGAGAAGGTCAGCAAGAACCTGCTCAACGGCCTGCGCTCGGTCCGTCACGAACCGGTCGACCGCCTGCACCGTGGCCTGCCGGTACGCGGCCTGCGCACCGAGCTGACGATCGACCCGCAAGGCTACATCGGCGAAGGCGACATGTTCGTCTTCGCTTCCGTGCTCAATGAATTCTTCGCGCTCTACGCCAGCCTCAACTCGTACCACGAGTTGCAGGTGAAAAGCACACAGGGAGAGGTGTACCAATGGACACCGCGCATGGGACAGCAGCCCCTGCTCTGAGCCGGCTCAGCCGGGACATTCGCGAGTACTCGCTGTTCCAGGCCGTGCTCCTGGTCATCGAGCGCCTGCGCCAGGCGACCCCGGAGGGCCTGCCGTGCAGCGACGAGGCGCTCTACGAACGCCTGGAGTTCCAGGCCAACCCGAGCCTGGGTTTTCCCGGCAGCGATATCCACAGCGTGCAGTTCTTCGAGGAGAACGGAGAGCCGCGCGCGCGCCTGCGCCTGAACCTGGTCAGCCTGTGCGGCTCCGGCTCGCCGCTGCCGGCCTTCTATGGCGAGCAGGCGCTGGGCGACAGCGAGGACGGCAACCCGACCCGCGATTTCCTCGACCTCTTCCATCACCGCCTGCACCGGTTATTGCTGCCGATCTGGCGCAAGTACCGCTACCACGCCCGCTTCGAAACGGGCGCGCTGGATGCCTTTTCCGAGCGCCTGTTCGCCCTCATCGGCCTGGGCGGCGAGCAGCTGCGCCGCGCCGAGGAGCTGAACTGGAAACGCCTGCTGCCGTACCTGGGCCTGCTCAGCCTGCGAGCCCATTCCGCAGCGCTGATCGAGGCGGTGCTGCGTTACTACTTCAAGCACGCCGCGCTTTTCATCGAGCAGTGCATCGAGCGCAGCGTGTGCATCCAGGCGGACCAGCGCAACCGCCTCGGCCTGGCCAACAGCCGCCTGGGCGAGGACCTGGTGCTGGGGGAACAGGTACGCGACCGCAGCGGCAAGTTCCGCATCCACATCCGCGAACTCGACTGGGAGCGCTTCCACGACTTCCTGCCGATCGGCAACGGCTATCAACCGCTCTGCGCCCTGGTGCGCTTCACCCTGCGCGACCCGCTGGACTACGACCTGCGCCTGGAACTGCACCACGAGGCCATCCGCGAGCTACGCATAGGCGCCGACAACCCTTGCCGCCTGGGCTGGACCAGTTGGCTGGGACGGGAGCGTGCCGACGGCATCGTCACCCTGGGCAGCCGCATTCATTAAGGACCGATGACCCATGATCAACCTCGACCTGCAACAACTCGTCCAGGCCCTGGACGCCGAGACCCGCCGCGACCTGGAAGGCGCCGCCGAGCGCTGCGTGGCCCGCAACGG